>Ga0302321_100000162_pt1 | contig 59559 bp, 50 predicted proteins | sample Fen_T0_1_FD_202505 | JGI IMG/M metagenome (GOLD analysis project Ga0302321, IMG submission 202505) | Peat permafrost microbial communities from Stordalen Mire near Abisko, Sweden - Fen_T0_1 | ecosystem: Environmental > Terrestrial > Soil > Wetlands > Permafrost | place: Sweden: Abisko... | reverse complement strand
GATCGACTACGGTCGCAGCGAAGAGCGGATCGGTCGTTTCATCGCCCACCGTCGTGGCGAATATTACCTGGCTTCGAAGTGTGGTTGCGTGGTGGGTGGCGCGCAGGGCGAGCACGTGCATACGGCGGCAAACATTCGACATGGCATTGAAAACAGTTTGCGGCTGCTCAAGACCGACTATCTCGATCTCGTGCAATTTCACCGCAGCCTCACTTTGGCCGAGTTCGAAGCGGAGGGCGCGTTGCAAGAAGTATCAAAACTCAAAGCGGAGGGCAAAGTGCGCTTCATCGGAGTCTCGGGCGTGTTGCCGAATCTCGAGCAACAGATCGAGAGCGGGCTCTTCGACGCTTTTCAAATTCCTTACTCTGCGCTGCAACGTGAGCATGAAGGCGTGATCACTCGTGCCGCCGCGGCCGGAGCCGGTACCATCATCCGCGGTGGCGTAGCGCGCGGGACCCCTGAGGATTGGCAGCGCACCTACTACATGGTGCCGAGTGAAAAGCTGCAAGATCGCTGGCAATTGGCCAACCTCGACCAATTGCTCGATGGCTCGACGCGCATCGATTTCGTGCTGCGTTTCACGTTGTCACATCCCGGGTTACACACGACCATCGTGGGTACTAGCGATCTCGAGCATCTACGAGCCAACGTGCGCGCAGCCAAGCTTGGCCCACTGCCCACAGACGTCGTAGCCGAAGCCAAACGCCGCCTTACCGAAGCCGCTAGGGCAGCTTAACGAAAAGTGGAGATTCAAACTCGTGCCTGAACTGGAAACCGGCGCTCCGTCGCCCAAATTCACGCTCCAAACGGACCAAGGCACGGAGGTCGTGATCGATGGCCGTGACCAGAAGCCCACCGTGCTGTTCTTCTATCCCAAGGACGACACACCTGGCTGCACCATCGAGTGCAAGGAGTTTCGTGATGCGCGTCAAGCATTCGAGGCGAAGGCGCGGGTATTTGGCATTAGTCCTGATGATGTCGCGAGTCACCAAGCGTTTCGCGACAAGTACTCACTCAATTTTCCACTTTTGGCCGACCCGGGCCACAAGGTCGCAGACTTGTTCGGCGTGTGGGGCGTGCGTAAGAACGGCGGCGAGGGGATCGCGCGCACGACATTCGTACTGCATGGTGGACGGGTGGCGCGCGTATTTACGAACGTGAAACCCGATGGTCACGCCCAAGCGGTGTTAGCAGCCATTTCAGAACTCTAGGTTGTCGAGTACTGGGTCAGCAGCCGCGGTCCTTGGCGGCGGTAGTGAAGCCGACGCTTCCGCCTGGCTTGAGCACGCGCCGAATTTCTTCGAGCACGTGCTGCTTGTCCGAAATCCAAAGGATGACACTGTTCAGATAGACGACGCCGAAGTATTTTCCCGAGAGCGCACGCAAGTCTTCGGCGCTGCCCCCCCGTGCCTCGAGCTGCGGCGTTACCCGCCGGCAGTGGTTGCGATCGGCGTCCACTATGATAGACACTCTCAAGGCCGGGCCGTTTCGGCAGCGAGGAAGCAAGCAATGGCATTGTCAGGATTCGTCTCGACCGAGTGGTTGGCAGAGCACCTGCAGGATCGCGAGCTTCGGATCTTCGACGTCACCGTCGTGTTCAGACCCCAGCCGGACCCGACGCAGCCTCGCGCGATCGAATCGGGGCGGCCGGGGTACGGGCTCGAGCACGTGCCAGGAGCGGGTTTCATCGACATTCCGAACGAGCTCTCGGAACCGGACGCGCGGTTCAGGTTCACGTTGCCCAGTCCAGCCATCGTCTCGCGCACGTTTTCGAGGCATGGCATCGGACCTGAGAGCTCCGTCGTCTTCTACGCCGCTGCTGGCTCCTGGGCTGCGCGAGCCTACTACGTGGCGCGCGAGTTCGGCCTCCAAAGCGTGGCTGTACTCGATGGCGGACTTGGCAAGTGGAAGCGCGAGGGGCGCCCGCTCAGCCAAGCCCCGGCGCCAGAGCGTGCCGCCACGTTCGAAGCGAAGCGGCAGCACCGATACTTCGTCGGAAAAGACGAGGTGCTCGCGCTGCTCGGTGACCCACACGCACGCATCGTCAGCGCGCTGCCCGTCCAATCGCATCGGCTTGGTTTCCGACGACCGGGCTGGATCCCGGGCAGCGTCAATGTTCCGGCCGTCGACCTCACCGATCCGGCCACGGAAGGCTTAATTTCCGTGCAAGCGCGCCGGGACGTGTTCGCGGCTGCCGCGGTCACCAGCGCCGAACGCGTCATCACCTACTGCGGCGGCGGCATAGCAGCAGCGACGACCGCGCTTGCGCTGGAATCCGTTGGTGGGCCGCCGGTGGCGATCTACGACGGCTCACTGTCCGAGTGGACGGCAGACGAACAGCTGCCGCTAGAGCTCCGCTGATGCCCGGCAGGCGCGCCAACAACCAATCAAACTAGCAGGACGCCTCTCATGTCCGATGAACTCGTCAGTGTTCGTTACCTCGTCGACGACCGAGGTTTCCATGACTGGACTGGCTTGCTGCCACGCTCAGCGTGCGGTGAAGCGGCGGTCGAAGGTCGTTGCGCGATCCTTCGACTGTTGGCGGCGGTCTTTCGGCGTGATGCGCCGGATCGATTCTGGCAGTGCGGCGAGCAGCTCTTTGCGGTTGACGAGCCGCGCTGTCACAGCGGGGCCGCTCGAGGCACTGGTTTGCGGAGCCAGTAGTTGCCAGCGCAGCATGACGATGCCCTCCCGCAACCCCGCTGGATCGATCCAGTTTACAATGCCGGGATCCCAATTCGACACGACCACCGTGACCGTGCCATCGGGGCTCAGGGCAGCTTGCTTCGTGTTCAGGCTGTTCTGGTGTGTGCGCGAGTCGGGGCTGATGCCCCAAACGTTGGTGACAGGGAAGGTCGCGTAACCTGCGTCCGCTGGGTCGAAGGTAGCGACGAGCGCTTCGTCGTCGGAGAGGCGAAAGTGGCCGAGCGCATTGCGTTGAGTGACGAGGAAACCAGGCTTGTCAGCGAGCACGCCCGGCTGAGGAATGAAGTTCTCGGGATGGCGGAAGATCGGCGGCTGCAAGTCATTCACGCTGTGAGCGACTACGGCGGCCAGGCGGCGAAGCACCTCCTTCGCCAGAGCCTCATCCGACAAGGGGAGGGCCGCATCCGGACCCGCGACTCGCTCCACGGTGAGCGCGTCGGGTGCTTCTCGTGACCAGTCAGCGAGAGTGTTGCGAATCAGAACCTGCGTCGCACCGCCGCGGATCTGCAAATGGTTGGGCCGGCCGTTCGCGGGCTGACTGTCCACGGTGATTCGATAACTGCCATCTGACGCCAGCTTGAGGCTGCGATGCCCCACATTTTCCACGGCCCCGAACAGGTCGGGAGTTTGCAGGGTGAAATTGGAATCTGTCGGGCCAGGGCTGTGCCGTTGGCCATTGATGACGTAGCTCGAGTCCGGCTCGACCGGGATTGTGAAGTACAGCGTATCGGGGTTGTTGATACCCCAGCGACCACCCGGAACATTGACGCCGAACCAGTGGTGGGGCGCCGCCGAAATCTCGATCACTTGCGGTCGGCGCGGATCGCCATCGACAACCTCGAGGGCCACGAACAACCCTACTTCTTGGATCGATGCACGGAGCTGCGCGTAAGTTTCGGGCAGCAGCCCGGGGCTGCTATCGCGCCACTGCCCTTCGAGCAACCTCAAGGACTGCTGAATGTCGGAGCGGGCAAGCAACCGAAGCGCACGACGCTCGGCCTCCACTTGTGCTCGCAACGCTGGGGACGTGGGCTCCGCAGCAAAGGAGCGAGCGGGCAGGCCGACGAACCCAACGCCGAGCAGAAGCCATCGCCTCAATGGCGCCAGCAGGCGCTGGAGTGATGCCGAGGTGGACAGGTCTTTCATTCGTCGTTCCCAAATGCCATTTTGAAATTGTCTCGATTGAACGGCCTGCACTGCAGAGCGGCCCCGATGCAAAAGAACGAGGAACGGTGTGGGGTTACGAGTCGAGACGCCGTCGTCACTCGACGCGGTGCTTCGCGCCCACGCCTACTCGGCTGCGACTGGTCTCTTCGCGTCGCTTCTACCGTGCTCAATGTTCCACCTCTGTGGCTTTCAACTTGGACTCCAATCGCCGTGTCTTGAAAAGAGTTCGGCTTGGCTTCCTGGTGAATTTTTAGGGATGTGCCCAAATCGAAAACGAAGGCCGGGGCGCGCCAGCGCGGCATTCAACCAATGCCCAATCCATTTTACAAGACGTTTGTCCTTGACCTTGGACAGCTAGGCTCTGCATTATTCGCTCCGACCGTGCGGTCGCCCCAAATCGAGCGGTCCATCGCAAGCTGAACTCGACAGGAAACGTTTATGGCTGAATTCGAGGCAACTGAGATCGACGGGCTCTCGCCGCCAGCAAGCGCAGAGAAAGAAAGCACGAACCCCTCGTTCTTCGCGATCTCGCTCGATCCGGGGGCGCGGTCTTCGCGCCGTGCGTTGGAGTGGGTTGTGTTCGCGGGTTCGCTCGCGGTGCACGCCGCACTCTACCTGAAGATTCACAACAAAGTTACACCGCAGGTGACGCGCTTCGTCTCGTCGCAAGTCGAAATCGAGTTTGCTCCGCCCGTGATCGAGGAGCCCAAGGTCAAAGAGCCCGAGCCCCCACTGGAACCGCCTCCACCCGCTGACAAACCGATCCCTCGCGTCCAACGTCAGGCCGCAGTGAGCCAAGCGGAAGTGGCGCAGCCTGACAACAGCAACCTTCCCTCTAGCGATGAAGGCCTGTTGGAGGCAACGCCGCCGGGCACTGGGAAGCCGGGGCCAGCGCCAGTTGTCGCGCCGCCGCCGTCGCCCCTAACGGCCCCGCCTCCAGCACCGGTGATCCAGGCGAAAGTCGGCGCGGACTTCGCGCGTAAGCCCGGATTGGAGTACCCACGCCTCGCCAAACGTGAGGAATGGGAGGGCACCGTCATCCTGCGAGCGCAGGTCCTACCCAACGGACGCGTGGGAGCGGTCTCGATTCAGAAGAGCTCGGGTCACTCGGTGTTGGATGAAGCTGCAGTGTCTGCCGCGAAAACCTGGTCCTTCGTCCCGGCAACCCAGGGAGGGAGCCCGGTCGCGGGAACCGTGACCTTCCCCGTTCAATTCAAACTCCAATAAAACCGCGGAGCCACCTCAACATGTCGGATGCAGTTACGCTCTATATCGTCAAAGCTACATTCATTCTACTAATCGCCGCATCGGCCCTGACTTGGGCGATCGTGATCGTGAAAGTGTTGCAGAACTTCCGTCTCAACCGCCAGACGCAAGCCTTCTACCGGTCATTCGAGAAGACCAGCGGTCTGCCCGCCGCGGATGAACTCGCCAGGTACGCAGGGCCGGTGGCACGCGTCGCGCAGGCCGGTCTCGACTCTTGGCAGACAAGCGGCAAGGACACCGACGGCACATCCGTCGAACTACCGATCCGCCGGGATTTGCTGGAACGTCGCCTGATTCAACAACTCCAACGAGAGAAGAAAGGCGTCGAGGTCGGCTTGCCCCTCCTCGCTAGTATCGGCTCGACCTCGCCGTTCGTCGGCTTGTTCGGTACCGTACTCGGAATCATTCACGCGTTGCAGCGCATCGGCGGCTCCGGCTCGGCGAGTTTGGAAGTAGTGGCTGGCCCCATAGGTGAAGCACTAGAAGCCACCGCCGTCGGTATCGCGGTAGCCGTGCCGGCGTTGATTGCCTACAATTTCTTCTTGCGTCGCCTCAAGTCCCTGGTCGGAGATCTAGAGGACTTCAGCAATACCTTCATTGGGCACGCGGTGCGGAGCTTCATCCGCGTTGCGCCTGAATCGCAACGTCGCAGTAACCCGAGCGTGGCCCTCGGCCAGGAAGCGAGCGCGTAATGGCAATGAGTTTGGGGGACAGTGATGAAATCGTGAGCGAAATCAACGTTACGCCACTGGTAGACGTGATGCTCGTCTTGCTAGTAGTGTTCATCGTCACCGCGCCGCTCTTGACCAACGCGATCAAGGTTCAGCTGCCGCAAACTTCCACGCGTTCACCGACCGAGCCCAAACCCGCCGTCACCGTGAGCGTCGATGCGAAAGGCAAAGTCTACATCGACAAGACCGAGGTCTCCCTCTCTGCCTTGGAGCCACTGTTGAAAGGCCGTCACGCCGTTGCCCCCGACTTGATCGTGCACCTGAGCGCCGATGAGGCCAGCAACTACGGCGTCGTCGCCAAGACCATGTCCGCGATCGACCGCGCAGGGATCACCAAGTTGTCGGTGCTGACGATCAACTGAGACCGCAGAGCTCGCCATGGCTCGACACCGGAATCAGGCTGGCCTCCAGGCCAACGCCGCCTGGCAAAAAACGGTGCCGATTCGCGCCTGCCGTCGATACAAAGTCGGTCGATACATAGTCGGGAGGGCAGTCGTTGCCAGCTCGCGCTTGGCCGAACATTGCGACGCGCGCGTGTTTCAGTGAGCTGCTGGGGCGTCAGCAGCGACAGGTTTTAGACGGGGATTCAAAGCGTTCGTGAAAATGTCTTCCGGATTCACGGAGCCTTTGGGGATCTGAGCGAACTCCTCGAGGATCGCGATCCACTTTCGGATGGACTCTTCGTCGACGCCGGCCGTGGGCGGGGCTTCGTGCCAGACGCCCTGGTACTTTCGATAGGCCTCGGGCACTTCGTTCCGCCGATTGATGATCTCCCTCGCTTCAGTGGGATGCTGATTCCCCCATTGATTCGCCTCAGCAAGCGAGGCGATGAAACGACGTACGACGTCGGGATGCGCGTCGATGAAATCCTCGCGCATGGCCCAACCCCCGATCTGATCGATGCCGAGCACCTCATAGTCAGAGACTCCCGGAAGCGGATGAAAGCCTCCTTCCGAGAGCAGCTTCGAGCCAGGTGGGCTGCTTTCCGAGCCGGCGATGATGTCTACTTCACCTTGGCGCAGGGCTTGCTCGGTGGCGAGCGGCGATGGAAGCGAAACGAACTCTACCTCGTGGTAGTCGAGGCCTGCCCGCTTCAGAAATAGGACGAGCGGATACCAAGTGATGGTGGTCGGGTTGGCGACTACCTTCTTCCCGATGAAGTCAGACGGCTTTCCGCTGATGGGGCTGCCGTCCTTGACGATATAGCGGAAGAGCGGCGCCTCTTTGCTCGAGCTACTCGAGGCCGCGATGATCTTGATCTTCGAGCCGTTGCTACGGGCGATGATCATCGCCGTGCTGATCGAACCGGCTGCATCGTTCTGACCGGCAACGAGGGATACCACTCCAGCAGGACCATGAGCCTGTTTGCCCGTCCAATCGATGCGAATACGGTGCTTGGCGAAGAAGCCCTTTTCGTCCGCGACGTGCGCCCCATCCGCGATGCTGTTGGGCAAACGGATGACGTCGAAATCGGGGTTGCCCCGCTGCGGTGTAGACCGCGTGACCGCAAAGCCTGCACCCGCCACGAGGAGCAACGCAACAACGCCTACAATTCCGAGCTTCCAGCCACCAGCGGACATATCAACACCTCACAGAATCGCGAACCTGGAGCGGCGCACAGGTCCCGTATAACATCTCCCAGGTCCTGTTTACGAGACAAATGCACCGCGCTAGCTATGCCGGCTCAGCCAAACCTATCGTTCGACCCTGCGAGATAAAGTACCGCTCGTGGGGGCGATCTTCGCAATGGTGTTGAGCCGAGGCGCTCCTTCGAAGACTCGATCGTGAATCGAGGTCTGTCTTGCCGTCACGGCTCGCCCGCTGTTGCCAGGGAAACGGCCACCTGGCTGACTGCTGATTAGGAATCAATGCAAGCCCGCGGATTGTTGTCCGAGGAGCGGTGGTCGAGCGCAGCATCGCCAGTGTGGCCGGAAACTACCGCGGCACAGCACATGCAATGTCTATGAGCCACGAGGGCTTGATCTGGCTTCTTGGGGGGCGCCGCGGGCGCCCTGAAAATCGGAATCGAAGAGGAAACTCAATGAGCAACGTGGATGAAAACGGTCTCGAGCTGAAGGCGGACGTCCTGGTGATTGGTGGTGGGCCTGCTGCAGCCTGGGCAGCAATCGCCGCGCGCGAGCGTGGTGCCGAGGTGGTAATCGTCGACAAAGGCTTTATCGGGTCAAGCGGTGCGTTCGCCGCCAGCACCTCCGGTCACAAGGTCTTGCCCCCGCTCGCGGAACTCCGCGATCCAGTGAAGTTCGAGCGTTACACGCTCGGGGGGTTTCTGGCTCAGCACCGCTGGTGGGACCGGCTCCTCGACATCACCTACGATCGCGCGCCGCGCATCTGGCAGTGGGCCGGCTACGATATCCCGGTCTGGGACCGCTCGACCAAAGGCAGCTATCGGGGCCTGCAAGGCTCGGAGACGATGCGGATCCTGCGCAAAGTCCTGCTACAGAAGGGTGTGAGGGTTTTGGACCAGAGCCCTGCCCTGGAGCTCTTGCTCGATGACGAAGGGGCGATTGCAGGCGCGCGAGGCCTCAACCGGCAAACCGACGTCGCTTGGACGGTCAAGGCGGGCGCGACGGTGCTCGCGTCAGGTGGCGTGACCTGGCTCAGCAAGGCGCTCGGGTGCAACACCAACACGGGCGATTTGCACCTCGCAGCCGCCGAGGTCGGCGCCGAGCTTTCTGGCATGGAGTTTTCGGGCCACTATTCCCCAGCTCCGATACACTCGTCGTGCACGAAGGGCGCGTTCTACCGCTACGCTACCTACAGCGATAAGGACGGCAATGAACTCCTGGGGTTGAGCAAGAACGGTCACCGCTCTACCTCGGCCATCGCCAAGGAGCTGCTCAAGGCACCGGTGTACTGCAAGCTCGACAAGGGCACTGACAAACAGGAAACGCGCCAGATGCTTCGCCTAATGCAGCCGAACTTCTTCGCCGCTTTCGACAAAGTCGGGATCGATCCATTCGAGCAACGCTGGCAGATGACCCTTCTGCTCGAAGGCACCGTGCGCGGCACGGGCGGGGTACGCATCGCCAACGACGAGTGCGGCACCACCGTACCGGGTCTGTACGCTGCTGGTGATGCGGCCACGCGTGAGCTCAACTGCGGCGGCTTCACGGGTGGCGCAGGGCCAAACATGACCTGGGCGATCGGCAGCGGCAACATCGCGGGGCGCGCGGCCGCGGATTTCTCGCGCAGCTTGGGCAAGGCGGTCAACGAGCGCGCAGTGCAGCGCGCAGGCGGCGCCGGGCTCCGCCCGCGAAAGTCCACTTCTACTTACGATGCCAATGCAGTGATCAAAGCGGTGCAGGACGAGATCTTCCCTTACGAGAAGAACATTTTCCGCACCGAGAAGGGGCTATTGGAATCACTCGCAAAGCTCGATCTGCTATGGCAGGAAGTGCAGGGTACCCCCCTGCAAGACACGGCCCAGCATCTGCTGCGATCGCGCGAGGCCGCGGCTCTGGTCGCCACGGCACGATGGGCCTATTTCGCCGGTCTGCAACGGACGGAAACCCGAGGCATGCACAAGCGCCTCGACTATCCCGCACTGGATCCCGCGCAGCGGCACTATCTCCGTGTCGGCGGACTCGACAAGCTGTGGACCCGCGCGGATCCAGTGCCAGAAGCCATTATCCAAAAAGCGGTCGAACCGGAGATCGCCGTAGCGGCAGAATGAGACCGCTGCGAGCCGGGCGCGCGAGGAGAGCGCAGCGGACGACTACTCAAGTAGCTAGAGGAGCGCAGTGACGAGCCCGCCCGGCGCAGCAAGAGGATCGGCTGGGCGCCGGGATGAGCTGCACCAACGGCCTTATATGGAACATATGTCTTGTGAAAGAGACATATCCCGACTAGGGTGACGAGGAGCTGCACGGGGTTCGCTCTCCGAGGTACGGCGCACGCCTCTCGTTGATCGTCGCCTGCAGCGTTGAGTTCGAATGAGGAGAGCAATGAACAGCGTGGATGAAAACGGAGTCGAGTTGAGCACGGACGTACTGGTGATTGGCGGTGGGCCTGCCGCAGCTTGGGCAGCAATCGCCGCCCGCGAGCGTGGCGCCGAGGTCGTGGTCGTGGATAAGGGTTATGTCGGAGCGAGTGGCGCGTTCGCAGCTAGCACCTCCGGCAACAAGGTTTTGCCCCCGATTGCAGAGCTCCGAGATCCGGTCAAGTTCGAGCGCTACGCACTTGGAGGAACTCTTGCCCAACACCGCTGGTGGGACCGTCTTCTCGAAATCACTTACGATCGCGCGCCGCGTGTCTGGGAGTGGGCTGGCTACGAGATCCCAGTCTGGGAGCGCACTGTCAAGAGCAGCTATCGAGGCTTGCAGGGCTCGGAGACCATGCGAATTTTGCGTGAGGTGCTGCTGCAGAAGGGGGTGGAGCTACTGGATCACAGTCCCGCGCTCGAGCTGTTGATCGACCATGAAGGCGCAGTCGCTGGTGCCCGTGGGATCAACCGACAAACCGGCGTGCCCTGGACGGTCAAGGCGGGCGCGACCGTAGTTGCCTCGGGCGGAGTAGCTTGGTTGAGCAAGGCACTCGGCTGCAACACCAACACGGGCGATCTGCACCTCGCAGCGGCCGAGGTCGGCGCCGAGCTCTCGGGTATGGAGTTTTCCGCTCACTATTCTCCCGCACCGATCCATTCGTCGGTCACCAAGGGCGCTTACTATCGATACGCGACCTACACCGCGGAAGACGGGAACGAGCTCGAGTTGAGCAAGAACGGCCACCGCTCCACGTCGGCCATCGCCAAAGAGCTGCTCAAGGCTCCCGTGTATTGCAAGCTCGACAGAGGCACCGAAAATCCGGAGGTTCGCCAGATGCTTCGCCTGGGCCAGCCGAATTTCTTTGCCGCCTTCGATAAGGTCGGGATCGACCCATTCGAGCAGCGTTTTCGCATCACGCTCTTGCTCGAAGGAACCGTTCGCGGCACCGGCGGAGTGCGCGTTGCCAACGATGAATGCGGCACCACCGTACCGGGCCTATATGCAGCCGGTGATGCCGCCACGCGCGAGCTCAACTGCGGCGGCTTTACCGGTGGCGGCGGCCCGAATATGACGTGGGCGATTGGCAGCGGCAACATCGCAGGCCGCGCGGCTGCAGACTTCGCGCGCAGCTTGGGTAAGGCGGTCAACGAACGCGCCGTGCAGCGCACCGGGGGCGCTGGGCTCCGCGCACGCAATCACACTCTATCCTATGACGCCAACGCGGTGGTCAAAGGCGTACAAGACGAGGTTTTCCCTTACGAGAAGAACATCTTCCGCACCGAGAAGGGGCTCGTGGAGTCATTGGCCGCGCTCGATCGACTGTGGGAGAAGGTGCAAGGAATTCCGCTGCAGGATTCGCCTCAAAGTCTATTGCGCTCGCGGGAAGCGGCGGCCCTCGTCGCCACTGCACGCTGGGCTTATTTCGCAGGCCTGCAACGGACCGAAACACGAGGCATGCACAAGCGGCTCGACTATCCCTCGCTCGATCCGGCGCAACGCCACTACCTCGCGGTGGGCGGACTGGACAGGCTTTGGACGCGCAAGGACGCAGTGCCGGAAGCGATCGTGGTCGACGGCAGCAAGGGGGCCGAGACCGTCAAGGCAAAGGTGGCGGTGGCAGCATGATCGAGCTAGTCAGTGAATCGCGATGCATCGCTTGCGACAAGTGCGTCAAGGTATGCCCAACCAACGTGTTCGATGCAGTGCCCGATGGCCCACCGCGCATTGCGCGGCAGTCCGACTGCCAGACCTGCTTTCTGTGCGAGGCGTATTGCCCGGCCGACGCTCTCTTCGTGGCTGCGGAGGCGCACCAGCACGTTGAAGTGAACGAAGAAGAGCTCGTGAAGAAGGGCTTGCTCGGGGTGTACCGTAGACACCTCGGCTGGGATAAAGGGAGCAGTCCGATCGACAGGTTGGAGACCTATCGGTCTCTGGCGGCCAAAGTCGGATCGCCTATCTGAAAACACAATTCCCTCGGCGGGAACCTTACGCCCCGGTGCGAACTATTCCGCATCGGGGCGTTTTGCGTCCGTTTACCGTAAACGTGCCCCGCGCGTTGATCGCCCAACGGCGACCGGCGACTGTGTGGACATCTCAGTACGGCTCGATGCCGCATGCACGAGGAACAGGCCCCTGCTGCCTCAGCAGGCAACGCCGAAGTCGCAGCCGCACGGGATAACCGTCCTTCGCAGTCTGAAAGATACGCCAGAGAACGCTCGTGCCAGTCGCCACCGATAGGTACGGTGCCTATCGTCCTTGGCTATGACCCAAGCGCTCGTTGATTGCTCAGTCGTGGTCTCGAAGTGCGCTTTGCTCTTGTACATTGTACGATACGTCTGTTAAACGAGACACGCCTCGAACGAGGCCGTTAAAACCCCGATCACGCAGGCCAGATTTAAGGCAGGCGCAATGCTTCAGTCATCGCGCGAACGAGCAGTTCGGGTTCCCGAGTCATCGATAACCGCCGCTTGTCATCGTAGGAGTTCTTAAACCGATATGCCGCTTGTCAACGATCTCAAGCCGAGTCGAGTGGTGAGCCTCGCTCTCGTTGTCACCTCGCTCACGCTCGCGTCGGTGGATGCGTCCGCACAACCTGCTCCCAACACCGCACCTCCCAGCAACAATGGTACGCCGTCAGAGCCGACAAAGGCTCCCGATGCGCCGCCGTCGGCAGACGCCAGCAAGCCGTCCGAACCCCCAAAAGCTTCCGATGCACCGCCTCCCAGCAAGCCGTCAGAGCCGCCAAAAGCTTCCGCTGCGCCGCCACCGGCCGAACCTGGCAACCCGCCCGAGCCGCCAAAAGCTCCTGACGCAGCTGCGCAAGAACCTCCACCGCCGAGCAACGCGAGCGCGCCGCCCGAGGATGGGCCGGCGACTCTGGGCGAAGTCATCGTCACCGCCCGCCGGCGCAACGAAGACGTGCAGCAAGTGCCGGTCGCCCTCCACGTGCTCGACGGCACCGCTCTCGAAAAGAAGGGCCCAGTCAATCTCGCCAATTTTACGCGAGAATCGGCTAGCGTCACCGCTTTCTCGACGAATCAACGGAATACGACCATCAGCATCCGTGGTCTCGGAACGTTGACGAGTGCCGGAAGCGACGGCATCGATTCGGGTGTCGGCTTCTACGTCGACGACGTGTACTTCGGACGAATCAGCCAGTCCCTGCTGAACCTCGTCGACATCGAGCGCGTCGAGGTGCTGCGTGGCCCACAGGGCACGCTGTTCGGGCGCAATACGACGGCTGGCGCGATCAGCGTCATTACCCGAGCGCCGAGCTTCGAACCCGAGGCGAACCTCGACTTCACCCTCGGGAGGTACAATCTCCTGCAAACGCGCGGCACCATCTCCGGACCAATCACTGACAAGCTAGCCGCGCGCCTGTCATTCGGAGCCTACACCCGCGACGGTTGGCTATACGACCGTGATCAATTGAACTACCTCCACGATCTGCAGAGCTTCGCGCTGCGTGGACAGCTGCTCTATCAGCCTAGCAGTAACTTCAGGCTTCGTTTCATCGCTGATTACACCAAGCAATCGTCGGCCTGCTGCCAGTCCGTGACGATCGGTTATGCGACGACGTTCGACAACGGCGCACCGATCTCACGTCCCTTCCTCCAGCGCGCAGCCGAGTTTGGCTATGTTCCGCCGGCGGTCAATCCAAGTGCACGCGAGGTCGATTCCGATCGACAGCGTTCCTTCCGCGTGGGCCTCGGCGGCGCCTCGCTGCGCGCCGATTGGGATGTTAGTCCCGACAACACGATCACGTCCATCTCAGCCGGTCGCTTTTGGAACACCTCGCCTCGCAACGATGCGGACGGAACGCCACTGGATATCACCGTCGAAGGCAACGGCGACGACCGCCAGTGGCAGGTAAGTGAAGAGCTGCGTCTCGCCTCGGCCCGCAAGCGAGCCATCGAATATGTTGGTGGGCTGTATTTCTTTTATCAAAAAAATGCCGTCCAATCGAGAACCGAGTTCGGCAAGGACGCAGGCGAGTGGTACATCGCGCCCGGCGCGAATGGTCTAACCACACAGCAGAGACGAGACGCGCTCAACGGCGCCTTTGTCTATCGGCCCACCACCTACGACGGCCTCAACGCGGCTGCATTCGGTCAAGGCACATGGCACATCCTGCCGGTCCTCGATCTCACGGTTGGCCTGCGCTATACGTTCGAGCGTCAAACGGGCAGTTACGCCAGCATTCAGGGCAGCAAGTTTGCCGACGTCCAACTGAACGACGCGCAGATCGCGGTGCGCAACAACTACGTTCCGGCTACTCCCTACTTCGAGCTCGAACATAGCTGGACCAACTTGTCGGGTGTCGGAACCGGGGTGGTCCATCTCGGTAAGGATGCCATCTTTTATGGAACCTACTCGCGGGGATCGAAGTCGGGTGGCCTCAATCTTACCGGTCTAGCCAAAGTTTTGCAGGATGCCGGGTACGGAATCGTCAAACCAGAAAAAGTCGACCACTTCGAAGCCGGCATCAAGAGTCAATGGTTCGAGCATCGTCTCACCGCCAACGTCACCGCGTTCCGTACTCAGGTCTCTGACCTTCAAATCCCCACCCAGGATGTCAGCTTCAATCCGCCCCGCCGTTATCTAGGCAACGTGGCCACCGTTCGCTCGCAGGGCGTGGAGCTCGAGCTCCAGACCCGCCCGATCAAGGCGATCAGCGTCTATGCCTCGGGCACCTTCAATCCCGTCGAATACGTCAGCTACACGAGCGCGCCGTGCCCCTTCGAATTGCGCGCGCCAGGTCAACCGACCGTGTGCGACTTGAGCGGCAGAACCTCTGCGCTCGCTCCCAAGTACGCTGCCTCGGCGGGCGCTACTTACACGCTGGATCTCACCGATGGCCTCGCTGGATACCTGGGTGCAGACTACAGTTACCGCTCGTCGTTCTATTCTTCGTTCGATCTCTCGCGTTACTCACGCATCCCGCAAACTTCGCTGCTCAATGCACGCATCGGCTTGAAGGATAGAAACGGCCGCTGGGACGCACAGATCTGGTCCACTAATCTGCTGGATTCGTTGTACTGGCTCAGCAAGACCATCGACACGGAAACTGGTCGCATTACGGGTCAATTGGGCGAGCCGCGCATGTACGGCGCAACTTTCCGCTACAACTTCCTTTGATGCCCTGGCTCGTCACTAGCAGAGATAGTCCTGGGAGATCGACACACTGCGCTGTCCTTTGAATCATTCGAACACGAACAAGGAGCTACTTATATGCGTCTTCGCTTCGCCCTGGGACCTCTATCGGCACTGCTGCTCATCAGCCAACTTTCGGCCGCCGACGTGGTCACCGATTGGAACTCGACAGCGGTGGATATCGTGAGCCGACTCCACTTGGACTCGAACCGTGGGACTCGGGCGATTGCCATCGCCCAGCTTGCTGCCTACGACGCGGTCGTCAGCGTTACACGCACGCACGCGCCCTTTCTCGCTTACCTGCCGGTCTCGCCAGGCTCGGTCTCGCTCGAGGCGGCGGTGGCGAGCGCGGCGCACGATGCACTGCTACTGCTGTATCCGAGCGAAGCGAGCTACCTTGCGGACAACCTGGAAGCCTCCCTGGCAACCATTCCGAATGGGACAGCCAAGGACAATGGCATCGAGCTCGGGCACCGCTCGGCGCAGAACGTGGGTTTCGAACGCTTGAACGATGGGTCAGCCGCGACCGAGACCTACGATCCGCCGTTCTCGATCGGTCAATGGGTACCGACACCGCCGGGCGGGGCTCCGGCTTTGGATCCCGAGTGGCAGTCCGTAAAACCATTTGGCATCGTGAGCCCCAGCGCGCTCCGGGCCGCGCAGCCGCCGGCCATCAGCAGTGACGAGTACGCGGCCGCCTTCAACGAAGTCAAGGCCCTCGGGTCGCGAACCAGCACGACCCGTACGGCGGAACAAACGGCGATCGCGAATTTCTGGGCTCAGCCCAGCCACGTTCCGTTCAATGCGATCGCTCGAACGCTGAGTGAGCAAGCGGGACTGTCGCTGGAGGAAAACGCTCGCCTCTTCGCGCTCCTCAACATCGCCCTCGCGGACGCCCGAATTGCCATCTGGGATACGGAGTACCACTACGGCAGCTGGCGCCCGATCACGGCCATTCGCTTTCCGTTCCACGACGACGACCCGAACGTGCCAGCCACCATCGCCAACAACGGCGAAGACGACGGGAATGCCAACACCGCTCCAGACGCGACTTGGGAGCCCCTGCTGAACACGCCGGCTCACCCGGAGTACGTGAGTGACTACAGTGGCACCGGTGCCGCTGGTGCTGCGCTGCTGGCAGCGTTTTTCGGGGACGACACTCCTTTCGAGGTTGGCTCCGATACGCTATCAACCGTGCGTTCATTCACGAGCTTGAGCGCAGCGGCCGAAGAGAACGCCGTGAGCCGCCTCTACGCTGGAAGCAACTTTGGCTACTCCAACCAGCAAGGGCTCGAACTGGGCCAAAAGGTCGGCCGTTACGTCGCGGAGAACCTGCTGGCTCGACTCCAAACCGGTGACGGCGGGACGGGGGGCGAGGGCGGCGCCAGTTCGGAGGCTCCGTCAGGAGGGGCGGCCGAGCCAGGAGGCGAAGGAGGCGAAGGAGGCGAAGGAGGCAGCGGCGGTGCCCCGGTCGTCCCGCCTGTCCGCTACACTAAGCGTGACGAAGATTTGATTGACCGCTACACCTCCGACCACGGATGCTTGTGCTCGACGGTGGGCGGCAGCAGCCCGAGCACGACGGCACTCGGATGGTTGTCGAGTTTGGCCCTCGTAGCCACGTTCTTGGCTCGAACACGGCGTCGTCGCTAAGTCAGCCTGTCGCGCTCAGCATCCGCGGCGCCGATCGGTCGACGCGGGTCAGAGTCTCGTAAGAACTGCAACGCCAACGCCCCGATGCGACAGACCGCATCCGGGCGTCGGCTTTTCGTCAGCGGCTCGTCAGTAGCGCGATACCGACTCGCTCACTCCGCCGCTACGGCGATTTCAGGCTCGATCGGTTTTTCGACTATGGCTTCCGGTACTGGGTCCGCGCGCGTCCAAAGTTTGTCGAGTCCGCCGACCCGGAGGTAGTGGCGCTGAGCGGGATCGAGCGCGGGATAGTCGAGGCGCTTGTGCATGCCTCGGGTCTCCGTCCGTTGCAGGCCGGCAAAATAGGACCAGCGCGCGGTCGCCCAGCTCCAGATCCGCGGCGCACGATCGTAGGTAATATCGAGCAGCCGATCCCACCAGCGGTGCTGGGCGAGAAATCCCCCCATCGTGTAACGCTCGAACTTGATTGGATCGCGGAGCTCCGCAACGGGCGGCAACACCTTATGGCCGGAGGTGCTCGCGGCAAACGCCCCGCTCGACCCGATATATCCTTTGTCGACGATCACCACCTCGGCGCCACGCTCGCGCGCGGCGATTGCCGCCCAGGCTGCGGCAGGGCCACCACCGATCACCAGCACGTCCGTCTTCAGATCCATTCCTGCTCCATCCACGTTGCTCATTGCTCTCTCCATCGAATTGCCGAGGTGGTGCGACTACACTTCGTCAGGCGCCAATTGTCGTATTATCGAAGCGCGATCGAGTTCGGACGATTCACTTCATTCGGCTGCAACCGCGAGCCGTTCGGGCGGCTTGGGCCTTTGAACGACCGCCTCCGGCACGGGGTCCGCGCGCGTCCAGAGCTTGTCGAGTCCGCCCACCGCTAGGTAGTGTCGTTGCGCGGGATCGAGCGCCGGATAGTCGAGGCGCTTGTGCATGCCTCGGGTTTCCGTCCGTTGTAGGCCTGCGAAGTAAGACCAGCGTGCCGTCGCGACTAGTGCCGCCGCTTCGCGTGAGCGCACTAGATGCTGCGCCGTGTCTTGTACCGGACTCCCCTGCACCTGCTCCCATAGTTGGTCGAGCTTGGCTAGCGATTCCACGAGCGTCTTCTCGGTGCGGAAGATATTCCGCTCGAAGGGGTGCACCTCGTCTTGGACCCCTTTGATCACGGCATTGGCGTCGTAAGCGGGAGAGCGGCTACCCCGCAGCCCGGCTCTACCGGCGCGTTCTACGGCGCGTTCGTTGGACGCCTTGCCCAAGCCGCGCGCGAAGTCTGCAGCCGCGCGCCCGGCGATGTTCCCGCTGCCGATCGCCCAGGTCATGTTCGGGCCACCTCCGCCAGTAAAGCCGCCGCAGTTGAGCTCACGGGTGGCCGCATCCCCCGCGGCATACAGTCCGCGTACCGTGGCGCCGCACTCGTCGTCGGCGATACGCACTCCGCCGGTTCCGCGAACGGTACCTTCGAGCACGAGGGTGATTGGAAAGCGCTGCTCGAATGGGTCTATCCCTGCCCGATAGAATGCGGCAAAAAAGTTCGGCTGCCCGAGGTGAAGCATCTGCCGAACCTCTGGATTGTCGGTGTCCTTATCGAGCCTGGCGTAGACCTGCCCCTTGAGTAACTCTTTCGCGACGGCCGACGTGGAGCGGTGGCCGTTTTTCATCAGCACGTCGGTAAGGTCGGTGCCATCCTCGGCGTAAAAGGTCGCGTATCGATAATAGGCACCCTTGGTAACCGTGGAATGGACAGGCGCCATGCAATAGTGAGCCGAAAACTCCATGCCCGATAGTTCCGCCCCGACTTCGGCAGCCGCGAGGTGGAGATCGCCCGTGTTGGTGTTGCAGCCAAGCGCCTTGCTCAGCCAAGCCACTCCGCCCGACGCGAGCACGGTTGCGCCCGCCTTCACCGTCCACGGCACGCCGACGTCGTTTTGCCTGGTGATTCCTCGTGCACCAGCCACTGTACCCTCAGCGTCGAGCAAGAGCTCGAGCGCGGGGCTCTGGTCTAGGATCGTTACGCCTTTCTGCAAGAGCACCTCGCGCAAAATGCGCATGGTCTCGGAGCCCTGCAAGCCGCGATAGCTGCTCTTGACCGTGCGTTCCCAGACCGGGATCTCATAGCCAGCCCATTCCCAAATTCGCGGCGCACGATCATAGGTGATTTCGAGAAGACGATCCCACCAGCGGTGCTGGGCTAGAGACCCACCCATCGCGTAGCGTTCGAACTTGACTGGGTCGCGCAGCTCCGAAATTGGAGGCACGACCTTGTAGCCGGACGTGCTGGCTGCGAATGCGCCGCTCGCCCCCACGTAGCCCTTGTCGACGACGACCACCTCGGCGCCCCGCTCGCGAGCCGCGATCGCTGCCCAAGCCGCAGCGGGCCCGCCACCAATCACCAGCACGTCTGTCTTCAACTCGCGTCCATCTTCATCCAGGTTACTCATTGGCTCTCCCTTCGACTCCAATTCATCGGAAACTCGTCGCGGAGGACTCCGCGGAACCAGGTCGGCCGCGGTGCGCAAGCGGATCCCGGCGCCAGCATCAGCCTCGGACAAGCTCGGTATCCGTCGCTCGGCAAGATTAGGCCCGCCGGTCCCACATACAAGACGTATGTCTTGCAAAAGCTTTACCAGTTTTTTTCCGCATGGCCAAGTGCGGCGTACGCGGCTTGCGAGTGTCGATCTGTTGCCGTGGCGTTCGCACCAACTGTGACAAGATGTTAGGAATTAGATTCCAGATCGGCTGACTCGGCTGGCGTGTTGCTGAGCCAGCAGCGTAGTTGACTAGCCAGCAGTGCTGCTCACTGAGGAGCAGCGAGTGTTCGCGCGGTGCGCTGCAGTGCGCCGGAAATCCCGACTGTGGATCTTCGGACTAGAACTCAGCGTTCAGGAAAATGTCTCGCTTTAGAGCCTCTTGTCTGTTATAGAGGAACTCAACAGAGAGTTGCGCGTACATGAGCTTGATCCGAGCAGAAGCAGTTCGAAAGACCTATCGCGCACGAAAGCGCTTCGGCGGCGCCGCAAAGCAAGACACGCTCGCGCTGGAAGACGTCAACATCGAGGTGCGTGACGGCGAGATCTTGACCATCGTGGGCCCGAGCGGCTGCGGGAAGTCGACGTTCCTCGACATCGTGGCCGGGCTCGTCGAGCACGACGGGGGTGCCGTCTATCTAGGCGACAAAAAAATCGACGGCCCCGGCCTCGATCGCGGAATCGTCTTTCAGGGTTACGCACTTATCCCCTGGAAGACGGTGCTCGACAACGTGGCTTTCGGCTTGGAGGCGCAGGGCATCCCCAAACCCGAGCGTCAGGTCATCGCGCGCCGCTACATCGATCTCGTCGGACTTTCGAAATTCGAGGATCGCACACCGCACGAGCTCTCGGGGGGTATGAAGCAGCGCGTCGCGATTGCGCGAGCGCTCGCCTTCGACCCCAAGGTCCTTTTGATGGATGAGCCTTTTGCTGCCGTCGACGAGCAGACACGCGAGCGGCTCCAGCTGGAGCTCGTGCGCATCGCACGCGAAACCAAGAAGACCGTGCTGTTCATCACGCACAGCATCGACGAGGCGGTGCTGCTTGGGGACAGGGTTGCCATCATGACGTCCAGACCTGGAACCATCAAGGCGACCGTCGACGTGGAATTCTCGCGCAGCGACGACAAGCGCAGCGCTTCGATCCGCTCGACTCCCGCGTTCAGCGAGATTCGCGAATTGGTCGCGGGCTATCTGAAGAGTGAAGTGGACAAGGCCCTGGCAGCCGAGCAATCTCGATGAGCTCACAATCGACCCTGGATGGGGCAAGCATTCGAACGGCGGACGCTTCCGTGCTGGCATCAGGGGCCTCGCGCGCGCTCACATCCGAGCAGCCGTCGGCTGAGCGCGACGGACCCGCTTGGTTCAACCCGCGCGTGTTGGCTCGGCGCTGGACCGCGATCGTGGTGTTTCTCGCGCTTTGGGAGGTCGCGCCGCGCCTGGGCTTGATCAACGCAGCCTATCTGTCTCCGTTTTCCGAGGTCGCGCTGCGTCTCGCGAGCGGGCTGCTTTCTGGCGAGCTCGTGCATCATCTACTGGTGAGCCTCAGTCGTTCGTTCTCTGGATTTGTGCTGGCGCTCGGCGTTGGGCTGCCGCTCGGCGTGGCGCTCGGTTGGTTCCACAAGTTCGAGCGTTTTGCCGACCCGTTGGTGCAGCTGATCCGTCAGGTCCCGGCCGTCGCACTGCTCCCGCTCTTCATCATGCTGCTCGGCGTGGGCGAGCTCTCGAAGGTCGTAATCATCTTCTATGGTGCCCAGTGGGCGATCCAGCTCAACACGGTAAGCGGCGTCAAGAACGTCGATCCGCTGCTGATCAAGCTCGCGCGTTCGCTGGGATTGAGCCGCCTCGACTTGTTTCGAAAGATCATTTTACCTGCCGCCTTGCCCACCATCTTCACGGGCTTGAGGCTCTCTGCTACACGTTCGATTCTGATCATCGTTGCAGCGGAGATGATGGGCGGGAAATCGGGCATCGGCTACGTGCTCAAAAACTCCGAGTACAACTACGACATCGTCACGATGTACGCCGCGATCATGTTGCTCGCCCTGGTCGGGCTTTCGACGAACTACCTGCTAATCGGGCTCGAAAGTCGCTTCAGCAGTTGGAAGCCGGAAACGACGAGATATTGACATGTTCGAGCGGGGCTACCTGCTGGCCGTGTGCCGTACAGGCTCCAGCCAGCCGCTGACGCGCCGCTCACCTGCAGTGGCATGACGCCAGTGTGACGATTCGTCTCACTCGCATTTTCAATTTCCAGCCAAGACGTCAACCCGAGAAAGCGTTATGAATCTCCAGACCACTCTCGAAGAGGCGGGTGTTGCGCGTGGAGCGGACGCTTTGGCCGCAACACCGCCAGTGCCCTTGAACGTGCATGTGTCGTCGTCGTCGACCGCGCCTGCCACGCCCGAGCTAGCCTCGAGCGCATTACCTACCTGGCTTGAACCGCGCAACTTGGCTTGGCGCTTTGGTGCGATCTTTTTGTTCCTCCTATCTTGGGAGGTGGCGCCGCGCGTAGGGCTAGTCAACACGATGTTCGTCCCCCCCTTCTCGAAAGCCGCCGTCGCGCTCGTGAGCGGGCTGTTCTGGGGGGACCTCGGAAGACATCTGCTGGTAAGCCTCAGCCGTTCCCTAGTCGGATTCGTGCTCGCGCTTTGCACCGCGCTCCCGCTCGGCCTCTTGCTCGGCTGGTTCCAAAAGTTCGAGAGCTATGCCGACCCGTTGCTGCAGGTCTTTCGACAGACTTCTGCCTTCGCCCTGTTCCCTCTCTTCATTTTGGTGTTCGGCATCGGCGAGACCTCCAAGGTCGCAATCATCTTCTATGGAGCCCAGTGGTACATTCTGCTCAACACGAGTAGCGGTGTGAAGCACGTCGACCCGTTGCTGATCAAGTTGGCGCGTTCGCTCAAACTCAGCCATTTCCAACTGTTTCGCAAAATCATCTTGCCCGCTGCGTTACCAACCATTTTCACGGGTCTGAGGCTCTCGGCCACGCTCTCGATTCTACTGATCGTTTCGGCCGAGATGATGGGGGCGAGCACGGGGCTCGGCCTGGTGCTCGTCACCGCGCAATACAATTTCGACGTAGACCGGATGTACGCGGCCATCATGCTGCTCGCCCTCACCGGCTATTTTGCGAACTACTTACTGGTCGCGCTCGAGCGACGTCTCACAGGCTGGAAACCCGAGATCATGAGCTACTGATGTCCAGCAAGTGGTCGAAGGCTGCGGTCGCTGCGACGATTGCTTTGGTCGCAATCGTTGGGGCGGGCTTTGCGGCAACGCGCTCCAGATCGGAAACTGCCACGGACAGCTTCGACGTTCTGCGACTACCCAACACCATCGCGGATGGCGCGCACATCGCCGACGAAAGGGGGATCTTCGCCAAGCATCGTATCCGCGTCGATTGGACCGGCAAGCAAGCCCACGGTCCGGCCGCGATCGTATCGCTCGTTGCGGGGCAGAACGACGCAGCCGGTTCGGTCAGCACCGCCATGATCATTGCCCGTACCAACGGCTCGAAGCTCAAAATCATCGCTGCGTCGAGTACATCCACCAAGGAGTCGCCGCTCCATCGCTATATCGTGAAGGACGGTAGCCCCGTTACCGGAAAGCCCGCTGACTTCATCGGCAAGAAAGTGGTCTCAAACCCCACCACGATCAGCTGGTATCCGATCGTCCTCTTGCTGAAGCGGGCTGGTCTCGACTACCACAAGGTGGAATTCGTCACGCTGCCCTCGCCGCTCGCCACCGAGCAAGCCTTGCGGCAGGGTGCGGTGGACGTCATCGCCGGCTCGGAAAACGCTCCGCCCGGCTCGAAGCTGTTTGCAGAAGGCGGCGTGCACACGCTGCCAGGAGTCTCCGACTATGAGGTGCTCGGCATCGAGCAGATCGGCGGCTGGGTCATGAGGGAAGACTTCATCCAGGAGCACCCCGATGTCGTCCGCCGCTTCGTCACTTCACTCGCTGAAGCACATCAGTGGGCGAACGAGCACCCGGTCGAGGCGAAGGAGATCGTCAATCGTCGGAACGGCGTGCCCGAGGCATACCGAAAATATCAAGGCACTTGGCGCAGCGTCCCTGCCACGGCCTTGGTCGATGCAACGAGCATCCAAAAGTGGATCGCGATCCTCGAGGAGTTTGGTCAAATTCCAAAAGACTCGGTCAAAGCAGACGACGTTTTCACCAACGCCTTCAACCCCTTGGCCGCCCTTTCGGCGGGCAATTCTCGCGTTCCATGAGGGTTCTGCCTGATTGGTGGGCGCGCTTGGGACCGTATCTCGAGCGAAGGTTGGTCGTGCGTTCGATCGTCTTGGCCGTCGTTGGCCAAGCGCTGATGGGACTCTTGCCGTTGCTTCAGAAGATCATCCTAGATGACGCGATCCTCGCTCGGCGCCGCCCGCTCGGACCTTGGCTCGCCACTCTGATCGCGGTCGGGATCATCGGCTTCGTTCTCCACTACCAGCGGCGCTACCTCGCGTCGAAAGCGAGCCTCGAACTCATGCATCGCCTGCGGGTGGCGATCCAGCGGCATTTACACACCCTCGACGTGACGACGCGCGAGCGGCTCTCGACCGGGGACGTGATGGCGCGGGCCACCGGTGACGTGACACTCGTACAAGGCTTCGTTTACCAAATCCCACTCCTGGTCGCGAACCTAACACTGCTGATCGTCGCGATCACGACGATGTTCTTCTTGTCACCGCTTCTTTCGCTGGTGATCGCGGTGTTCGTGCCCCTGTTCGTGGTCCTCTCGGTGCGTTTCCGCGATGTCGTTTTCCCGTCGAGTTTCAACGACCAGCAACTTGCCGGCGCAGTCGCTGGCGTGGTCGAAGAAGCCGTATCGGGGGTTCGTGTAGTCAAGGCGTTCGGACAGGAGGCGCAAGAGCTTTCGCTCTTTCTCGCGCGTGCGCGCGACCTGTTTCGCTCGCGCCTGCGCACGGCACGCCTGACCGCTCACTACTCGGCGACACTGCAAGCATTGCCGTCGCTGGCGCAGCTCGGTGTTTTCGCGTTGGGCGGGCTCTTGACTCTGCGCGGGCAGATCAGCCTAGGGGTCTTCCTGGCCTTCTGTAGTTACGTCGTCCAGCTACTAGCGCCAGTACGCCTCTTGTCAGGTGTGCTCGCTAACAGCCAACAAGCTCGGGTCGGCGCGGAGCGCGTGTTCGGACTGCTGGACCTCGAGCCCAAGATCAAGGACTCGCCGGCTGCGAGGCGCGTTGCCCGACCCAGTGGCCATTTTTCGCTCGAGAACGTCTCCTTTGCATACCCTGGTAAGGGCCCGATTCTGCGCAATCTGACCCTCCACGTCGCCCCCGGTGAGCGGCTGGGGATCGTTGGCGCATCGGGTTCGGGCAAGACGAGCCTCGCATTGCTGCTCAACCGTTTCTACGACCCAACTTCCGGGACGGTTCGGCTGGACGGCTCCGACCTTCGCGAGCTTTCGCTGAACTCCCTGCGACAAAACGTTGGCCTGGTGTTCGAAGAGAGCTTCTTGTTCGCGACAACGGTTCGCGAAAACATCGCGTTCGGTCAACCCAACGCGAGCCAAGCCGATGTCGAATGGGCAGCGCGAGCGGCGCAGGCCCACGAGTTCATTCTCGAGCTTTCCCAAGGCTACGACACGCGCGTGGGAGAACGCGGCGTCCTGTTGTCAGGCGGCCAACGTCAGCGTATCGCGCTTGCGCGGGCATTTCTCGCAAATCCCAAGGTGCTGATCCTCGACGATGCGACCTCTGCGCTCGACGCCCACACCGAGGAAGCCATTCATCGCTCGCTCGAAGAGCGGATGCGAGATCGAACCACGATTATCATCGCGCACCGCCAGTCGACGTTGAGACTCGCTCGGCGCGTGCTCGTGCTGGACGCAGGTCACGTCGCCGCCGATGGTAGGCCCCAAGACTTACAAGAGTCCTCCAGCCTGTATCGCCAACTCTTGACCGGGCCCGATATCGCCGACGAACGGCTCGACCAACGTGAGGACCCGAGCAGTGTCGACCCTACGGCCTGGCCCGAGGGAGCACCTACCGCCGGAGCCGAACGCTCGGCGAGTCTCGAGAGCACCCTGAGCATGGCTGCGCTCAATAGCAGTGTCGGCGGGGCCGGGGTCGGCGGCGGGCGCGGCTTGGGCGGCGGCCGAGCCGCGTTCGTGACGGCAACTCCAGAGCTGCTCGAGCGGGTACGGCGCCTTCCGCCCTTGCGTGAAGAGCCTGACGTGGACCTGACCGAACAGTTCGCGCAGAGCACGCAAACGATCGAGCTGCGCAGTTTACTCAAGCCGTTCACGGCCAGCCTAGTGGTGGGGCTCGTGCTCGTGTGTATCGACGCACTCACCAGCCTTGCCGCGCCGTACCTCATCGGTCGCGGTGTGGACGTCGCCATCCTCGCTCGAAATTCCAAAGTGCTCGCGTGGATTGCGGTCGCGCTTTTCGCAGTTCAGCTGGCGAGTTGGATCAACGCCCGCGCCATGCAGCTTCAGGCGGCCCGGACCGCAGAACGCATGCTGTACGCGCTGCGTGCGGGGACCTTCGCCCATCTTCAGCGGCTTTCACTGGCTTATTTCGATCGCGAGATCGGCGGTCGCATCATGGCGCGCATGACCACCGATATCGAGGCGTTTTCACAGCTTTTTCAGCAGGGCCTGGTGACCGCCTTGGTGAGTATCCTGACTTCGAGCGGAGTGTTCCTGGTGCTGGCCGCGTTGGACACGCGGCTCATGGTCGGCGCGTTTTGCCTGCTGCCCTTGCTCGTCGCCGGCACCGTTCTGTTTCGTCACCACTCGACGCGGGCATACCTTCGGGCGCGTGAACGCATCGCCCGAGTCTACGGCAGCCTCCAAGAGGACATCGCTGGCCTTCGGGTTACGCAAGCGTTTGCTCGCCAGCACGCGAGTGAAGCGCGCTTTGCCGAGCTCTCTGCGAGCTACCGGGATGCACGACTCGGATCCATGCGGCTGATGTCCCTGTATTTCCCATTCCTGCAACTCATGGCGGTTTTGGCCAAGGCGGTGACGCTCTACATCGGGGCGGGTCGACATGCACGGGGCCTATTGGAAGCCGGGGTGCTCATCGCGGCTTTGCTCTACCTCGATCAATTCTTCTCACCGCTCCAACAGCTCTCACAGGTGTTCGATCAGTGGATTCAGGCGCGGGTTTCGCTCGGGCGCGTGCAGGAGTTGCTCGCCGACCGAAGCACGACCCCCGAACCTGAAAATGCCATCGAACCGGGACGTTTGCGTGGAGAGATTTGCTTCGAAGACGTACGCTTCAGCTATGCCGAGGGAACCCCCGAGGCAGTCAGGGGCGTGGATATCTTGGTGCGCCCAGGAGAGACGGTTGGGCTCGTCGGGACGACCGGTGCTGGCAAATCGACCCTGGTGAAGCTGGCGGCTCGCTTCTACGATCCCACCTCGGGTCGCATCACGATAGACGGCATTCCCCTGACCCAAATGGCCATGACGTCGTTCCGGAAGCAGCTCGGCTATGTTCCGCAGGAGGCATTTTTGTTTTCCGGCACGGTGGTCAGCAACATCCGTTATGGCCGACCGGCTGCGACGGATCTGGAGGTGGAACGGGCTGCACGCGCCGTCGGTGCTCACGACTTCATTCGGGCACTACCGCTCGGCTATTTTGCGCCCGTTTCGTCCGGGGGCAGCTCGCTCTCGGCCGGACAGCGCCAGCTCTTGTGTCTTGCCCGGGCAGCGTTGATTGAGCCCGTCATGTTGATCCTGGACGAAGCGACGGCAAACTTGGACCTGAACACCGAGGCGGAGGTGCAAAGAGCCATGCGGCGGGTCGCCCGAGGGCGTACGACGTTACTAATCGCTCACCGCCTCCAGACCGCTAGCAGTGCCGACCGGATCGTCGTGCTCGAAAATGGCAGGGTGGTCGAGAGCGGGCCGCACGAAGAGCTGGTCAGCGCGGGCGGGTACTATGCAAAGCTCTGGGAGGCGTTTCGACGGGGGCGCCCAGCATTGCGGGCCAGCGCTTGAATCCGAGCTGCTCCACTGGCCCCACGAATAGTCTCTGTTGATAGACATCTGTCTTGCATTGTGCTCGGGCATGGCCTAGCCTTTGCAGATGGCCCACCGACCGGAAAGCCAGGTCGACGCTAGCCTGTTCAATACGTCATCACACGACGAGGGACCGCCTCCATCATTGCCCGGAAAGGTGGTGTTCGAGGACCAAGGTTCGCTGGCATTGCTCGCGCGCGTACGCCAGTTGGCTCCGAGCAATGCCACGGTCCTCGTCACGGGCGAGACCGGCACGGGCAAGGAGATTGTCGCACGCAAACTTCACGCGCTGTCGTTGCGCGCGGAGCAGCCGTTCGTGGTCGTAAACTGCGGGGCCTTCTCGGAAAGCCTGATTGAAAGCGACTTGTTCGGTCACGAACGAGGAGCATTCACGGGAGCGGCCATGGCCAAGATCGGTTGGTTCGAAGCCGCGGACCGGGGCACGCTGTTCCTCGACGAGATAGCGGAGCTTCCGTTCAGCGCACAGAGCAAGCTATTGCGTGTGCTGCAAGAGCGCGAGGTGGTGCGGCTCGGCTCACGGCAGCCCATTCCGGTCGACGTGCGGCTGATCGCGGCCACCAACGTCCGGCTCGAGGAAGCCGTCGCCGCAGGCAAATTCCGAGAAGATCTGTATTTCAGGCTCGCCGTGGCGAAGCTTTCGCTTGAGCCGCTGCGGAATCGACCGGCAGACGTGCTGCCGCTCGCACGTCACTTCATCAGCGCGTACGCCACGCGCCTGGCAAAAGACCGCCGCGAGGAGACTGTCCCAACCCTCACGCGCGAGGCCGAGCAATCTCTCCTGAGTCACGCATGGCCGGGGAATATTCGCGAGCTCGAGAACGCGATCCAGCACGCATTGCTCGTGTGTTCTGGTGGGGAGATCCTCCCGCCTGATCTTGCACTCGTACAGCTCCCTCCGCGTCAGCAGTCGCCGTCACTACTACCGGACCATTTCGAGCAGCCGCTGCCAGCCGATCCCGCTTCGCTCGACCCGCACGAAGCATTGCGCCGCGCCTTGCAAGCCTTGTATTCGGAAGGAGGACCGCGACTCTGGAGCACGATCGAAGAGCTGGTGATGGTCACTGCTCACCAGCATTCGCGTCAAAACCAGCTCCGGACTGCCCGGCTGCTCGGCATCAGTCGAAACGTCGTGCGTGCGCGGCTCGTCCAGTTCGGAGTGGTCGGGCAGCCCGCTAAATCCCCGAGCGAGCCACCGGACGGCCCTTCCCCGTCCGTAGCCAGCTCCGTGCCCAGCTTCGATCCCGCTGGCCGTGCCGAACGCGGCAAGCAAGCGCGGACGATCGGCGACAATCCGAGCCCCGATAGACACTCGCATGTCACCCCGACCCGACGCGCCATCGATGTCTGGTATTCCCGCGCTGGGTCGGCTACGGCTTCTTCGCTCGCCATCCGCAAGAAATGGTTGGAATCAGAACTCTCGCGCGAAGGAGTCCTGCTCCACTCGCTCCGGTCTGCCGAGGACGAGGAGCTGAGAAACGCTCACTACGACCACCAGCAAACTGGCCTATTCCGAGAAGGTGGCAACATCCCGTCGATCTGGGCGCGCGGGCATGGTCAGCCCACCGCTGTCGTAGGCATCACCTGGCTCGATGAGTACCAGGGAGTCCTCACGCTGGCGTCGAGCAAAATCCGAAATCTCGACGATCTTCGAGGCAAGCGGCTGTCGATTCCCCTGGTAAGGCACAGTCTCATCGATCATGCACGCGGCGCCGCGCTCCACGGCTTCGTGACCGCGCTCGGTCTTGCGGGCTCGAGTCTTCGAGACGCTCGCTGCGTGGACGTGCCGATCGCTTACCGCGGCGGCTTTCCGGCCAATGTGACGCAGCGTAGCGCGGACGTAGAGTTCGCCGCTTTGCTCGACGGGCAGGTGGACGCCGTCTTCATTCGAGGAGGTCTCGGCGCTCGTCTGTCACGCGACCCGCGTTTCCGACAGTTGACGAACCTGAACGATCAGCCGGATCCCCTGATGCGCGTGAACAACGGCACTCCGCGTCCGATCACCGTGGATCGCGCCTTCTTGGAAAAGCACCTCGACGTCGTTGCCCGCTACTTGTCGGTGCTGCTGCGAGCCGCGGTCTGGGCCGAGAAACGCCCACAGCAAGTGCTCGAGCTCATCGCCACGGAACTCGATCGGAAGTTGAGCGTCGAGGACGTGCTCGCCTGCCACGGCCCGAACGTCCATCACTCGTTCACGCCACGGCTCACGGAGGAGTACATCCGCGGCCTCGAGAAGCAGAAGGACTTCCTGCTCGAGTATGGCTTTATCGCCGCCGACTTCGAGATGAAAGACTGGATCGTCCATGAGCCACTCAGTGCGGCGGCGTTGCTGGCGAAGGAAGCTCCCGAGTTCGTGGACGATCCCGGCTGCGCCCTCGCTGTCTGACCTCACTCCGCAACAGACGGTGCGTGCCGCTCGAAGTGGCCCGAGCATGGCGCGACGAGCTCGACTCGCTGAACGCCGAGCTACGTGCGAAGGGCTCACGGAGCGTAGCCGTCGAAGATCAACGCGTGCGCCTTTTGCCAGGCCGGGCGCGCCCGGATACGTTCGAGCCAAGCGCGCACGCGCGGGGTTCCAGGGAAGTCGAAGCCGTACTGCACCAGGAAGCCAAGGTGCGGAGCGTAGGCGATGTCGGCCAGTGAGTATTCGCCCACCAGCCAATCCGCTTTCGTGAGCGCGCTCTCGAGGACGGGCAAGAAGCGCGCGAGCTCCTTCCTGCCGTTCTCAGCCTCTTGCGCGTCCGTGTGTTGGCCTAGGTAGCGCACATGCGCAGGGTTGATTGAGCGGTGAACGGCCGTGGCCGCGGGCGACACGTGGGAGGCCTGAAAGAACGCCCAGCGCAGCACGGCAGCGCGGCCTTCCGGCGTCGACGGTAGGAGGCCAGCTCGCGGGTACTTCTCGGCGAGGTACCAGTTGATGGCGTTCGACTCCCACAGCGTGGTGGCGCCATCGATCAACGTGGGCACCTTTCCGACTGGATTCAATGCCAGGTATTCCGGGCTGCGGGACTTGCGTAGATCCAGCGGGTGAGGCCCGAACGGCACATCAACCTCATACAGAGCCAACGCGGTTCGCGCGGCGTTGCCCGAGTTTTTGCCGAAATAGAAGTCGACCATGGGGCCACTCTACCATGCACCGAGCCTCGATGTCTCCTAACATACTACTATTCTAGCATACGAGACATGACCGGCACCGAGTCGAGCCGCCGTTTGGAAGTCGACTCGGTGCTCCCTGCAAACGCCTACTCCGCTGCTACGGGTCCCTTCCGCTGCGCACCGACCCCGCTCGATGATCGACCTGCGGCAGTGTTCAACTTGGCCTCAATCGCCGTGTCCTTGAAGAAGTTCGGATTGGCTTCCTGGTAAAACTTGTAGGGATTGCCGAAGACGAAGGCTTTGAAGTCGGCCTCGGTCAAGAGCCCGCTTTCGACCAGATCCCAGCTCTCGGCGAGGGTCTCGGTGAGATCGGGCACGTCCCAATGCCCGGAATCCGACGACCAGAATGCGTTGAGCTTGACCCCGAACGGATTGAGTTTGTCGTTGAAGGCTGCGGCTACGGTGCGGTCGTCCGATTCCGTGCCGAAGAAGAAATTGGGCACGAAGCGGTCTCGAATGTCTTCCGGTTTTTCGATGCCTGCCAAGGCGAAATCGTCGATTTCTCCTGCGCTGAGATCGCGACCCAAGCGGCCGATCGAGACACCGAGTGCGCCTTCGACGAGCTCTTCACGCGACGGGCGTCGGCCTTTCAGCACGTCCCCGCCGTACTCGCCAAACAACTGTTCGAGCAGCTCGCCGTTGATCAAATCCGGATTGTAATTTTGGACTGCATCCCGGTTCCGCTTGTGCCAGCGGTCGATCAGATGTGAATAGACATTGGACCCCCAGGAAGCGCCGGCCTCGAGCAGCCCAACCCTCAGCTTCGGAAAGCGATGGGTCACACCACCGAAGAACAACGCCTTGGCCAGCGCCTCCGAGGCATCGGCGAAGTGACCGATGTGGTTGAACATGTAGTTGCTGATCGACGACCGGCCCGACCAGCCCTGGCTGCCCGAGTGGGTAGTGAGCGCAGCTCCCAGCTCGACCGCTTTCGCCCAGAACGGATCGTAATCGTACTCGCTATCTAGTCCGTAAAAGTCCAGCCATTGCGCGTAGCGCGCGACGTCCGGATGGTGCTGAGGCGGGTATTTGGCCGCGATCTCCTTGATCGGCCGGCGAATCGCGCCTGGAATGATTACGGCCTTGAGGCCAAGCGTCTTGATCGCGAACTCCAGCTCCTCGATGCCTTCTTGCGGCGTGTGCAACGGCACCGCTGCTACGGGCGTGATGCGGTCGCTGTAAGGCCGATAGAGATCGGCATGGTAGTGATTGATCGCTCGCGTGAACACGCGCCGCAATTCTTCACGGTTCGAATGGAGCGGGAAGAGCGAGACATTGGGATACAAAACAGCGAAATCAGTGCCCTGTTCTTGCAGACGCTCGTGCAGCAAGCGCGGCAGCGTCACTGTCGCGAGGTCGAGCGTATTCTTGGTCGGGAGGCCCCACCAAGGCGCGCGCACCGAGCGCTTGCTCTTCTGCTGCTCGGGGGTTTGCGTGTACCATTCACGGCCGAGGTAGCTGATGCCGCGGGCAATCGCTTGCCGGAACTGGTCCACCAATTTGCTGCCGCCGTACTTGTCGATGTATTCCTCGAGCAAGGGCGCGTACTCGATGGTGTGCAAATCGGTGTCGATGACCGGGTAGTCGAGCTTGGCCTTGACGGCGACCGAACGAGAGGGTTTGGGGCGGATCAAACTGGTGCTCATTGGCTTCTCCTATTTCACCGGGCTTCTTCGAAATGGGGCGCTCTAGGCGCCGACCTGACCGGAGCCTACTCGCATGCGGGACTGATGTCCTGTATAAAAGACTTCGCCCGCCATGCCTGCCGCCTCCGTCAGCCCAGATCGCGTCAATGAGGTGCTTTGCGCGGTCATCGCCGAAGAGGTCCTGCCCGCATTTGGAAATCTGCGGCCTGGCGATGTCCTGCACAAGGAGACGCCGAATGACCCGGACGACATGGTATCGAGCGTCGATCGCGCGGTCGAGGCGCGCCTAGCAGCGGCGTTACAGGACCTGCTACCGGGCTCCCTCATCGTGGGTGAAGAGGCCGTGCACGCGAACGAGCGATTGCTCACGTCGCTCACCAGCGACGGCCCGGTGTGGGTGATCGACCCGATCGACGGCACGCGCAACTTCGTGCGTGGAGAGCCGGAATTTGGCGTGATGCTGGCCCTCGTCGTGTCTGGGACCACTCGTGCTGCCTGGATCGCGTTGCCTGCGCGCGATCAGCTATTCGTCGCAGAAGCGGGCGGCGGATCGTGGCTCAATGGCCAACGCGTGAGCGTGGCTGCCGCGCCTGACTCGGCTCGGCCGCGAGGCACGATTTACACGAAGTACATGCCCGAACCGCTCAAGAGCTCGGTGATTGGTCGTTCCTTTGCGCCGTTCGAGCCCGTTCTGGCATCCGGCAGCGCAGCAGTCGAGTACACCGATCTCGTGCAAAGCCGTAAGGACTTCGCCGTTTACCACCGGCTGTTGCCCTGGGATCACCTTCCCGGCGCGCTGCTGCTGGAGGAAGCGGGCGGAAGCGCTCGATTGCTTACCGGAGCAGAGTATCGACCCGTGCACCGCACCGGCCCGCTGATCTTGGCTGCAGACTCGCAACTCGCCGAGCGCGTGAGCAGCTGGCTGGCGGCGGCGTTGGCGCACGATGCTGGCGCAGGCCAGCCGGGAAGTGGTCAGAGTAACCGCTCGTGAGGGCCCGCCTTGGATTAGCGCTCCTTGGGCGACTTCCGCGCGTGGGTGCTCACGATCAGGTCGAGCGCCTGGACCATGTCCGACCCGACCGCGCCAAGCTGCTGGCCATGCAGCGCCGAAAGCCTGGCTAAGAGTTCGCTGCCCTGCGGCGTGAGCGTGAGCAGCACCTGTCGCCGATCCGCGCTGGCGCGCTTGCGCTCGGCCCAACCGCGCTCTTCCAGCTTGTCCACCAGAGCCACGGCCGTGTGATGCTGCACACACAGCCGTTCGGCGAGCGCGCCGATCGTCGGCTCGACGCCCTCTGGCAGCCCCTTCACCGCGAGCAGCGCCTGATGCTGTTGAGGCTCGATGCCCGCGGCACGCGCGGCGCTTTCACTGAACGCGAGGAATTTGCGGATTTCGTAGCGGAACTGGGCAAGAGCGCGGTAATCCGCCAAGCTGACTTTCGACACCGGATTTTCGTATCCGGTGCTCGGGAGGAGGTCAACCTGGCGGGAGTTGCTCAGCGCGGGGGCAGCGGTTTCCAGAAGCCCTCTAGCTTTTCCTCCTTTAGTACGGCGTTCAAGAAGCTTGCGTCCACCCAGGGCTCGAAGTCGAAGGCGTTCTTGATCAGCCCATAGCGCTTGGCGTCAGTGATGCTGTTCTTGTAGCGAGCAACCACGTACGGATCGATCAACGGACTGTTCTTTTCCTTGATCGACTCACCCGACCAATCTTCCTTGAAGATCGAAAAGGGCGTGCCCGACTTGCTCCAGAGTCGGTATGCTTCGCTCGGATCCTTTTCTTGATCTGCCAGCCATTTGGAGGCCAGCACGTACTGGCGCACGAAGCGCTTGGTGTATGCCGGGTATTTCCGAATGAAGTCGTCCGAGCCGATGATCGTGCTGTTGCAAGTGAAGCGTGGATCTCCCTTGGTCGAGTAAATCACCCGCGCAACTCCTTGGTCGCGTAGGGCGAGCACGTCGGACAGGCCGATCAGCGCATCCACGTCCTTGGTCGTCAGGGCCGCCTTGGCACTCGCGTTGTCCATGTTGATCGCGCGTAGGTCCTTCTCACTGAGTCCGTTGGCCTCGAGGATGCGAGCAGCCGAGAGTTGCAAGCAGGTGCCCTTGAACACGGCGAACTTCTTGCCTTTCAGATCCTTGACGCTTTGAACCGGCGAGTCAGCGGGCACTACGATAAATAGGTTCGTTTTCACGCTGCCAGCCAAAATTCGAGTCTTCAGGCCGCTGGCACGCCCAACGATCGACGGCAGATCGCCGAGCAACGAGAAGTCGGTCAGGCCATTGGCATACAGTTCGTTGACTGCGGGGCCTGCCGCGCGGAGGAACGTCCAAGCAACTTTAGTGCCTTCCGGTTTGAATTCATCCTCCAACAGACCGCGGAGGTTGACGACCGACCACGATGAGCCGCCCACGACGGGGCGATTTCCGATCCCCACGCCGGGATTCGAAATGCGAATGACCGCCGGCTTGTCGTCGGCGTGGGCAGCCAGGGCGAAGCCCAGGACTGCCGCGACTAGGTACAGGGACTTTCTCAGGCTCTTCATGCTCCTTACATATATCGACACACGATATATGTCCACTATAAAAGACTCTCTGCGCACTGACCGAGACCCGAGCGAGCCGGCATGGCGACCTCAGCCGCCCAGTGCGAAAGGATTGAACTGATTGGTGTACACCTGCCCGGGCTCCACCTGGCCCGACCGCAGCTCCCCGGCGCGCACCATCCAGTCAATCCAGAGCTGGAAGTCGCTGCGCCGGATGACTCCGCCCTTCGCTTCGACGCCGAAGCCCTGCCAGTACTTCAAGAGCGAGGCATCCTCATTGCGCTGGCGTTTGGCGATGATCGCGCGGAAGCGCGTGATCACCTGCTCGCGCGGGGTGGTGCGCGCCCACTCCAAGGCTTTACCGACCGCAGCGACGAAGGTGCTCACCGTTTTCGGATGCTGCGCGATGAAGTCGGTGCGCATCACATAGCTACCGGCGGTAAACGATCCGAATAGGTCATGATCGGAGAAGAGTAACCGTAGGCCCCCACGCTCCAAGGCGCGGTCGCGAAAGATCCCCCCGAGCACCGTCACATCGGTTTGATGCTGACGCAGTGCTTGCTCGCCGTTGACTGGCGGAATCACGACCAGCATGACTTGCGCGATCTGCTCGACCGTGAGCCCTGCTCGCGCCAGATACTCTTTCAGCACGAACTCGTGGTGAGCACCGAGTGTGTTCATCGCTACCTTCTTGCCGATCAGATCCCGGGCAGAGCGGATTGAGCTGTCTTCGGCGACGTAGAAGCCGTTCCAGGTTTCGGCGTCGACGCCATAAAGGCTGACTACCGCGCGAATCGGTGCCTTGGCCGCGACCAGCTTGAGCACTGCGCCGTTGAAGGCGCCGCCGAAGTCCGTGTCATTGGTGGCGACAGCCTGAATGCTCTGCGGACCGCTGCTCGTGCTGCTCACGAACTCCAAGCGCAGGGGCGCGAGGAAACCGAGATCTTGAGCCAGTTCGGGCGCGCTCACCGCACCGGGAGAGCCTTGATAGCGCAACACGCTGGGTTCGACTCCGCCGTGCACGCTGGCCGATGACGCTTTGCCCTGGCATCCGAGCAGCCCCCACGGCAAGCCGAGGCCCAGGCACGCGAGCGCCAGCGCGCGCCTGACCGCCTCGGCCAAGCTCATTTCCAGTTCCCCGAAGCGTCAATCGCCTTCCAGTAACTCTGCAGATTGAGCTCCTTCAGCACCTGATCGAGAAACCGCGAGTCCACCCAGTGGTCGAAGTCGACATCGTTCTTGATTAAGCCGAAACGCTTGGCTTCCTGGATGTTGGTCTTGTAGGTAGACGTGACGTACGCGTCCAATAATGGGCTCGCGCTGACCTTCAACGATTGGCTGGAGAGGTCTGCTTTGTAGGCGGAGAACGCGACGCCGGATTTAGTATAGAGCTGATAGACTGGCGTCGGAGCGGCGTCTTGATCAGAGATCCACTTCGCTGCCAAGACCAAGGTTTTCACGACACGCTTGGTGATGTCCGGATATTTGTCGATGAAATCCTGCGAGCCGACGAACGTGCAATGACGCAGAAAACGCGGATCGTCGTCGCGGCTGTTGTACACGATCTTGGCCACACCTTGGTCACGCAGCGCCAAAAAGTCCGAGCCTCCGAACGCGGCGTCAATGTCTTTGGTCACCAGCGCCGCCTTGGCGGTGGCCGTGTCCATGTTGATGAAGCGCACGTCGCGCTCGCTAAGGCCATTTTTCTGGAGGATCTTGTTGATCGCCAGCTGGATGTTCGTGCCCTTGAACATCGCGACCTTCTTGCCTTTCAAGTCCTTGACACTGCTGATGCTGGAGTCCGCCGGTACCGCGATGTAAGTGCTGCCGCGAATGCCAGTCGCAGCCAAAACCCTGGTTTTGAGACCACCGGCTTTGCCGATGATCGACGGCAGGTCGCCCAGTAAGGAAAAATCGACCAGGCCGTTGGCGTATGCCTCGTTGACCGCCGGACCCGCACCCCGCAAAAAGCTCCATTTGACTTGAATGCCGTCGGCTTTGAACTCGTCTTCCAGCATCCCGCGCAAGTGCAAGACGGCAGTGCTGCTGCCGCCGACGGCAGGGCGATTCCCGATGCCGATCCCTGGATAAGCGACGCGGATGACCGACGGCTTGTCCGCCAGCGCGCTGCGGGTCGTCAACAACGAGGCAATCAGGGACAATCCAACAAGTACGGTAGATAGCAGGTGTTTCATGGCTTCCTTCGCTCCGGACCTAGTATATCGATCTTCGATATATTTTTGTCCAGCCAAATAGACAAGAGCCAAGCCGACGGGCTTGGATGCAAACCCGACACACCGCGTTCGCACCTAGTTTCGTGCCCAGGACTGACGAGTCCCAGCTGGCACGACCCTCCCTACCCGGCGGGTATGCGGGCGGAGGCTCAAAGGCACCCCGCCGCCTTGCAGCATTGTCTCCCCGTGTCTCGTGGCTGACGAATGAGCGCTTCGGCTGAGTCCGCGTCGCGAAAACCCACCGGCAGAGATCCGTTTGCTCGAGACCATCAGTGCGTCGAAAAGACATCTCATCTAGCTAGCTAGCTAGCTAGAGCAGCGAGCACGAAGCTGGCTTCGCGTCGGCTGGAGCCGTATTGGTGCGTTCAGCGCCGCTCAGTCGGAGAGGATTTCGAGCTCGAGCACACCGGGTGCACCGGTGTCGATGTAAGATTTCGTGATTCGGGCAAGGCTCAATGGGGTCAGCCGCTCGCGTGAGGTCGCCAATTCAGTCACCGGCCACCAGCGAAATCGATCGAGGATAGCTGACTCGATCGGATCGGACATTCGAGGCTGAAACTTCTCGACGTGAATCATGAAATATCGCTCAAACTGGCAAATCCTCCGCTCTTCCCAATTGAAGGTGTGCTGACGTTTCCAAACGAGCGCTCCGAGCGCTCCGAAATCGCCCAGACCGACTTCTTCTCGAAGCTCACGACGCAAGCACTGCTCCGGGGTCTCGCCCGGCTCGAGCCCGCCCCCGGGCGCGATCCAAAACGGGTCCGGAACCTGTGGCAAACGGACGCGCATCAGGAGAACTTCCTGTTGCGGGGTGAGAAGAATCGCCCGAGACGCCTGGCGCTGAACAAGGACCTTGCTTCCGATCATGGTCAAAATCCAGCCCGCACCGAACGGCCCCCCGGACCTGGCGTAGGGTCTTGCAATGAAGGTGGCATGTCTACTATAGGGGACCTACCATGTCGCGAAGCACCACGCAGATCAAAACCAGAGATGGCCAGAGTGAGGCCTCGGTATTCCACCCCGATTCAGGAAAGGGGCCGTGGCCCGCGGTGCTCGTCTACATGGACGGGCGCGGCATTCGGCCCGCCTTGTTCGAGCTCGGCGAGCGCATCGCCCAAGCCGGTTATTTCGTGCTGCTGCCGGACCTATTCTATCGCGGAGGAAAGTACGAAGCACCGGACGCCAAGCGCTTCAGCGAGGACGAGGCGTTCCGCAACGCCTGGCGCAGCAAGTACATGGCCACGGCGAGCAAGGCGAACGTAAAGTCAGACACTGAGTCGTTCCTGTCCTTCCTGGCGGGGCGGCCGGATGTTAGCTCGCTTGCGATCGGTACCACGGGCTATTGCATGGGCGGAGGCCTCTCGCTCGCGGCCGCCGGGAATTTTCCGGACCGCGTGATTGCGGCGGCTTCCTATCACGGCGGCAATCTCGCGACCGAGGCGGACGACAGCCCGCATCGCCTCGCCTCGCGCATCAAGGCCCGAGTGTACGTCGCGGGCGCCGTAGAAGACCCGTCATTTTCTGACGAGCAGAAGCAACTCCTGATTGAAACGCTGAAAGCGGCGAAGGTCAATCACACCGTCGAGACGTACGCGGGCGCCAAGCACGGCTGGGTTCCGTCTGATTCCGCGGTCTACAACCGTGACGCATCCGAGCGCCACTACCAGACGCTGATCGCGCTCTTCGACGCCACGTTGAAGAACGCGCCGCGAAAAAGCTGAAAGCGTGCAACGCATCGACCTGCGCGCGATCGAGGCCGCCGTCGAAGCACAATACGATCGGCGCACGCTGGTGCGGTCTCTGCTGCGATACCCGCGCGGCACCATTGAGATCCCGCTAAGCGAAGTTGCCTACGGGGTCAGATGAGGTTCAACCCCCAAGACCGCAAATTTGTCTTGTACAATAGACGCCCCGCGCTAAGGTCTGCCAGTGCCGACAGCTAGCTCCCAGCGCTTGGATTCAGACGTAGTTGTGGTCGGCGGCGGGCCCGCGGGCGCTTGGGCAGCGCTCGCTGCGCGAGCCGGTGGCGCGGAGCGCGTGGTGCTCGTCGACAAGGGCGCTTGCGGCACCTCCGGCGCCACGGCTTCGGCAAATACTGGAGTGTGGCTGGTGCCGCCCGATGCCGAATCACGCACGCGCGCCATCGATGCGCGCCACGCCCAAAGCGGTGGGCTGGCGCGAAAAGAGTTGATGGCGAACGTGCTGGAGACGACCCTCCAGCAGTTGAGCCGTTTGGCGGAGTGGGGATTCCCCTTCCCCACCGACGACAGCGGCCTACAATACCGAGCGAATCTGCGCGGCGCCGACTACATGGCCTTCATGCGCGCCCAGTTGCGGCGGGCAAAGGTGACCATCTTGGACCATAGCCCCGCGCAAGAGTTGCTGCTCGACGATGGCGCAGTGGTCGGGGTTCGCGGCTATCGCCTGCAGCAAGAGAGCGCTTACTCCGTGCATGCCTCCGCTGTCGTGCTCGCGTCCGGGGGTGTCGCGTTCTTGAGCAAAACACTCGGCTGCGACGTGAACACGGGCGACGGTTTGCTGATGGCGGTCGAGGCGGGCGCCGAGCTCTCAGGCATGGAGTTTTCGGCTCAGTATGGGATCTGCCCGGCCTATTCGTCGGTCACCAAGGGATTGCCGTATTTCTGGGCAACCTTCACGGACGAGGCCGGCCGAGTGCTCGAGGGTGAGCCCAACCGCATGCTGCTCGTAGCGCGAGCACTGCAAGATGGTCCGGTGTACGCCGTGCTCGATAAGGCGAATCCGGAGGTTCAGCGCTGGCTCCGAGACGGGCAACCCAATTGCTTTCTGCCGCACGATCGCCTGGGCGTCGATCCTTTCAGCCAGCGTTTTCCGGTGACGCTGCGCTGCGAGGGCACGGTCCGCGGCACGGGTGGCATCCGGCTCACACACGACGACGGCCGCACGCGCGTGCCCGGCCTGTACGCGGCCGGCGACGCGGCGTCTCGTGAGGGTTTGACCGGCGCGGCGAGTGGCGGAGGCGCGCCCAACGCAGCTTGGGCGATCTCCAGCGGGAGCTGGGCGGGTCACGCCGCCGCGCTGTTTGCGCGCGCGCAGCCGCAGCGCAATGACGACCGAGCGCTACGCGGAGCTGGCGTGGTCGGCCTGAGTCCTAGCGGCGAGACGGGCAGAGTGTCAGCGCGCGATCTGATCGAAATTGCGCGGGCGGAAGTGCTTCCATTGCACAAAAATCTGTTCCGTACGCGTGAACGGCTCACGGCTTCTCTAGTCCAGCTCGACAGCGCCTGGCGTGCGGCAAGCGCGCATTTGCACGCTACTGGCCGCGCTCGGGTGCGTGCACGCGAGGCCACCGCCTTGTTGGCCACGGCGCGCTTCGCCTATCGCAGTGCACTGGCCCGCGACGAGTCACGCGGCCTTCATCGGCGGCTCGATCGCCCCGAGCTCGACCCACAATCTACCCACCACTACGCGACCTCGGGCTTGGAGGAAGTGCAAGTGAGGCCCTATCACTACACGAGCCAAGGAGCTTCGCCATGATCGAGCTGCTCAGCGAAGCGCGCTGCACGGGTTGCAACCTGTGCGTTCGCGCGTGTCCAACCAATGTATTCGAGGCTCGCGAAGGCGACATTCCCGTGATTGCGCGCGCGGACGATTGCCAGACGTGCTTCATGTGCGAGCTGTATTGTCCTGCCGATGCACTCTACGTCAGCCCCTTCGCCGAACGCCATGTCGAAGCCGACGAGCAGGCGCTGACGAAGAATGAAACGCTCGGCACCTACGCGCGCAACATGGGCTGGAAAGGCGCCAAGCCGCACGGTGCCGACAAAGACCCGACCTTCCGCTTTCGTGCTTTGCAACGCGGCGAGTGAAGATACTGAAATGACTGCAAAGGTGTTGGCGCTCGACGGGATGGGCGTTGTCTACCGAACCTGCGACGACGTTGGAGAGTTGCTGATCCCTTTCATTCGGGCACGCGGTAGTTCTGCTAGTGACTTGGAGATCGCGGCCTCGTACCATCAGGCGAGCCTGGGCCTCTCGGGCGCTCGAGATTTCTGGGCTCAAGTCGGCTGTGACCCAGCGCTGGAAAACGAGTACCTGGGACAGCACGAGCTTCGGCCAGGGCTGCTGGAGCTCTTGGCGCACGCAAAAAAAACGTACCAACAAATCTGGTGTATCTCGAACGATCTCAGCGAATGGTCGGGCAAGCTCCGTGCCCGTTGGCAGTTGGAAGAATGGTTTCACGGCTGGATCATCAGCGGGGACGTCGGTCACCGCAAGCCAGCAGTTGAGATCTATTCTGCGCTGACTGATCGCGCGCGGGTCGCCGGGCACGAAGTGCTGTTCGTCGACGATCGTCGAGCAAATGTCGATGCCGCCACCGCACTTGGCTGGGGCACCCTTCACTTTGACCTCGATAGTCGAGCCGATGGGACATCGTGCGCACAGCTGTGGACGAGGGTGCTTCAGCCTGTGAGTTCGGCGGCAGGGTAGCTCAGTCACTCGTTGAGGGAACGACCGGGTTCCTTCGATCCGGTAAATGCTCGAGTCCACGCTGCATCGAGATCGCCGGGCAGAATCCGGTTTAGATTCTCCCGCATGCCTCGTCCCGTGATGCGCGCGGCGCACGTTCAGGGGCAAGCCAGCTAGCGGGATCGCGGGCCCGCGCTCGAACGCTCTCTTGCGCTACTCGCTCAAAACATCGGCAATGTTGCGAACGATTCGGTTTGGCTTGCACAGGGCGCTTTCCGGAAGGCCCTTGCCAGTGTTGTCGACCCAAATGGCTTCGATCCCGAGCTCCACGGCCGGGGCTATATCGAAAGTTAGACTGTCGCCGATCATCCAGGCTTCCTGTGGTTCGCGTCCTAGGGCGCGCAGCGCGTGGGCGAAGACGCCGTGATCGGGCTTTCCGATGCCGAATTCACCTTCGATCAGGACATATTTGAAATGCCGAGCGAGGTCGAAACGCTCAATCTTCGAGCGTTGAATTCGCGCCTCGCCATTGGTGAGAAGTGCCAGCTCCACCCCACGGCGCCGCAGTTCGACGAGGGTCTCGAGGGCTCTGGGAAATGGCTGAACGAGTCGTTCTCGTTCATCGGAGTAGTTGTCAGCCAGACGAAGCGCGACATCCTCGCGGTCGAGGTCCAACTCATCGAAAGCACGTTTCACGACCTGTCTCCGAGCCGACTGCAGGTCGCGTCGTCCTGTTTGGTGCCGCTTCAAGTCCGACCAAAACCACTCGCGTGCTCGGTATATAGCGAGGAACAGGCGATCGGCGTCGACGCTCGAAATTTCAGCGGCGTAGCGCTTGCAGAGGGAGAGCCAGCAATCATCGGCGACCGCATCGAATGCAACGATCGTATCGTCGAGGTCGAGCAAGATAGCATCGGGAAGCATCATTGCAGCTTTCGAATCAACGATCGTAACTACCGTGCGAGACCCGACCGCCGTTCCGCGACGTCTAACGCGCAGGGCATCCTTTCAACACGGGGCGGCAGTCGAATTCGTCAGAGCCAAACAACCACGCGCGCAATTGCTAGGAAGCCGCGACCAATGGTCGCCGCGCTTCCTCGACCTGTACCTTCTTCGCGAGCAGCGGCAACAAATCCTCGCCCACGCGAATCGCCTCTTCCAGGTTCGGGTAGGCGGAGAGGATGAACGTGTCGATGCCGATCCCCTCGTACTCGGCAATGCGCTCGGCGACTTGCTCGTGGCTGCCGATCAGCGCGGTGCCCGCGCCGCCGCGCACGAGGCCCACACCTGCCCACAGGTTCGGATAAACCTCCAAGTCACGCACGGAACCGCGCTTACCACCGTTGAGCTCGAGCATGCGAGACTGGCCGACCGACTCCATCGAGCCCAGCTGGCTTCGCGCGTTTTCGATGGCCCCGGGCGGAATGCCGTCGAGTAGCCGTTGCGCTTCTTTCCAGGCCTCTTCTTCTGTATTGCGCGTGATGACGTGCAGCCGGATACCGAAACGAATTTCGCGTGAATGCGCCTCCGCCTGCCTCCGAACCGAGTCGATCCGCGCTTTGACCATGGGCGGCGTCTCACCCCAGGTCAGGTAGACATCTGCGTGCGCTGCTGCGACCTTCTCCGCCGCGCCCGAGGCGCCGCCGAAATACAGCGTGGGCTGCGCGGCCAACGGCTGAACTAGGCCACCATTTTCGACTCGGAAGTACTGGCCTTCGTAGTTGAAGCCTTTGCCGCCCCACACCCCGCGCACGATACTGAGAAATTCTGCGGTGCGCTCGTAGCGCGCGTCGTGATCGAGAAAGTCTCCGAACGACTTCTGCTCGCTCGAACTCCCTCCAGTGACTACGTTGAGCAGCAGGCGGTTACCCGTGAGGCGCTGAAAGGAAGCCGCAGTCTGTGCTGCAACCGCCGGTAGTTGAAAACCGGGGCGGAAAGCCACGAGCGGTTTGAGCCTCCGGGTGTGCTGCGCCACAGCTGCCGCAATCAGCCAAGCGTCTTCGCAGTACGAGCCGGTAGGGATCAGCGTACCAAGAAAGCCCGCAGACTCCGCTGCCAGGGCGATCAGTTTGATGTAGTCGAAATCCGGCGGTCGGTCGGACGATTTCCCCGCGTGGAACGCGCCCGCAACCAAATTTCGCCCGTCGCCATGGGTCGGCAAATACCAGAGAAAATCGCTGCTCACGCTCGAGACATAGCGTCCATGCTGTCTACCGCGCAAGACCCTAGGTCTCTACGACTACCTAACGGCGAACTGACCGATTCCACCGCAGCTGCTGATCTGCTGCTGCTCAGGCAGCAATACCCTTCCCGCGAGCGCGTTCCCCATCGAAACGATCAGAAGAATTAGGTCCATTATTATAGACAGTGTCTCAGCTACTGCGTAATAATCGTATGCCATGAGCCAAGCACTCGAAGCGCCCGCCGAAGCCTCTAGCCCGAAGGTCAGCAGCGATAGCCTCAACCTCGAGGCCGATGTGCTCGTCCTCGGCGGTGGCCCCGCGGGCACGTGGGCGGCGTGGTCCGCGGCGGCCCAGGGCGCCAAAGTGGTGCTCGTGGACAAAGGCTATTGTGGGACCAGTGGCGCGACGGCCCCCTCGGGTGTCGGAGTCTGGTACGTGCCCCCAGATCCCGAGCTACGTGAAGAGGCGCGGGCCAGTCGCGAAACCATGGGCGGGCACTTGGCCGATCGCGTGTGGATGGATCGCGTGCTGGACAAGACGTACGAGAACGTCGGCAAGCTGGCTGACTGGGGTTACCCCTTCCCGACCGATGACGACGGTCAACCCGCACGCCGCAGCCTACAGGGGCCTGAGTACATGCGGCTGATGCGCAAGAAGGTGCGAGCTGCTGGTGTACGCATTTTGGACCACAGCCCGGCGCTCGAGCTCTTGGCGGACGCCGACGGCGTGGCCGGAGCAGCGGGCGTTTCCCGCCAGACAGGCCAACGCTGGGTGGTCAAAGCGCAGGCAGTCGTGATCGCGACTGGGGGCTGCGCGTTTTTGAGCAAGGCGCTCGGCTGCAACGTGCTCACCGGCGACGGCAACCTGCTGGCCGCTGAAGTGGGCGCAGAGCTCTCCGGCATGGAGTTTTCGAACGCCTATGGGCTCGCGCCTGCGTTTGCGTCGGTGACCAAGTCGGCGTTCTATCGCTGGGCTACCTTCTACTACGAGGACGGCAGCGTGATCGAGGGGGCGGGTTCGGCGCGCGGGCGCTCCGTGATCGCGCGCACGCTTCTGACGCAACCCGTGTACGCGATTTTGGATCAGGCGCCCGAAGCCATTCGCGCATCGCTGCGCGCATCCCAACCGAATTTCTTTCTGCCCTTCGATCGCGTGGGCATCGATCCGCTGACCCAACGCTTCCCGGTCACGTTGCGTCTGGAAGGGACGGTGCGCGGGACGGGTGGCATTCGCATCGCGAACGAAGAGTGCGGCACGTCGGTGCCCGGCCTATACGCGGCCGGCGACGCAGCGACGCGCGAGCTCATTTGTGGCGGCTTCACCGGCGGCGGTAGCCACAACGCGGCCTGGGCCATCTCCTCGGGGACTTGGGCGGGCCAGGGCGCCGCTGCCCACGCACGCAAGCTCGGATCGAGCGCGCGCAAACGCGATCCGCTCGGCACTGGCCGCGCGACCCTGCGACCAACCACGAGCGAGAGCGCGAGCTCGTTGCTCGACGCCGACGCTATCGTGCGCGGAGTGCAAAGCGAAGTCTTCCCCTACGACCGCAATCTGTTCCGCACTGAGGCCGGGCTCAGCGACTCGCTCGTGCGGCTGGATAGCCTGTGGCGCGCGGTTCAGGTGCGCCCCGCACAATTCGCGCGCACGGTCGTCCGCAGCCGTGAAGCCGCCGCGATGGTCGCCACCGCTCGCTTCATGTACAAAACCGCTCAGTATCGTCCGGAGACGCGCGGTATGCACAAGCGTCAGGATTTCCCGGCGCTCGATCCCGCGCAACAGCGTCGGCTGGTGACGAGCGGCCTAGACGAAATTCACGTGCGGCCGGAAGGCGCCGAGCTCGATGCCAAGGAGCGTCCGACTGCAGCGCCTGCGAACCGCAGTGTAAGCCAAGCACTCGAAGGCACCGCCTCAGCGGCGGAATGAGTCATGATTGAACTAGTCAGTGATTCGCGCTGCATTCGCTGCGATTTGTGCGTCAAGGCTTGCCCGACCAACGTGTTCGACGCCGTGCCCGATGGCGCGCCCGTGATCGCACGTCAGGAAGATTGTCAAACCTGCTTCATGTGCGAGCTGTATTGCCCGACGGATGCCTTGTTCGTCGCGCCGGAAGCTGACCAGAGCGTTCCGGTACACGAACAAGCGCTCGCAGAGGGTGGGTTGCTCGGCAGCTATCGCGCGGCGATCGGTTGGGGCGAAGGCCGCTCGCCGGGCGCCCGGAACGACCAGTCGTTTCGCTTGCTCCCACTCAGCGCCAAAAAGTCACCCGCGCTCAAACCCACCAGTTCCTAACGCAGCGTTTCTGACCTGGCCTCATCGGTGACGTGGTAGACCGGCCCGTCAGAAACGCCATCCCACCTTCTCGGTTGCACCGGGAGTGGCTCAGGAACGAAAAACGTAGTTGGAATTCAAACTGCAGTTTTCGCTCGCAAAGGGTCCTCAATTGATCGGCAAAAATTGCCAATCGGGTGCCGTCGTGAACAGTGCTGCGGTCGGTGCGCACCCGGCGAGTTAGCGGCCGGTCGAAGTTACGCCCGCCCCTTCGGGTGTCGCGAGGTTGGTGCCCTCTGGGATCGCTCGGTCGCACCGAACGGCGTGAAACCGCGCTCGCTCCGGGCTCGATTGGCTGCCCGCGCCTTGTCTTTTGTACGAGACATTCGTATACTGCCTCAACGAGCAATCGACCGCCGCGGCGAGCGCCGCACGCGACTCAGAAAGGGAAGAAAATGGCGCGCTTCTTGAGAATACTCCTCACCGTTCTACTCATGTCAGGTCTAGTTGGCCTGACCAGCGAGGCTCGCGCGGACGCGCCGAGTGTGATCCGCATCGGCTACCCGGGCGTTGGAATTGGCAATCGACCGGCGTCGTTCGGAAATTCGATCGCGACCTTGCACCTACGCGGCCTGCTCGAGGACGAATTCAAGAAGGACGGGATCAAAATCCAATGGACCTTCTTGCGCGGCGCGGGGCCCGCGGTGAACGAGCTCTTCGCCAACGGCTTGCTCGACTTTTCACACTTGGGCGATTTGCCGTCGGTCGTCGGCCGCGCGAGCGCGCTCAAGTACAAGGTCCTCGGCTCGTCGGGCGTGCGCGGCAACATCTACGTCTCGGTACCTGCGGACTCAGCCGTCAAGAATTTGAAGGAGCTTCGCGGCAAGAAGGTGGCGGTGCAGAAGGGCACCTCGACGCACTTGGCTGCGCTGAAGATCTTGGAATCGGCCGGTCTGAGCGAAAAGGACGTGCGCCTGATCAACATGGATACGAACACGGCGAAGAGCGCGATAGTCACCAAGGATATCGACGCTGCCTTCGGCCAAGCCGACTACCTCGCCCTGCAGGACCAGGGCGTGGCCCGCGTGATCTTCACCACCAAGGGCGGCGACGCCAAGCTCACCTCCAACGGCTTGTTCCTGGGCTCTGACGACTTCATCCATAAGTACCCTGAGATCACCAAGCGCGTGGTCAAGTCGTACGTTTTGGCGGCCAAATGGCTCGCCGACAACGAGAAAGAACCCCTGCCCATTTTCCAACTGTGGAGCAAATCCGGAAACCCGTTTGCCGCCTTCAAGCGCGACTGGCAGGGCGAGAACATCAAGTACCGGAACAGCCCCCTCGTCGACGCCTACGTGGCCTCGCGTTACAAGCTGCAGATCGAGGAGGCGAAACGGCTCGGCCTCACCAAGAAGACCTTCTCCTTCGAAGAGTGGGTTGACTCGAGCTTTCTCAACCAGGCCCTGAAGGAGCTCAATCTGGAGGGCTTTTGGCAACCGCGGGACTTGGCTGGGAATCCGACCCCAGGAAAGAGCTAGGCCTGGTCAGGAGACTTGCGGAGCCGCGCCAAACAATGACAGTGTAGGAGACACGTATCTCCTACACTGGACTTTTTGCTCGAGCCAATGAACCGCCGCTTCACCCGACGAGCCAAGTCTAAATTCGTGGCCCACGCCGATTGGCGCACCGTGCTGTCGATCGCCGTGCTGGGACTCTGTTTCGCGTGTTCGGCTTGTTCACGCAAGCCTGGCGCCTCGACTGAGGAAGCACCAAAAAAAGCCGCCTTGCATGCCTTTCGTATCGTTCGCCCCAAACAGCTCGTGGGCCTCTCGGTCCTAGAGAAGCAGGGCACGCTCGAAAGGGATCTGGCTCCACTCGGGTTTTCGGTGGAGTGGCTCGAATTTGCGGCCGGCCCGCAACAACTCGAAGCGTTGAACGCGGGCGCTTTGGATTTGGCATTGACCGCCGAGTCTCCGCCGGTGTTCGCGCAGGCGGCGCAGGCGGCGGGTGGATCGCTCGTCTACCTTGCCACGACCGCGCCCAACGGAAAAACCGTATCATTGCTGGTGCACGACGGTTCGCCGATCAAGACGGTCGCGGATCTCAAGGGCAAGAAGATCGCCTTTCAGAAAGCCTCCATCGGGCACTACCTGCTGGTCAAAGCGCTGGAGAGCGTCGGCCTGAAGCTGACCGACGTACAATCGGTGTTTTTGCCGCCGCCGGACGCAAACGCGGCTTTCAGCGCGGGTAGCGTGGACGCTTGGTTCATCTGGGAGCCCTTTCCAACGCGCATCCTCGAGGGGCACGTGGGTCATGTCTTGGTAGACGGCGACCATTTTCGCGACACCGCGAATTTTTACACCACAACCCGCGCGTTCGTCGACGCCCACAGCGACGTACTCAAAGTGTTCTTGGCAGATTTGGAGCGCGCGGAGGCGTGGTCCACCGCGCACCCCCGAGAGATGGCCGACCTGCTGAGCCCGACCCTACTCATCGATGTGCCGACGCTGCTGCAGATGCACGAAAAGTACGAGTTTGGTGTGCTGCCCATCAACGAGCCCGGGATCGTGAAACAACAAGAGGTCGCAGACCTCTGGTTTCACCTCGGGTTCCTGCCGAACAAGGTGGACGTGCGCACGGGCTTTCTGCCCGTTGCGCAGTACGCAGCGCTGATGCCACCGGTTGCGCCAGTGGCGCACTGAGCGACACGCAGGCGAGCTCGCGGTTCGAGTCCGCTGTCGTTCAAATTAGGCGTAGTCCGAACGAAAGTAGAGCAAACGCGAGCCCAGACGCGGCAATCACGGTCATCGGGCCGAGTATTCGGCGCGTGTACAGCAGCCAAGCCAACGCCGTGACGGTGACCGTAACGACCGCATTGGCGCTGAGCTCAGCACGCAAGATGGTGACGAGCGCAGCTCCCATGAAGCCGATTGCCAGCGGCCTCAGCGCGACTTCCATACGGCGCACCCAGGTCACTCCGTAGTAGCGGTGAAAGGCCTTCGCGACCGCGCAAATCAGCAGGATCGGGGCCAGGTACGTGCCGAACGACGCCGCGAGCGCACCGGGTATGCCGGCGATCTGCAAACCAATCAGCGTGCACGCCACCATGTTCGGGCCGGGCACGAGCTGACCTATCACGTATTTTTGAATCAGTTGCTCGGACGACAAAAAGTGGTGCTCGACCACGAACACGCGCTGCAGCTCCGGTAGCGCGCCGTACAGACCGCCGAAAGAGACCAGGCTGGTCCGAAAAAACAACCAGAACAATTGCAGCAAAATCACGGCAGGAACTCCGCACCCATACAGGCGAGCGCGCCCGCCGCCACCACCGTGAACATCGGCACGCGAGCCGCAATCAGGCCAGTGACGGCCAAAGCGACGGCCAGTCTGCGCACGAGCTTGGAGCGCGTTGCGACAATACCTGGCAGATGTGTACCCCGAACACCGGGCCACAAGCGGCGAACGAAATCAGCCAGCAGCACCACCGCACCGACGGCAAAACCATGCATGAAAGTCTGCACGAGCGGTCGTTCGAACGGCACCCAGCGGACGACCAGGGTCGCCCACAAGGCACCGGGTAAACACAGACAGACCACGCCGAGCAACGCGAAGGTGGTGCCGTAAAGGCGCTGCCCCAAGTACATCACCATACTGACGAGACTTGGGCCGGGCAACACCTGCGCGAGCGTGAGCGTTTCCTGAAATTCCTCCGCCGTCAGGGACTGAGTGTCCTGGACCAATGCACGCTCGAAAATCGGCGTGATTGAACCCATACCGAAGGTGAGTCCACCGACCCGAAGGTTGAAGAGCAACCACGCGCTCGCGCTCAAGCGCTTCGCTCTGGCCTGCGCGGGCAGCGTGACGTCGAGGCTCGGTACGAGCACTCAGGCAGCGCCTTCCAGGGCCTCACGCACTTGGTTGGCGTTGCCAGGGCGAGAGAGTCCGTAGTTTTCACGCAAAGTCTTACCTTCATACTCCGTGCGAAACAGGCCGCGTCGTTGCAGGATCGGCACGACTTGATCGACGAAGATGGAGAGCCCGGAGGGCAACACGGGCGGCATGATGTTGAAGCCATCGGCCGCGCCGTTTTCCCACCACTGTTGAATCGCGTCCGCCACCTGCTCCGGCGCCCCAGCAAAGGTGCGATGCCCGCGGCCGCCACCCAAGCGCCCGATCAGTTGACGTACCGTGAGCCGCTCGCGCCGGGCGAGATTGACGATCAAGGTGAAGCGACTCTTGGCGCCTTCGATCTCGTCTTCGCTCGGAATGTTTTTGGGCAGCTCGGCGTCCAGCTCGAGCTCCTCGGGTTTGACGCGCAGGGTTTGCGCGAGTTGACGTTTGGCGAACTCGGGTTTGATCAAGCGGTCGAGCTCCGCCTCGAGCTGCAACGCCTCGGCTTCGGTCGCGCCAATCACCGGCACTATTCCGGGGAGGATCTTGATCGTGTTCGGATCGCGACCCGCCTCGCGCGTGCGCTGCTTCAGATCCACATAGAAAGCGCGGCCGTCCTCGAGCGTCTGCTGAGCGGTGAACACGGCCTCCGCATAGCGAGCTGCCAACGCCTTGCCGTCTTCCGACGAGCCTGCCTGCACGAGCAACGGGTAACCTTGTGGCGAACGAGGCACGTTGAGCGCACCTTCGACCTTGAAGAACCGACCCTTGTGCCGCGGCGGGTAGAGTTTGGTCTCGTCACCCCAAATGCCGCTCTCCTTGTCACCGAGCGGCGCATCGTCGGCCCAACTATCCCAAAGCTTCAGCGATACGTCGACGAACTCGGCCGCACGCGCGTAGCGATCGGCGTGCGCGGGTAGTTCTTCGAGATTGAAGTTGCGCGCCGCGTCGACACCGGCGGTGGTCACGATGTTCCAGCCCGCCCGACCGCCGCTCAAGTGGTCCAGCGAGGCGAAGCGGCGGGCGAGGTTGAATGGCTCGTTGTAGCTGGTGGACGCCGTGGCGATCAGCCCGATGTGTTCGGTCGCGCCCGCGAGCGCAGCCAGGAGCACGGTTGGCTCCAAGGTTCCCGCCGGCCGACGACCGATGTTGTTCCAGAGCACGGGGCTGTCGGCCAGGAATAGCGAATCGAGCTTTCCGCGTTCGGCGGTGCGGGCGAGCTCCTTGAAGTGCTGGACGCTCGTGTTCGCGAATGGGTCGCTCTCCGGCAGCCGCCACGCAGACTCGTGATGGCCAACACTCATGAGGAACGCGTTCAGGTGCAATTTTCCAGGTCGCTGGGTCATGGCTGATTTCTCTGGGGTTGGGATGACTCGATCGAGCGCGCCCTGGCTTCTGCCGGGAAGACGCCGAGCGAACCGAGCAAGAGCTCTCGATATTCTAGAAATTGTCGATCGCGGTGCGAGCGAGGCGTGGGCAGCGTGATTTGCTGGTCGACAGCGATTCGACCTGCCACTAAAACGAGCACGCGATCGGCGAGCTGGATCGCTTCATCCACGTCGTGCGTCACGAGCAGCACCGCGGGTCGGTGACGTTCACAGAGCTCGCGCAGCAACTCGTGCATGCGCAGTCGTGTGAGGAAATCGAGTGCGCCGAAAGGCTCGTCCGCCAAGAGCAAATCGGGGGCACGCACCAACGAGCGAGCCAAAGCCACGCGCTGCTGTTCGCCGCCAGAAAGCTCGATGGGCCAAGCACGCTCGCGTCCGGCGAGACCCACTTCTGCCAACGCGGCTTCACCCAGCGCACGCGCACCCGGCGAACGGACACCCAAAATTACGTTGTCGATCACGCGAGCCCACGGCAAAAGCCGAGCGTCTTGGAATACGACTGAGCGATTCTTCGACGCATGCAGCTCACCTGAGCCGCGCACCTCGTAGTCCAGCTCAGCGATGGCTCGCAGCAGCGTGCTCTTGCCCGAGCCACTCTGCCCGAGCAGCGCCACGAATTCCCCAGCCTGAATTTCCAAGTCCACGTTGTCCAGCACACGACGTGAGCCATGCTCGCGAACCAAGCCGTGAACCCGGACGGCGGTCGACGGAGTCCGCGTCAGCTCGAGAGCGTGCGACGCCACGTTAGCGCTCTCCTCTCCAACAACCGCACGCTGGTGTCGGTCACGAGCCCGAACAGGCCGTAGACGACTAGGCCCACGAGGATGACTTCAGTCTGCCCGTATGACCGAGCCAGCGACATCATATAACCAACGCCGCTGGTCGCATTGATCTGCTCGACCACCACCAATGACAGCCAGGCCGCGGTCACCGCGAAGCGTACGCCCATCAAAAAGCCAGGCAACGCTCCGGGTAGCGCGACCTTGCGCACGAATTCCCAACGCGTCAGGTGCACGGTCTCGGCTAGCTCGACATAGCGGGTATCAATGGCGCGAAGCCCCGCGTGCGTATGCATGTAAACGGGAATCATCGCGCTCAACGCGATCGTGAGCACCTTCATCGGCTCGCCGATCCCGAACCAAAGAATCAATAGCGGGATCAGTGCCAGCGTGGGGATGGCCCGCTTGATCTGCACGGGTCCGTCCATCAGCACCTCGCCGATGCGCGTGAGCCCGGAAAACAGCGCGAGCAGCGTACCAACGCTGATCCCGAGCGATAGTCCCAGAAATGCGCGCTGGGCAGACGTCACTAGGTGGGCCTGCAGCCGGCCGGCGGCGAGCAAGTCATGCGTCGTCACGGCGACAATCCAAGGCTTGGACAACACTCGGGCGTCGAGCCACCCTGCCCATGAGCTGAGCGCCCACAACGCGAGCAGCAACGCCGGGCCAATCGCGAGCGTGTACGGAATGCGCGGCGCAGGCCCGAGTCGTCGACCGCGCTTGTTGCGCTGCGCGCCGTGCGACGGGGCAGAGCGGACTACGGACCCGGGCTGGCTGGTGAGCTCTTCGGCACGCAGCGCTTGCGTCATCGAACTGCTTCCCGCGTTGGATCCGGCGCTGTGCCGACGCCCGCGGCCGCTGCGCCAATCGGCTGAAACCCGAGCTCGAAGATTTTGCTGGCCTCGAAGCGCGGCCTACCAGTCGTCGCGGCCAACAAATCGATCGTCTCCTGGGTCCAAGCCATCACGTCGCTCCAATCGCTGGGAAACGCAGGCCGACCGCTGGCATTTACGAGGTATTGGCCTTCCTCCACGGTGAGGCCTTGATCTTTGACGTAGTAGCCATCAATCCATTCGCGCGGATGAGTGTAGGCCCAGAGCTGAGCCTGGGTTCGGAACTTGACGTACGCACGCAGCGCCGCTGCCTGCCGTGGATTTCTGAGTGTGGTGGCCCGAACGTAGAAGAAGCTCAAGTTGTCGCGTACGCCGGGTGCGAGTGTACTGGCCCCTCGGACGCGGTTTTCATTCAAGTATCGAAGAAGGATCGTGCCAGAGAGCGGCGCGGCGTCCACCTGCCGACTCGCCAGCGCATCTTTGAATTCTGGGCTACTCAATTCCACGAGCGTCACGTCTTTGGTGGATAGCGCGGCTTTCTTGAGGGCGCGCAAGACGAGTGCGCCCTGGGCCTGTCCGGGGGAATAGGCAATGCGCTTGCCGCGCAACTCAGCGATCGTAGAAGCCTTGATTCCGGGCGCGAGCGCGAATTGAAAGACTTGCGCGTCGCGCACCAGCACAGCCACGATCTTCACATCGAGCCCCGTGAACGTCGCGTGAATGGGCGGCGTGTCGCCAACAGCACCGCCGTCGAGGGCGCCCGCGCGAAAGGCCTCGAGCGTTTGCGGGCCGCCACTGATGTTCTGCCACTCGACCTTGAAAGGCAATTGATCGATGGCCCCGCTCAGCTGCAGCGCTTTCTGCACCACCGGATCTCCGAGGCTCAGCTTCACCTCGCTGGAAGCCGGTTCAGGGTCGCTGCTTCGCTTGGCAGGTGGGCTGCCAGACGCTCCGCGGCTGCACCCGAGTAGGGCCAGAGCGGACAGCATGAGGAAGAGCACACGGGGTAACATTGAACAGGGACTTCTCGGGGCGAGTGCGGCGGCGCAGGAGGGCGCGTTCGCGGAGCCCAAGACCTCGATCCAGAGTCACAGCATAGCCCAGCGGCTCTTTTATACAAGACACATTATCACTGGCGCCACCGGGGAGGGTCGGGCAATTTATAGCGTCCCAGACACGCTTTCGTTCCGGGGCCTACCATGGCGTCTCCTATATTACCGAATATTCTTGCCAAGGACATTCGAGGAGCTAGGCTGGGCGTCCCGAGACGAAAGGAACACCACGATGTCCGCGTTGAGTTTGGCCTTGGATACTCCGGATCTGGCACGGCACTATGAACAAGTGAGCGCTGAGCGCCAGTTCAAGGCGGGGCAACGCTTGATCGATGCCTTACGGCTTCGCGCTGGCGAGCACGTCTTGGATGTAGGCAGCGGCACTGGTCGCTTGGCGGAATACGTCGCCGATCTGGTCGGCCCTTCAGGCTCGGTCCTGGCGATCGATCCGCTCCCGTTGCGAATCGAAATCGCAAGCTGGAAAGCTCGACCGAACCTCAGCTTCCGCGTGGGCAACGCGTACGAGCTCGGTTCACTGGCCGACGCTAGCTTCGACGTCGTGTATCTGAATGCGGTTTTTCACTGGTTACCGGAAAAGCTCGAGCCGTTGCGGCAGTTCCGCCGCATCTTGAAGCCCGGTGGCAGGCTCGGCATTTCGACCGGCTCGAAAGACCACCCAAACCGCATCCAGTTGATCCGCAAGAGGGTGCTGGAAAAGCTTCCCTACTGCGAGTTTCCCGAGGCCAAAGCCGGCGGCCCACTACGCGTGAACGCGCCCGAGCTGACGGAGCTATTCCAACAGGCTGGCTTCGAGATCCAGCGACTCGACGTGCTGGCGAACACGAATCATCACGCCAACGCCGAGGCTGCCATCGCATTCTCCGAAGCCAGCTCGTTTGGCAATTTCTTGGGTCACTTACCCGAGCCCCAGCGCGCTCAGGCTCGCGAAGAGATCCGCCATGAACTCGAGAGCATCAAGACGCTACGGGGCATTCACCAAGAGGGCGGTCGGCTTCTCGCCATCGCGGTGAAGCCCTCGTGATCCTAGCGGGCGCGCGTGGCACGACGGTCACATCGCGTGTTCGCACACGCCGATCGACAGCCCGAACCGCCGACACCTCTGCTGAGTCCCCACTCCGCAGTCGCGATCGAAGCGACAACGGCCGACCTCTAGCCGGCAGACGTTCTGCAGAGACGCAGCCGAGCCTCCATAGTGACAGCTGAGCCCTTCACCGCAATCGGTGCTCCGCGCGCAGTGATCGCCGACATGGTCACCGGGCCCGGCGGTCGGTGCCACGGCAGGTGAGCAGGCGTGCAATGCGCAGAGCTCGAGCGAAAGCAGGGCGCGAACGCCCGCCCTCAGCCAGTAGGGACAACTCGAGGACGGCGCGATCGACATCGATTGGTAGCTATATACCTCAACTTCCATCTTATAAGACACGAAAGCTATCGCTCTGATGCAAGGATTCGTTCACCGAACCTGGCTGGCTTCGAGGCGCATTTGGATCCTGATGCTTGGGCTACTGTCCGCTGCCTGCTCGAAGCACTCGCCCACCGTTCAGGCCAGCCAAGACGGCGGGGCGACCCTGGCTTTGAATGGCCTGAGCTTGCGCGTCGCCGATCAGAGCGGGCTCAGCCGAGCCAGCCTCCAGCTCGCCCAAGTCGAAGCCACGCCATATCGGATCGAGTGGAGCACGTTCGTTGCGGGGCCCCCACTGCTCGAGGCACTCAGTGCTGATGCCCTAGATATCGGCGGTGTGGGCGATACACCGCCGATATTTGCCCAGGCCGCCGGCGCGCCTATCCGCATCGTGGCGGTGACGGAGAATTCGCCCCAGTACGAGGTCATTCTCGTCGCAGACAAGTCCCCGTTGCGATCCGTGAAAGACTTGCGCGGGAAGAAAGTCGCCTTCGCTAAAGGGTCGGGCGCGCATCACTTGCTGATGGCTGCGCTTGGCCATGAAGGGCTGGCAATGAGCGACATCACTGCCGCCTATTTGACGCCGAATGACGCACAACCGGCCTTCACGAATGGGGATGTCGATGCGTGGGCGATTTGGGACCCCTACGCCGCGAACAACCTGCGCCATGGCGCACGCAAGTTGGTCGACGGGCAAGGCTATATTCACGGCTACGGGTTTCAAGTGAGCAGCGAGAAATCCCTGAAGGACCCTGCCAAAGTCGCCATGCTTGCCGAATACCTCCGACGTGCAAAGCAGGCGCAGGCTTGGGGAAACGCACACCGAGACGCCTGGTCGCTCAAGTATGCAGAGCTGACCAAGCTCTCCCCCGAGGTCGCGCACGACATGTTCGAGCACTACGCGCCGGTGTACGTGCCTATCGACCACGAGGTTGAGAAGGTGCAGCAAGAGCTGGCTGACTCGTTTTTCGAGGCCGGGGTGATCGGCAAGCGCATCGACGTGCACGACATTTTCGACGAACGCTTCAACGCGCTGTTTCGAGACTGAGAACGGTTGCGCTGAGGCGCCCCGCGCCTGCTGCCTGGAAATCTCCCGCAAGAAACGCGCCTTCCCGGCTTTCTCCCCCCAGGCTCCCGAGGATTTCGCTGACAGGAGGCAACGTCTATGTAATAAGACGCCCGTCCGTCAGGAGGAAGCCCATGCACTCAGCCTCACTCGTCACATTGATCAACGCGGAGGTGCCAGCCTCCGTGCTCACCCGCATCCGCGATATTTCCCCACGCCTCACGGTGGTATCCGCCGCGCAGCTACTCGAACGACCGGAATGGCTGGCGGAGGCCGAGATCTTGTATACGCATCACGTTGCCGCTGACAGGGTCGCCTCGGCGCAGAACCTGAAGTGGGTGCAGACCCTCGGAGCGGGGGTCGAGTGGCTGTTGACGCCAGAAGTCAGGCGCCGCGAGGATCTGGTCGTAACGAATACCAGCGGGATCCACGCGCAACCGATCGCCGAACACGTCTTCGGCTTCGTGTTGATGTTCGCGCACCAGTTGCATCGCGCGGTCCGCCAGCAAGCTGCTCACAATTGGGACAGCAACGCGCTGCGAAATGATGTGACGACCCTTTCCGGCGCAACGCTCGGCATCGTTGGCCTGGGCGCCATTGGCCGTCGTATCGCCGAAATAGGGAGTGCGTTCGGGATGCGCGTGACCGCGTTCAAGCGCTCGACGGGCCGCGCGTCGGGCGTGGAGCGGGTGTTCGGGCCAGGGCAGCTCGCGCCGTTCTTGAAGGAGGCGGAGTATGTGATCAACACCCTGCCGCTCACCGGACAAACGCGTGGCCTGTTCGGCCCGGCGGAATTTGCGGCCATGCGCTCGGATGCGATTTTCATCAACATCGGTCGCGGCGCAACCGTTCAAACCGACGCACTGGTCGACGCGCTCAAGAGCGGCCGGATCGCCGGGGCCGCCTTGGACGTGACAGACCCCGAGCCACTTCCCGCCGAGCATGCACTGTGGGGGCTCGAAAACGTAATCCTCACGCCGCACTACTCCGGTGCGCATCCGGGCTACGTTCAACGTGCTTCCGCGATTTTCCTCGAAAACCTCGTCTCTTACCTTTCGGGTCAGCCGCTCACCAACGTGGTCGACAAGCACGCAGGGTATTGAGCCCAGAGCCCGTCGGCAACGAAGTCCTCGGAATCAGCACATGGAAAAAAGACGCATTGGCGCGCTCTCGGTTTCCCTCGTCGGCCTCGGCTGCAACAACTTCGGCATCCGGCTCGATCAGACGCGCACCACGGAAGTGGTGCAGGCCGCGCTCGACGCCGGGATCGATTTCTTCGATACAGCCGACATCTACGGTGGTACGCACAGTGAAGAGTTTCTAGGCCGCGCTCTGGCCGGAAAGCGCGAGCGCGCGATCATCGCCACGAAGTTCGGTCTACCCCTCGACGACAAGCGTCAGGGAGCGAGCCCCGCCTACGTTCGCCGCGCGGTCGAGGACAGCCTGCGACGCCTGGGAACCGACCGCATCGATCTCTACCAGTTGCATCGGCCCGACCCAACGGTGCCGATCGCCGATACGCTCGGTGCGCTCGATGATCTGGTCAGACAGGGTAAGGTCCGCGAAATCGGCGCCTCGAACTTCAGCGTTGCCCAAATCCGTGAAGCGGAAGGCGCAGTTCGGTCGGGTGCTGCGCGCTTCGTCAGCATCCAAAACGAGTACAGCTTGCTCGAGCGCAGCGTCGAGGCGGACGTGCTGCCAGAGTGCGCGGCACGGAGCATCGCCTTTTTGCCTTACTTCCCGTTGGCAAGTGGTCTGCTCACGGGAAAATACCGTCCTGGACAGGCCGCTCCCGAGGGCACGCGGCTGACGGAGCCGAATTCACAGTTGCGTGATCGATTCTTGAAGGACGCGCAGATCGCCCAGGCACAGCGGCTCGCCGAGTTCGCCGCTAAACGCGGGCATAGCTTGCTCGACCTCGCGTTCTCCTGGCTTGCTGCGCGTCCGGAGGTCCGCTCGGTGATCGCCGGTGCGACTTCGGCAACGCAGATTGAAGCCAACGTTCGGGCCAGCACCTGGCATCTCGACGCGGATGACCTGGGCGAAGTCGATCGTATCGCCACGAGCTGACCCCTCTCGTTTTGTCTTGTAAACAAGACCCTAATTCTTCATAGTCCCGGGGCGTCGGCACGTGCGCCACGGAGGCACACCTTTGACCGAACGCACAGCGGAGTCGTCGTGGCCGAGATCACCCTATTCAGTGCGCGTGCTTGCCCGTTCGCGCATCGCACCCGCCTGGTACTGGCGGAGAAACGACTCGACTTCGAGCTAGTCGAGGTCGATCTGCAGAACAAGCCTGCGTGGTTCAACACCGTGTCCAACTACGGCAAGGTTCCCGCACTGCAACACGGTCAAGTGCGCGTCGTCGAATCGGCCATCGTCAACGAATACCTCGAGGAGGTCTTCCGCGAGCCCGCGCTGCTGCCGAAAGATCCCGGTGAGCGCGCAACCGCACGCATCTGGATCGACTACGCCAACACGCGCTTCGTTCCGGCCTGGGGCTCGCTCTTGCGTGGGCAAACCGACGCTGAGCGCTCGTCTGCGCGCATCAGCCTGCTCGAGTCACTCGAATACATCGAGACTCAGGGGTTGCAGAAAACATCCAGCGACGGGCCCTTTTGGTTCGGGGCGAATCCCAGCTTGGTCGACCTCAGCTTCTACCCCTGGTTCGAACGTTGGGCGGCGCTCGAGCACTATCGCGGGTCGTTGCCGATCGTGAGATTCGAGCGGCTGCGACGTTGGCGGGACGCGCTGGCTGCTCGCGCGAGCGTCAAGGACATCCAGAACGCGACGGCCTACTACGTCGAACGATACGCCAAGCACGCCACTCCTGTGCCACAAGCGGTCGCGGTCTAACTCCTTCGAAAGCCGAGTCATGACTACGACCCACCCTGCACTGCTCACCCCCACGGGCGCACCCCTTGGGGCCATCGTAAACGACGTCGACGCTGCCCACGCGGTGTCCCCGGAGGTGATCTTAGCCCTCAAGCAGGGACTATTGGATCATCACATCCTGATCTTCAAAGGCCAGGACTTGTCCGAACCCGCGTTCAAGGACTTTGCGGCCTACTTCGGCTCGGTATTCCTACCGCCATCGGACGTGCCAGTGCTTGCATCGAAGGACGGCGGAGCCACGCCTGAGATCGTGCTCGTCGCCAACGTCGAGGGCGGCTACACGGGCAGCGGCGAGCTGAGCCCCCACTCCGACCACCACTGGACACCGTATCCGTCGAGCGGCTCACTGCTCTACGCACTGGAGATCCCCGCACAAGGGGGCGATACGTCTTTCTACAACATGCACCTCGCTTACGAAACCCTCAGCGAGGCGTTGAAACAGCGTATTCAAGGCGTACGGCTCATCACTTACAATCCGTTCATCCGCGACCCGAGCGGAGAGCGGCCCAAGTATCGTTTCGAGGCGCGTGA
>Ga0302321_100000160_pt1 | contig 59825 bp, 50 predicted proteins | sample Fen_T0_1_FD_202505 | JGI IMG/M metagenome (GOLD analysis project Ga0302321, IMG submission 202505) | Peat permafrost microbial communities from Stordalen Mire near Abisko, Sweden - Fen_T0_1 | ecosystem: Environmental > Terrestrial > Soil > Wetlands > Permafrost | place: Sweden: Abisko... | reverse complement strand
CGCGGGATTCCCACTTTCCCACCGCCTCGGCGACGGCTACGGGAGATTAACGAAACCGGACACTTCACTTGCTACAAAAAGCGGACATTTTGACTTGCTAACAACATCTGCAAAGATTTGCAGAGCGCCCTTGGAAGCGCCGACCGGATTTGCCGGGTGTAATTTTCGGGGTCTTACGGCGCGTACATCGTAGCCGCGATCTTCCGTTTGCCAATCGTCCCCTTGATTGAAGCCTGCGCCAAAGGGACTCGGCTTTGCCACGAAATAGTTAGTGCACCGGGTTCGGTTCCCGCGCCTGCAAGGCTGATATGCACTGTTATGTTTCCCGGATCGGTGTATGCCGACTTCATCGTTCCGGAAACTTCCACATCGTTCACCCACTTGATCCCGCTCATCGTGAAATAGGTTAGATCGCTCGGCGACCGGTAATGGAAATGGCCTCCGATCAAGCCGACGCCGTCGCCTGTGTAGTTAACCCACCAGCGCGCGAGCACGTCACCAACCGTGTATGCCGCTGCTGCCGCTACGTGCAAATCCGCCTCGGTTCCCTGATTACCCGACGCGGCGAGAGCCGGAGGCACATCTGCGGCTTTTGAGTAAAACGCCGGGATCAAGTGGACTTCTGCGATATGGTCGATGCACGACGTATCCCCCGGGTCCAGATTCATGACGAAGTTCTGCGCGATGACGGAAGCGCAGATGTCCTCGTCACCCGTGGCGGTTACGTGAAAACTGTTGGGCACGATAATCTGCCGCCCATTTTCAAAAAGCTTTGCCGCGTGCTTTCCTTGCAAGGCTGGAGTCAGCGAATCCAAGTCCCCCGACAGAACGAGTACGGGCGCCTTCGTAAACTGCGCGTGCGGGGGCACTCCGTGCCCGGGGGGATACGCCGTTACGACTGGCGGCGGCCAGGACAAACAGAGATCGAGTACGCTCGTGTCGAGGGGAATCGCATCGAACTCAGATATCGTGAATGGATCGAAGATCTTCGGGTGATTTTGTTCCTCTTCTGTGATCGCCTGGTCGCGTTGCGACCTGCGCTTCGCCAGCCCCAGATTCATGTCGTAAATCTGCGGATAGTCGGTACAACTGACGGCCACGAAGATTGCCTGGCTGTATTCCCTGTAAGAATTGGCTTCCCCTCCTGATTCCGAGACGAAGTAGTTCTCTGCCAGCAAGCGCAAGAGCGGCGCTGGATTCCCGTCCTCCAGATAGGACCGAGCCGCCGGATCCAGTTCTCGGTACACGACCGACTGCGTAATATTCGAGACCATCAGATAGGCGAGCGTCGTGGCATTCGCCTCCACGCGGCGCAAAACACCTTCGCCGTCGTGGGCATATCCGGTGAAGGGATTCGTTCGCAAAGAGTCCACCAACATCCGGATGCGGCGCAGAGAACTGCCTGGAAGGCTACTGCACGCAGGGGAGCGTTTGCACACGGCATCGAATGCAAATCGTGCGGTAATCGCGATCTCCGGATACCACGGTGACTGCCCTTCTACGGGATAAGCGCTATCAAGAATTACCGACCGCAACCGCTCGGGGTGCCTGCCGGCGAATGTTTGGCTGAACCATGTACCGTAAGAATCGCCATACAAGTTGATGACCGGAATGTTGAGGGCATCCAGAAGGCCAGCAAGATCGTCCGCCGCGAGGCCACTGCCGTAGAGATAGGCAGCATCGCCAAGTTGCCGCCCACAGTCATACACACCATTGGGACGAGGGTTCGGCTCTTTCTGGAGCAAGGGGCAAAGCAAGGCCTGGGATTTCCCGGTTCCACGATTGTCCACAAACAACATGTCTCGCCGGTCGCGCAGTGGAGCAAAGAGGTCGAGGTAGTACGGAGCTGTCCCGGTGGTCGCATAGCCCGGGCCGCCTTCAGTAGCAACGATTGGCTCCAGAGGCGACTGTGAATTGTCGGTGTGAGGGTAGAACTCGAAGCTGATCTTGATCTCGCGGGGAAACTGTCCTGAAGGATCGAGCGCCCGCTGGATCGAACCGCAATACGCCAACCCTGCTTTGCAGGAACGCAAAGTGAGTGAGCCTACCTTCAGAGATTCGGAAGTGGCTCGGCCCGTTGCGCTATGACTTACGCCCGGCATTTTGCGGTGGGAGATTCGAGGGGGCGTGGCCGTTACAAAACCTGTACACAGCAAGAACAGGAACGGAATCAACAAAAAGCGGCGCATCGGGATCCTCTCTGAAACTGGACGGAAGGCCGACAGCATTCCGGGTCGGGGTCTTAAGAGTACCGCGCCCACTTGCGCAAAGGCAATCCCGGATGGCCCGGATCAGGCTTTGGGCTTGAGTTCTTCCATGACGCTCTGAATCAATTCCTTGGCATCGGTCAGGTTCTTGAGGATCAATTGAACATCCATTACAGGGCGGCCGGGCCAGCGCTGGCTTTGGCAGTACACACCGTGCTGCCCCACCAGCGCCATCGCGTCGGTCATCAGGTCCATCGTCACCGCGAGCCTGCCGCGTGGCACTCCCATTCGGGTTTCAAAGTGATCCAGTTCATCCTGCTTCTCATGGAAGACGGTCATGACGACCGATTGTAGCGGGAAAGTGGTTATAATTCTTGAGCTACCCTTAATCAGGAGGAACTGAAATGAAGAAGGTTGCATTCGCCGTGCTATGTCTTTTCATCGTCGCTACTCTCGCGTCCGCGCAGATGTCCAAGGACAAATCCCAGCGCCCTAGCCCACCGGCAAGCGCCAGTTGCAAGTTTTCTGACGGAAAGACCGTCACGATTGACTACTCCAGCCCGCGCGCCAAAGGCCGCAAGATCTTTGGCCATAAAGACTCCCATGCTTTGGTTCCCTTCGGCGAAGTCTGGCGCACCGGAGCTAATGAAGCAACGACATTCGTCTTGAACACAGATATCACGGTCGGCGACAAGGCTGTGCCTGCCGGAAATTACACAATTTTCACCCTGCCCAGGGAAGATTCTTGGATGCTCATTATCAGCAAGAAGACCGGTGAGTGGGGAACCGACTACCCTGGCGACAAGGAAGACCTGGCGCGCGTGTCCATGAAGGTCTCGAAGACGTCTGGCCCGGTCGAGAACTTCACCATCGCTCTGGATGGGTCCGGCAAGAAATGCATGCTGAACATGGAATGGGAAAACACCCGCGCTAGCGTGGAAATTAGCGAAAAGTAGAAGAGCAGTTCTCAGTTCATGGTTCTCAGTTCTCAGAAGGCCGAGGGCGGCGACTCCGGCCTCTGAGAACTAGGGGATTCAGTCCCAAGAGCCTAGAGACCAAGCCGAGAGCCCGATATGCGCCAAATGCTGCGTTTTCTTTGGAATTCGACGCGAGGCCACCGCATCGCGCCGTGGCGTAGCCCCTATCTGTTGTGGCGCATCGAAACCTTCACCGGCGTCAAGATGACCCAGATTGGGTTTCTTGAGTTTTGGGAGTTCCTCTGGCATGAGCGCGTCAGTCTCTGGCGTTTCTTGAAATGGACCTCAGAAATGGATCACTACGTCCACCCAAAGGCGAAGAATCTGTAACCGCGGCGGCGGGCACGAATCCTCGGAACACCCGGCAAATTGGCCGTTTACCACGCTTCACCCACTTGTTATTCTAAAACCACTGCCTGTAGCGGAACTCCCGGTTCAATGACTTTCCGGCCAAGCCGAGCTTTACGGCAGTAATACCTGAGATCCAACCGCACCATGCAATCGTTAGCTGACACTTTCGGGCAGATTTTTCGGACTCTATGGGCGCACAAGTTGCGTTCCCTGCTGACCATGTTTGGCATTGCCTGGGGAGTATTTTCCCTTCTGCTGCTGGTAGGAATGGGCGAAGGCTTTCGAACTGGGAACAAACGGGGCCTTTCGGAATATGGCGAAAACATCATGATGATTTTCCCCGGCCGCGCCCCAGCGGTTCAGGGGAGCATGAATTCCGCACGCGGGTATCGCCTGACATATCAGGACTATCTTGACGTTCGCGCTGAGGCCCCTCACATTAAGACCCTGACTCCGGTTTTGCGGACAAATGACGTGCACGCGGTCAGCGAGTTCGCCAGCGCGAGCGGCGAACTGATCGGCGCCGAACCGCAATACAACGGAATTCGGTTTCTTCCGATCAAACTCGGGCGCTGGATGAATGACCTCGACGAAACACAAAAGCGTGACGTAGCGGTGCTGGGCGACGAGATGACGCGCAATCTGTTCCCCGGACGGCCCGCGGTCGGAGCGTTCATTCTGCTCAACGGTCATCGCTTTCAAGTCGTGGGAACCCTGCGCCGCGTGGGTCGCGGCGATGACAATTCGACCAATATGCGCTGCTACATTCCCTTTCAAGTGATGCGGAGTTATTTTCCGCAAAAGGGAGATGAAGCGACCGATGCGATTTCATCCATCAACTACCAGCCTCGAATCGCTGATGAACATACGATTGCGGAGCAGGAAGCGCGGCGAGTGATTGCACGCAACCATGGCTTTGATCCCAAGGATGAAGATGCGTTCGAGGGATGGGACACCGTCAAACAGGCGCAGATGATGGGCACGATTTTCGATGCCATGGATGAGTTCCTTGGCACAGTGGGTCTGGTAACCCTGGCGCTAGGAGCGATTGGCGTCATTAACATCATGCTCGTGGCAGTCACCGAACGCACCCGTGAGATCGGATTGCGCAAGGCTCTAGGCGCTACGAATCGTTCGATTCTGTTCCAGTTCTTCGCCGAGGGCATTTTGATCACGGTGGTTAGCGGGATGATCGGTATGGGTCTGGCGGGAGGCCTGATGGCTCTGGGATCGAACTACAACGGACCCGGAGGATTCGATCCGCCTCGACTAGTTCCGAAATCTGCAATCCTGGCCATCTCCAGTTTGGCACTGGCGGGCGTGGTTGCCGGGATCTACCCCGCGCGAAAGGCTGCACGCTTGGAGCCAGTGGAAGCCTTGCGACACGAATAAGAGCATTTGGTAATTTTGTAATCGGGTAATTTTGTGATTTCAAACCCGCGCCGTATTTGTTTTTGAAATTACAAGATTACCCAATTGCCAAATTACGAAATGAATTTTCTATGATGCGCGACTTGCTCACTGAAGCGTACACCGCGATGCGCCACAACCGTCGGCGCACAGCTCTCACTATGCTCGGCATGGCATGGGGCATTGCTACGGTAGTTATGCTTCTTGCCTATGGCGATGGGTTCGGACGCGCGATTGCTAACATCTTCGCCAACTTTGGAACCAAGCTGTTTATCGTGGTGCCGGGACGCTCGACTATGCAGGCAGGGGGGCAAAAAGCCGGCGCGCAGACACGCTTGACGCTCGACGATATTGACCTGCTGACGACCAACATCCCGCAAATCACGCACATCACACCCAGTTGCAGCAAAGAAGCGACGATGCAGTACGACACTCGCTCTTTCAAGATGGGAGTGAACGGCGAGTACCCCAATACCTTCGACATAAGGGCTCTTACGCTGGGACAGGGCCGCTTTTACAACGCGGAAGATCAGATCCAGCACGCTCGGGTGGCGGTCATTGGCTCTGACACAAAGGACAAGCTCTTCTCCGGGCGGAATGCGCTGGGCGAATACATTCGCATTGACGGGGTCAGCTTCGAAGTCGTGGGCGTGCTCTCGCCCAAAATGCAGGCAGGCGATGACAATATTAACCGTGTTGCTTACATTCCGTTCACGACGATGAGCAACCTGAAAGACACGCATTATCTCGACACGATCTGGTTCAACTATGAAACCAATGACTATGGTCGAATCGAGCAGTCCGTGCGCTACGTGCTCGGCCAGCAGCATCGCTTCAATCCCGCGGACCGGCGCGCGCTCTTGGTCTTCAACCTGATGGAGCAGGTGCATCAGTTTGAAGTCATTACGCTGGGACTAAAAATCCTTCTGGCGTTCATCGGCACGCTTACGCTGGGCATTGGCGGAGTGGGATTGATGAATATCATGCTGGTATCAGTCACGCAGCGCACGCGCGAGATCGGCGTGGAAAAGGCTCTGGGCGCAAGGCGCCGCCATATTTTTCTGCAGTTTCTCGCCGAAGCACTGACGATCACGTTCGTGGGCGGAGTACTCGGAATTATTCTGGCGTACGGAGTTGCGGTTTCGGTCGGTCGTCTTACTCTGTACAGCGCGATGGCCAAACACGCCGAGGCTGGAGATATCCGGCTGATGATCAACCCGATGACTTTGTTCGTGGCCATCCTGATCCTGAGCGCGGTCGGGCTGGTAAGCGGGATGGTTCCAGCCATCCGGGCGTCGCGTCTGGACCCGATCGAAGCCCTGCGCTACGAATAAAGCCGTTCGGTATTCCCGCTGTACAGTAAGAATCCCCACCCTTCCGAAACATTCAGCGGAAGAATGGGGGATTCGCAAACCGACTGGATGTGACTGCTACTGTTTCTTTTCTTCTACTTTGTCGTCCTTCTTGTCTTGTTCTTTCGGTGCAATCGACATCAGTTCGACTTCGAATACCAAGGTCGAACTCGGTCCGATGCCGGCGCGGGGTTGCCCTTGGTCGCCGTACGCCATGTCCGAGGGAATGAACAACTGCCACTTCGAGCCGACGGGCATCAACTGCAGTGCTTCCGTCCAACCCTTGATGACGCCAGTCACGGGAAATGTGGCGGGCTGTCCACGCTTGTACGAACTATCGAACTCAGTACCGTCGATGAGCGTGCCGCGATAGTTGCAAACCACGGAATCGGCCGCCGTAGGTTTTGGCCCGGTTCCGGCGGTCAAGATCTTGTACTGCAACCCGCTGGGCAGCGTGACAACGCCTTCTTTCGCCTTATTGGCTGCCAGGTAGGCATCGCCATCTGCCTTGTTCTTGGCACCGGCGGCTTGCGTTTTCGCCTGTTGCTCTTTGGTGATTTCGTCCTGTACTTCTTTGAGAACGGCTTGTGCCTGTTCGGTGGTCAGACGCGTCTTCGAACCGGCCAGAATATCTTTCAGGCCCTGAGCGACCAAGACGGGATCGAATTCAACGGACTGCCGTTTCAAGTTGGTGCCCAAGCCGTTGCCGATATTCATGCCGAGCGCGTAACTGAACTTCTCTTTTCTGGTCTTGAGAGGGGCTCCTGGAGTCGCGCTTTTGGCTGCCGTTGCAGGCGCCTTCTTAACTGGGGCCTTCGTGGTTGCGGCTGATGCCGCCTTGGGTGTTGTTGCCGCCGGAGTTTGCTGGCCGCTAGCGTTGGCCACCAACATTGTCCCGGCAGCCAATAGGACCGCTGCGGTTAAGTTTCTTCGCATGGATCTATTGTCACATTGCATGACATTCTGCGCCACCGAGCCGGTGTTACTACGGAGTGGCCGTTTCCTGGACTACGGGGCATCGCACTAGAGGCAAAGGCCGCCGCTAATGTATTCGGCGGCCAAGCAGACGTCGCAGCAGTTACGGTCGCTGATTTTTCGTTTCCATCTCGATAGCTCGCGGAAACAGGACGTTGTTCTCGAGATGAATATGCTGGTGGAGATCTTTCTCGAAGTTCTCCAGCGCCGTGTACAACGCGCGGAAACTGGTACACGCGTCGGATGGCGGGACGTAGTTTCCGGTTGTTTCGCGGAGCGAACGGAGCGCATTACCGGCAACGTCGTGCTCATGCTCCATCATGCGCACCGGGTTTTGAACCGTTCCGAATGGGGGCGGGAGAACCGGTTCACGACCGATGACGGAGTCTTCCATGCGCTCGACATAGGGAAACAGGATGTTCTCTTCCTTCATCAAGTGGGTCATTAATTCCTGCCCGAGGTCGTGAAACACATTTCGGATTCTTGCCAGTTCCGGGTGGTTCTCGCCATGTTTGGTGTGCACCTTGTCCGTGAGCCTCTCTACTTCAGGTATCTGGGTGCGCACATAGACGTGATGGGTGCGCACGATGTGCGCAATCAATTCTGCCAGGGACCCCGACTTGAGCTCGCGGTCACTGGGCCGAGGAGGTTCTGCGACTGCGGTTTCGATCTGTTTTAAGACCTGTTCGAGATTCACGTTAGCGGCAGTGCACGCTTCATCCAAAGGACGGTTGCCCCCGCAGCAATAGTCGATGCCTAATTTTTCAAACACTGGGATGGTCTGCGGTGTCTCAATCGCATAGTCGCGAACGGTCTTGGTTATCGTCAAGGTCATTTGCTTCTCCTGCAGCGGAATGCTGCCTCTTGAGAATGACCTTAGGGGGTGCCCGCGACGCTGACGATGACTTATGTCACAGAGCGATCAGTAACCAGTACCCAGGCCGCGGGGTTCGGAGATGGAGTGCTTGCTACTGACTGCCGTCCAGTTCGGCTTCAAGACCTTTAAGGTCTGGAATCACAATTTGGCGGCCATCCATCCGGATCAGTTTTTCGGCTTGGAAGCGGCTCAGGTTGCGGGAGACGAGTTCGCGTACCGTTCCGATTTGTGCTGCCAGTTCCTGATTGCTGGCGGGCAATGTAATTTCAATTCCGCCAGGAGTTCGAGAACCTTCGCGCTGAGCCAGTCGCACCAAAAAGGCTGCGAGCCGGTGCCTAACGGTCGTAAAGGAAAGCTCCTCAATGATGCCCACCAGTTTCCGGAGCCGGGCTCCGATCACGCGCAAGACTTTCAACGCGACCTGCGGATGCGTCAGGCACAATGAATGGAAATCCTGTTTGGAGATGAACAGCAACGTGCAGTTTTCTACGGCTGAAGCTGAGGCCGGGTAGTTTCCCCCGTCGAAAACGGGGAGTTCCGCGACGGAACCGCCGGGGCCGTCGATGCTCAGCACCTGTTCGCGTCCGCCCACCGAGGTTTTGAAGATCCGGATATGTCCGGACTCGACGACATACATCCCGGTACAGGGGTCACCTTCACTGAATACAATTTCACCTGCGGAAAAATTGCGAGGCACGGCCCGCTGGGCAAGAAAAGTAAGTTCTGGCTCCGAGAGGCCTGCAAACACGCCTACTTTGGCCAGAGTATTCGCCGCGCCTACACGCGGCTCGCTCGTACGCTGATCGTTCACCGACACATTCTACCGAAGTGCCGCAGGCAACGTAGGGAGAGGCCGTGCACTTTCCATTGCGTCGCATCCGGATTTCGTCTTGACAGGATGAAGAAACCATTCCAAAGTAGAGGTTCTTCCCTTCTTCCTTATTGGCGGTTCGTTGGCGTTCTATTCCCCGCGCCGGGCGGCTGCCGAAAAAAGAACCCGTTTCCCCGCGAGGTTCCAATCAAACTGGGGTAATCGCCAATGGTGTCCAGGTATGTAAGGTTCGGGGAATTCGAGCTTGATTTCGACGCTTTCCAATTGCGACGGCAAGGTTCAGCCGTGAAGATGGAGACGCTGCCGCTTCGACTTCTGATGTTCCTGATCGAGAGGAACGGTCAACTTGTCACCCGAGACGAGATCGCCACTGAGCTTTGGGGCGAGGGCGTTTTTGTGGACGCCGAGCAAGGAATTAATACGGCGGTTCGGAAGATTCGGCAGGCATTGCGGGATGCTCCGGAAGAACCACGGTTTCTGCAGACCGTCGTGGGGAAAGGCTACCGCTTTCTTGCCAGCGAAGTAGTTGAGGTTCGTAACCCAGGCCATATAACGGAAATGAAGAAAGAAGAGGGTCCGATGATTACGCTGGAGGAGCTGGGACAGGCAATTCTGGCTGCGGCTGGACTCGAAGACTTGTCGCGCGTGAGTTAGCCGATCATACCGGATCATCGACTCCCGATTGTTTGACTATAATCCATTTATGAAATCTACCCGCTTGTTTCCCATTGCCCTCCTGTTGGTGGTGGCTGCACTCGGTTCCGTCAGCTTCGCCAAGCATTCGAAACTAGTCCACGTCGTCGTTACGCTTAAGGATGCTCAAGGCAAAAGCGTGGGCACGCTCGCCCTGTCGGATCATGCAAAGGGCGGCGGAGTGGAGATGAACGTCAAGCTGGAAAATCTTCCGCCAGGCGAACACGCTCTCCACTTTCACCAGAATGCCAAGTGTGACGCTCCGGACTTCAAGTCGGCTGGACCGCATTTCAACCCTGACGCCAAAAAACATGGCTTCGACAATCCCGACGGGCATCACGCCGGCGACAACGCTAACTTCACGGTTGGAGCGGACGGTAAGGCGAAGTTCCATGGTCAGAACAAAGACGTGACCCTCGGCGAGGATAATCACTCACTCTTCAGCAACGGTGGAACCGCTGTGATTATCCATGCGAAAGCCGATGACGGTAAGACAGATCCGACGGGCAACGCCGGCGACCGTATTGCTTGCGGGGTAATCACGAAGTAGGCAGTCGACCCGACCTCGCCTATGAGTCGTGATCTCTCCCAGCTTCGCGAGTTTGCCGAAAGCTACACTGCAGCGTGGTGCAGTCAAGACGCCGCCAGCGTCGCGGCATTCTATTCTCCGAACGGATCGCTGACAGTGAACGGCGGCACTCCCGCGGTTGGCCGAAGCGCGATCAGAAGCTTGGCTCGCCAGTTCATGACCGATTTTCCCGACCTCCGGGTTCTTATGGACGGTTTAGAACTTCGAGGGGAACAGGCCATTTATCGATGGACGCTAGTCGGAAAGAATACCGGGCCGGGCGGAAGCGGACGTCCGGTTCAGATTAGCGGCTTTGAAGAGTGGCAAATCGGGACCGACGACCTGATTGCCAAATCAGAAGGCCATTTCGATGCCGCCAACTACAAACGTCAAGTCGCTGGCCTAAGTGCGATTCCCCGTTTCTTAGACGAGCACGCGGTTCGTGCACGGCTGAGTATGACTGAGCTGATTCCAGCCATGGAGCGTGCGCTGGTTGAGTTTTCGGCCGGCCGCGTCCAGCAACCTGTGCGGACAGTCATGGGATTCGGTTTGGAGGGAGCCCTCTTCGGAACGATGCCATGTTACGTACCGTCGCTTCCGGCTCTGGGTGCGAAGCTGGTCACGGTGTGCGGCGGGAATGCAGCGCGGAGCATCGACACCCATCAGGCGATCATCGTGATGTTGAATCCTCAAACCGGAGTGGCCGAGGCAATTATGGACGGCCGCTACATTACGGAAGCGCGGACTGCCGCGGTATCAGCGGTGTCGGCAGAGCATCTGGCTCGGAATGACGCTCGGGTACTTGGCATCCTAGGAACGGGGGTACAAGCCCGCAGCCATTTGGAAGCCCTGCGACTGGTGCGAGACTTTCGCGAAGTACGTGCATGGAGCCCGACGCCTGAACGCTTGAAGAAATTCGCGATTGGGACCGGAGCAAAAGCCATGCCCAGCGCCGAAGCCGTGGTGCGCGGTGCCGACGTCGTGGTGGCCGTAACACCGTCTGCGACTCCGATAGTTAAGAACGACTGGGTTGCGGATGGCGCTCACGTGATCGCCGTTGGGTCGTGCCAGCCCGACCACCGCGAACTCGATCCCGCCCTGATTGGGCGAGCCCGGCTCGTCGTGGACTCGCGAGACGCGGCGCTTAAAGAAGCGGGCGACGTAGTCATGGGAATCGCAGAAGGCCGATGGACGGCGGCTCACATTGAGGCTGAGCTGGGTCAGCTTCCGGCTCGAAGGAACGAGCGCGAGATCACAGTGTTCAAATCCGTCGGACTCGCGGTTGAGGATGTGTTTGCCGGGCACCTGGTCTTGTCGCGATTCAACCAAGAGTGACCGCACATCCCGAACCTGTTGCATATGCCGGATCTATGAGAGCGATATGCACTCATAGATCCGGCGTACCCTACGAAGTTTCTGCGTTCCTCCGCTACTTCCCTTCGGGCAAATAAAGCACAGGCACATTGAGCTTGTTCACGCTTTCGTTAAGCGAAGGTAGGTCCTTCGCCATCAAATCGTGAGCTTGCATCAACAAGGGCCGAGCCTCTTTTTCGAGTGCCTCAAAAACCTCAGATTCCTGCTGAGTCGGGGCGGCGTCGGCGATATCTATGGTAAACAGCAGTGAATGCAGGCGTTCGTCAATCAGAACCGGATAGTTGAGGTTTGACTCGGAACTCTTTGAATTCACTTGCAATAACTGCGCCTCGATAGCGAAGCTCCGCTTGTCGAACTCCTTGGCAGCAGACATCACGCTGGCATAACGGGCATCGGCTCCAAAGCGGCGATCGAGCGCATGTGTCTGCGTCCGCACTTCGCGCATCTTTCCGATCGCGTCATGGATGTCCGAGATCTCGGCGACAATCTTCCGCCCCAGTTCGATCTGCTTTTGCTGATCCTCGGCTGACACATTCACGCGGGCGTCGTTCTTGAGTTCCAATGGCGCCGTGTACGATCTTCCATCCGCAGTCAGTCGCACCTGATATGCACCGGGACCTACCATGGGGCCGCGATTGCGGAACTCTGCGCCGGGCTCGCCCGCGAGCGGGGTTGCTCCCTGTGCGCGAAGATCCCACGCAAACCGGTTCAGACCGGATTTCGAAGGAATCTTCTCATCGGGGGGCGTCTGGTCGGGCCATTCCGGAGGAGTGTCCGCCTCCTTCTTATCTTCATTCGAGAAGTGACGCACGAGTGCCCCCTTGGCGTCGAGAATGTCGAGACTCACGACTCCCTTGGGGACAGCAGGCAGGTAGTAGTACAACGTGGCACCGTTCGGCGGATTCTGTCCAACGGGTTGCCGCTTTTCGTAGCCATCCGGCCAGCGCAGGCGATAGGTAACGCGAGGCTTATAAAGCACGGCCTCGGTCGCTGCCTGGGACGTGGTCGCCCGCAGCGGCGTTAGGTCGTCCAGAATCCAGAAAGACCGTCCGTGTGTCGCCACGACCAAGTCATCATTCTTCACGATGAGGTCATGAATGGGGCTGTTCGGCAGATTGAGTTGGAGCGATTGCCAGTTGGCGCCACCATCGAAAGACACGTAAATGCCCAACTCGGTGCCCGCATATAGCAAGTTCTTGCGAACCGGATCTTCACGCACTGCATGGGTGAAGGAGCCGTCGGGAATTCCGTTGGTGATTTTCGTCCAGGTCTTGCCAAAATCAGTGGTCTTGTAGATGTACGGTTTCAGATCGTCGAGCTTGTGAGTGTCAACGGCCGCGTAAGCAGTAGCGGCGTCGTGCGGAGAAGCCTCAATGATGCTGACGAGGCTCCATTCCGGAATACCCTTCGGTGTCACATTCGCCCAGTTCTTCCCGCCGTCACGCGAGACATGAATCAGACCGTCGTCGGTACCTGCCCAAAGCAAGTCTTTCTGCACCGGGGATTCTGCAAGCGCGAACACGGTGTCGTAGTACTCGACCGAGGTATTGTCCTTGGTGAGCGGCCCGCCAGAAGACACTTGCTTGCTTTTGTCGTTACGAGTGAGATCAGGACTGATCGCGGTCCAGGACTTGCCTTCGTTGATCGTTTTGAAGACGCGTTCGCCAGTGGTGTAAATGATGTGCCGGTCGTGTGGAGAGATCACGATCGGGTGCGTCCAGCCGAGCCGGACTTTCAAGTCCCCTACACCGTGCCCGGCAGAATCCATCGGCCATACCGTGATGTCTTGTTCCTGATTGCTGTGGCGATCCAGACGCGTAATCGCGCCTCCGCCGGAGCCAGCATAAATGATGTTCGCATCTTCCGGATCAGGCTGAATGTAGCCGCTTTCTCCGCCACCCGCGTCATACCAGTGCTGGCGGCCGATATAGCCATCGTCGGCACGGCTGGCGATACCGATCGTCGAATTATCCTGCTGCGCGCCGTAGACGTTGTAGAGGAACTGATTGTCAGCGGCCACGTGATAGAACTGCGCGGTCGGCTGATTGTATTGCGTGGACCAGGTCTTGCCGCCATCTACAGAAATGGTAGCGCCACCGTCGTTGCCGTTGATGAGGCGCTCCGGGTTCTGGGGATCGATCCAGAAGCCATGATGATCGCCGTGAGGGGCTGGCAGGAGGTTCAAGGTCTTGCCGCCATCGGTCGACCGGAACATGCCGGTGTTAAGCATGTAAACCGTGTCTGCGCTCTTCGGGTCGGCAAAGATGTGCGTAAAATACCAGGCACGCTGCGTCAGTCGCTGATCTTCGTTGACGCGCGACCAGTTGGTACCACCATCGTCGGAGCGATAGAGACCGCTCTCCTTCGACTCGATCAATGCGAAGACGCGATTGGAATCCGCGCCCGACACGCTGACACCGATGCGGCCGAGAATTCCGTCCGGCAGGCCATTTCCTTCAAGATGCTTCCAGGAATTTCCGCCGTCGGTGGAACGATAAAGGCCGCTGCCGGGGCCGCCGCTCTCCAGACTCCACGGCGTACGCTGGATCTGGTAGAGCGCAGCGAACATGACGTTGGGATTGTGCGGATCGACTGAGAAATCGATCGCACCGGTTTTGTCGTCTTTGTAGAGGATCTTATCCCAGGTATTGCCGCCATCAGTGGTGCGAAACAGGCCGCGGTCGGCATTCGGACCATAGGCGTGTCCCAGTGCCGCGACGATCACATGATCAGAGTTCCGGGGATCAATCCACACGTGAGAGATGTGTTGGGTGCTGGTCAAACCAACGTGCACCCAGTTCTTGCCGCCATCGGTCGTCTTGTACACGCCATCGCCGTAGGAAATGTTTCCGCGCAAACAGGACTCGCCCGTTCCTACGTAAATCACGTTCGGGTTTGATTCCGATACCGCAATCGCGCCGATGGATGAGATCACGCCCTTGTCGGAGATCGGTTCCCAACTCAGGCCAGCATTCGTGGTGCGCCAAACGCCACCAGCGACTGAACCGAAGTAAAACGTGAACGGGCTACCGGCAACTCCAGTGACCGCGAGCACGCGGCCGCCACGATAAGGGCCGATGCTGCGCCACTGCATGCCCTTGAACTGAGCTTCGTTGTACGGCTGAGCCGAAGCGCCAACGGCCACGGCTGCCACTAGAACACACCACACCATCCAACGGCGTGACTTCATACGTAACCCCCCTCAATTGAGAACCCCAAATCTTAAACCTTGCGACCCAGTCGTTGCGACTCGGCCTTCGCCCCGTCATCCGAAAACAGAAATTCGAGCGCCTCGGGAAAGCGCTCCGCCCATGCCGATTCTGAGTGTACAGCGCCTTCCTCAATTCGGACGCGCAGCCGTGTTTCGTCCAGCCCAGCTTCGCGCAGGATGTTTCCCAGTTCCCGGGCATCCCCAGCCGTTCTTTCGTCTTTCTCCGGATCGCCGACTTCGCGCGTACCCATCCCCACATAGACGCGCGGCGGCCAGGATTGAAAGCGACGAGACTCGTCAAGAATCTTGCGGTTCGCCACAAACAACGACGGACTTTCAATCAACAATCGCCCGAAGACGCCCGGCGTCGCGAGCTGTGTGTACAGCGTAATCAGGCCGCCCAGCGACGATCCGCCCAACCCCGTGTTCTCTGGGCCCCGTTGCACCGAGTAGCGCTCCTCGATGAAAGGCATGATTTCATGCCGCAGAAATGCGGGATACAAAGTGCCCCGCACGTTCGGGACTCGGAACTCCCGTGATTTATAGGGAACGTACTCGCGCAAACGGTTCTTGCCCGTGTTATCAATCCCCACGATGATCAGCGGCCGAATCTTCTTTTCCGCAATCAAGCGCGTGGCGGTTTCGCCAGCCTGCCAGTGCACTCCGGCAAACGCGGTCGCGGGATCGAACAGGTTTTGACCGTCGTTTAGATACAGGACTGGGTACGGCGTGGCCCCCCATCCGTCATATTCCGGAGGCAGCCAAACGCGCAGCAGACGGGCGTTTCCAAAGATAACGCTTCGGAATTCATGCAGCCAGACATTTCCGGAAAGAACCGGAAGCGCCGGCAGCGATCCCGCCTTAGCTCTCTTTCTTTTTGTTGGCCCTGGCATGAAAGGAACTACTGCTTACTCACTTCCCCACGTCTCGTTTCCACCAGATCAGACCTGATAGCAGTGTGGCCATCGCGATCAAAGTGAAAGAACTTAAGCATAAAATGCACCACACTCCGAGGACGTGTGCCTCGATATACGTCAGATAGGACGCGAACGCCAGGCCCGCCGCAGCACTTCCGAACAACATCGCCGGCGTGTCGCGCCGCTCACGATATACCACCGCCAGGCCCGCGAGCGCCCCGTAACCAAGCATTCCAATGAGAGCCACGGGAATCCCGAAAATCTCCGAGTACTCGCTGCGGTTCACGATGTCGCAATTGAATGCCTGTCCGAAATCACAATATGCTGTTTTGGATTTGGCATAGTGATTTTGCAGCGACATCGAGGAAACCACAATTCCACCGACGGCGAGCAAAGCAACCACATTCATCAGTCGCCTTGAAAACTCGCTCACGGCAGCGCGCATCCTGTTCGGTCGCTCAGTTCTTCGAGCGTAAACACGCGCTCTACGCGTTCGCCCATCGGAGGAAATTGCCAGGTCGGAAAATGCGTGATGCCTTGTTCCTTGCAGACCGGATTCTGGCCCTTCAAATCCCCCTTAACGCCACACTCGGTGTAGGGGACAAATTCGAAAGAGGCGCTGAATTTTTCCTTTTGCTCCTGACAATGGGGACACCACCACGCACCGTACATCTTCACACCGCGGTCTGTCAGGCAGTGGGCAAAGCCGTCATATTTATGTTGGCTGCGACGGCCCAGGTAGAAGGCCATCCCAAACGCGGCTAGAACCAGCAGGGCATACAAAACACGCTGTCCCCATTGCCCGGACCCAGAGTCCTCTCCGGACTTTTCTTTCTTCCGTTCTCGTCTCTCTTGTGACATGGAAGTTTTATACCACGACCTTAAAGGCCACGGGACTCAAACTATGACTCGCAGCGCTGATGGCAACACATCAATGGAACGGCAGTGCAGCGTCAGGACCTCGCCATCGACCATTACGTCAACTGGTTCATCTAATTCGAACTCGATTCGTCGCGCGGCCTGTCGCTCGGCGAGGGGATGCGCGGTGTGAGTTCCGTCGTAGAGTTTTGGCAGATTCTGTATCAGACCCAACCGCCCGATCGGTCCCCAGCGAACGTATTCGATCAAGCCGTCGTCGGTGCGAGCATCGGGCGCAATCATCATGGTGCCGCCCGTAAACTTGCTGTTATTGAAAGTCAAAAAAAGACAACGTCGAGAATCGAATTCGCTCTGATCGTTTGCACGCACGGGAAAGGGGCGCCGCTTCAACCGCGCTAAACTCAAGAAGACCGAAAGCAAGTATCCGGCATGCCCCAAGCCAAGAAACCGGCGATGACGCAGCGTAGCAACGTCAGCGGCGAAACCCAAGCTCAGCAGGTTGATGTAATAGAGCGTCCCATCGTTGTGGACGAGCCTCAACACATCACAGGCCTGCGAACGCCCAGTCTCGATCGCGCGCATCGCGTGCTCCAGACCGCGATCCGACGCTTTGGGATCACTGAAGTCTCGGAGAAAGGAATTGCCGGTGCCTAATGGAAGAAAGCCTAGAGTTGGGGTGCGGTCGGCGACGCTGGCTGAGGAACCAGTCTCAGCATCCGGAAACAATCCATTGACAATTTCGTAAGAAGTACCGTCCCCACCGACGGCGAGAAATTTTCGAACTCCCTGACGATAGGCCTGGCGCGCAAGGCGCGTGGCGTCACCCGCGGCGCTCGTCTCTGCTTGCTCGACAGCAATGCCTGCAGAACGAAGCCGGGCCAGCGCTGGCCCAACAAGCTCGCGGCATCGTCCGCCACCGGCTGCCGGGTTTATGATCGCCAGGAAGGTTTGGTTCATAAGAGAGTTCTCAGTTCCCGGTTCCCAGTTCTCCGTGAAAGCCAACCGGACGGTTCTATTGCTGAGAACTGAGATCTGGGAACTGAGAACTAAATTTCAACGACCTGCGTCCGCGCCGCGCCAGATCCTATCTCCGCAGCCAGTTCCCCGCGCTTGATCTTCATCGACGCCGTGCGCGGAAAATCCTTTTCCCATAGAAGGTTTCCGCCCACGCGCTTGAAATCAGGCAGGCGACGATTGCGTGCCGCAATGTCTTCCAGCAAACTTCCTTCGAGTTGCTGATTTGGCTCCAGACGAAAGACAAGAACCAGCATTTCCTTTCCCCGCGATTTCTGGGGCCAAAGGAAATTTGCGGCAAAGATGCAGTACTCCTTCACTGCCAGTCCATCAAATGCCGATTCAATGTCCTCGGGATAGATGTTTTTGCCACCCTCGGTGACAATCATGTTCTTCTTGCGTCCGAAGAGCTGCAGGTGTCCGTGGGTTTCGAAGCGGCCCTGATCGCCGGTCAGTAGCCAGCCTTCGACAATAGTTTGCGCCGTCAGTTCCGGGTCGTCGAGATAGTGTGACATCACGGACCGGCTGCGCACTGCAACCTCGCCGATGCCGTCACCATCGGGATTCAGCACGCGAACTTCACTTCCCGGCAACGGCTTGCCCACGGTGTCCGCCCGGAACGGCTTCAGGTCATTCAGTGTGACCGCCGTGCATGCTTCGGTCAGACCATAGCCGCAGGTGACCGGAACTCCCAGGTCGTAAAAGAACTGCATGGTCGTGGGATCGGTGAACGCGCCCCCGACGATTAGTGCGAGTAACTCTCCGCCAAAAGCCTTGTGCACTTGCGGCAGCAGGCGGCGACTCAGTTTGACTCTAGCGCGACCTCGCGTCAGCATCTTGTTCAGCGCGATTAGCCGATCAAGCACCCAACGCTTCTTCGGCGGCAATTCATCAAACTTGGCACGCAGGCCGCGTTCCAGGTTCTTCAGCACCATTGGCACCAGGCTGACGTAGGTGATGCGATAGCGAACAAACGCATCGCGGACAAATTCCGGACGCAGCGTGCGCAAGTGTACGACGCAAGCGCCACAGACGAACGGGCCGATGAAGCCGACCATGAAATCAATCGCGTGATTCGTCGGCAAGATGCTCAGGTAGCGAACGCCCGGCCAGAACGGATACCAGGCCGTCAGTGCCTTGCATTGTTCGAGGTACGCGTCGTGTGTAAGCACGCATCCCTTTGGCCGACCACCGGTCCCCGAGGAATAAACGATGCACGCCGTGTCTTCGCGTTGTCTTACCACAGCTTGCGGCTCGCCTTTGCGCCGAAATTCTTCCCAGCGATACGCGCCACGCAATTCAGCTCCGACGGGGGCCTCGGTTACCAGCACAATCTCCGCCGCCAATCTGGAAAACTCCGGCGATTGCGTGATCGCACGCCACAAGTAGTATTCAACGATAAGAAAGCGCGCCTTGGAATGCGCCAGTAACTGGAGATGCTCGGCGGCAGACAGTTTGTAGTCCAGCGGGATCAGCACGCCGCCGCAGAAAAAAACAGAGTAAGCCGAAATCAGCCATTTCGACTGATTCGTCATGATGATTGCCGTTCGATCTCCAACCTTGAAATCGGCGTCTTCCAGCGCGCGGCAAAGGGGTTTCGCGATTTCCTTAAAGTCTGAATAGGTCAGCCGAACCTTCTCGCGGTCGCGATCGGCTTCGATGAGGCAGGTCTCGTTGGGCCAGCGGTCGAGCGCGGCCGTTAGTGCGCCGCCGAGGCTGGTGTATTGATCAAGGTTCAGCATTCAGATCGTCTTGTCACGACGAAGGCAAACACTCCGGGAAACACACGAGTGTATCAAACTGTAACCTCAAACCAACGGCGAGAACTGGTTAGGCGAAACGCGGATCTCAAGCTTTCAAGGGTGCCGATGGCTAACATACGCTACAACCGAGATTGGATCCTCTGCGCGAGTGTGCGGAAATCCGACACGCCCTGCAATTCGTAGTCCGGAAGTTCGATGCGAAAGTGGTGTTCGAGGCGGGTGAGTAGATCGAGAGCCTGCAAGCTATCAATTCCGAGGGCCTTGAAGAAGTCGTCGTCAGGCGTGAGCTTTTCGCGCGGCACTTTGAAGTGCGCGGCGGCCAGAGTCAGGATCTCGTCGAGTGTGTTTTCTGTGGTCGGCATAAATACTTCGGTTCCTGCGACTGCCAAAAAATATAGTCGAACCCTAAATCAAGGTAGATACGGTTGCGGACCTTCGTTCTCTACAAACTTGCGCAACCCCTCTTCGACGGCTGGCCGCGTATAAAGGTCGCAAAAAATATCAATTTCCCGCTTTAGTTCATCATACGGAATTGGCTTTAGGAATGCCTTGGCAGCTGCGGTCGTGGCGCGATCGAATTTTCCAACCTGGCTGGCGGTCGCTCGAGCTACGCGCAACGATTCCCCTTCTGCTGCAATCTGACTTACCAGTCCAATCTGCTGCGCCTTCATGACATTGAAGCTGCGGCCAGTCAGCAGCAGATCGCGAACAACTGCATTCCCCAGATCGCGCTTCAGACGCGGGATTCCACCGAAGCCGGGGATCAGGCCTAAACGCAATTCGGGAAAGCAGAAGCGCGCCATTCGGTCCGCAATAATGATGTCGCACACCAGGGCCAATTCGAAGCCGCCGCCGAAAGTCACTCCATGGACCGCTGCAATGGTGGTGAGCGGGAGCGCGTCAATCGCATTCATCACGGCATGAATGCGCTCAAGGAATTCGCGCACTCCACGCGCAGCCTCGGCTTTCTGCATTGCCTGGGAGCGATGATAGAGTTCCCGCAAATCCGCGCCCGCGGAAAAGCCAGCGGCCAACGTCGAATGGATAATGACGGCGTGCGCGGTTTTTGCAAGTTCCGGCAACGCGCGAACAAACCTTTCCAGTTCTTCGAGAGCAAGCGACCCTATTTCGTTACAAGGCTCCCGGTGCAGCGCCAACTCCACTGCTCCGTTCACGATTTGCCAGGAAAGCGCTTTGCCCTTGTAATCGCTCATGCCGTTTTTGCCGTCGCGTACATTGCGTCAATTTCGCACTGGAAGCGCTGCGCAATCAAGTCTCTCTTGAGCTTCCCGTTGGCGGTTAGCAGGCCACTTTCTATGGTAAACGGCATATCTACGATATGAAATGCCCGCACTTGCTTGTAGTGGGGCAACGTGGCGTTTACAGCATCAATCGCCCGTTGAGCGTCTCCGTCATTCACCTTGCCCGTAATCAGTGCTGTCAGAAAGCCGCGCGCGTTGCCAACCAGCACAACCTGCACAGCATCGGGCAATTGCTGCAGGGCCTTGTCTTCGATCGGTTCGGGCGCGATGTTGTGCCCGGAACCAAGAATGATCAGATTCTTCAGGCGCCCAACAATCTTCCAATTTCCATTGGCATCCACTTCACCCTGATCACCGGTGTAAAACCAGCCCTCCCGAAGGACTTTGGCCGTTTCATCCGGACGCTTCCAGTATCCAGGAAAAACATGCGGACCGCGGACAAGTATCTCTTCATTCTCGCCTAGCTTCATTTCAATACCGGAGATCGCTGGTCCAGCGCGTCCCGGAATCACTGGGCCATCCGGGTCATCCATGGTGCAGATCGCGGTGGTCTCGGTCAGGCCATAGACCTGCAACACTGGAATCCCCAGCATCATAAAGAACAGCTGCGTATCCACGTTGAGTGGAGCGGAACCGCAAATCAGCGCGCGCAGTGAGGATCCGAGCATTTTCTTGCGAATTGTCGGGAAGACAAGGCGATTTGCCAACTGCAGCCAAACGCGATCTCCGGCGCCCATTTTGCCTTCCTGCCGACGAACCCATGCGCCCTTCGCCTTGGTATAAACCTTGAGCGGGAAGCCGCCCGTCTTCCAGAGTTGCTCATCGACTGCTTTACGCATACGCTCCAGCAGGGCTGGGACATTCAGGAAGTAGTCAGGAGCGGACGATCGCATTTCCGCCGCAATGCGACCGAGATCGGTATTCAACGTCAGCATGGATCCGCGCAGCAGGGACGTGAGCAACAAGATCCAGGAACCGGCAAAGCAAAACGGCAGGTAGTGAAACACCGCATCCTGCCCGACTTTCCGCTTCATCAATTGATCGAGACGCCCGGACGTGCAGCCCAACATGTGGCCGACATTTGCCGAGTTCAGCATTACGCCCTTCGCCTCGCCCGATGTGCCGGAGGTGTAAATGATTGCCACGACATCTTCGTCGCCGACGCCGGGTGACGAAATCTCCGCCGGCTCCCTGCTCTCGGCAAAGACGTTGTCGAACAAGAAACAAGGTGGAGCTTCTGGCCACTCTTGGGTAATCGCATCGGCAAGCGATTGATCTCCGCAAGCAATGACCGCCGGCCAGCAGTCCTTCATCATCGCAACGAGTTCCGATGGAGCTTGGCGTGCGTACAAAGGCACTGCCGTCAGACCTTCCGCCATGATCGCCAGGTCCATCGCCGCCCATCGAATGGAATTGTTCGCGAGCAACGCGCAGCGATCACCCTTCTTCAGGCGGAGCCGCCGCAGATACGCCCTGGCCACGTGAACTTGCGCGAGCAACTGCCGCGCAGTCGCAGGCTCGGGCCCGCCATCGCGCAATTCCTGGAGTACGACGGAATCACCGCTTCGCCCAAGACTTGAGAAAATTTGTTCGAGAAAGGACATCCTTGTTTAGGTGTACGTCAGCTCCTGTTGCTGAAATTCAACCGGTGACTGTTCGTGGTCGACTCTAGCTGTATGCCTTCACTAAAGACTGCAACCCATCGCTCATGGGTGGGAGGTAGTCTTCCCAACTCCACTCACCACGCCGGGTTGGGAATTCCGGGTAACGCCGTTGGACTTCTTCTTCAAAATACACGCCCATACGAGCCATGATCTTGAGGTTGCGAACTACCGTGCGGGCAATACCATCGGCAATGCGTTCGCCCTCCTGATGCAAAATCTCCAGCGCGGCCAACGTTCGCGATTCGAGGTCGGCATCGTCCACGTTCATGAGCAATTCCTTGTGGCCACGTTCATTCATCAGATTGCGAATGCGTTCGTCCATCGTGATTCCCGCCGACGGCACGAGCGCCGGCATCGACGTAACAATTCCGTGATAGCGCGAGGACACCATCATGCGACACGCGCGCAGAATGCTCACGAGTTGATACATGTTGTAGTCTTCCGACGTCAGCACCGGCACACCGCCAAGTTGGTCGGAGATGCGACGACAGGGGCGGGCGTCCAATCGCTCGGTGGCGACCATGATTACGAAGACATTTCTCTTCTGGCGAAAAGCAGCTACGGCCTTTGCGATCGAAGTCAGGTAGTGTTCATAGGCTCGATCGGCTTCCGGTCCGGCATTGTGGAAGTACGGCCCTCGATAATGGGTCGACTTGTAAGCGCCCGTCACGCTGTGCAGTGCCGCTTTTGCGATGGAAGCCTTCACCGGCCATTCGAAAGGATTAATCGGACAAACTACCAGCACCGGCGTCTTGCCATCCCAACCCACATCGCGCAGAGCTTTCTGGCCATATTCGGCACCCAGCGGCTCAAATGTCCAGGCCGTGTCGGTGCCTAACTCAGTCGGGACACCGAGTTCGCGCAAGATCTTGCGCGACTCTTCATTCCGCGTAATGACCAATGAATCCTTGCAGAAACGCGAACACATCTTTGCCACCATCGGGTCCATGTGCCCGGCCTCGGCGCCATAGCCGACGGAAAGCTTGTTCTCCGCGGAGGCAATACCCAACGAGCCAATCATCATCGTGGCGAGTGCGTTCGCGAACTTCGACTTGAACATCGAGCCTTCACAAGCCACTACGCCGTGGTGTTTCGGCACTTCATTCGCGAGAAAGGGCGGAAAAATGTCCGGAAGGCGGACCTGGGACGTGCCTTCAAAATAGCCGCGCGAGCGGTCGAAATTAAAGGTCATCATCGACAACTCGACGCGCTCCGGTCCGAGGATTCGCCGAATCTGCCGCAGCATCTCCTCGACGCGCACATCGGAACCGGTATTGCGAGTGCCGTTGTAGCCGGCGAACAACAACTTCAGTTTGTCGCCGGGCTTCCAGGCTTCGCCGCGTCCCAGCATCCACTTGGCTTTTCTGGTTTCAATGATGCCGGAGACCCATGCCTCCAGAACGAAGTCCATCATGCGGCAGGACCTCCCGCCTTAGCAGTCGCAGGCCACTCCAGGTAGGGATACTTGAAATTGTGTTCTCGACTGAAGCGCAGCAGCGGAAAGCTGTATTGCGAAAACGGCACGGGCTTGCGTCCGAGTTCAGTCGTGACCCGCGTGTTGTCGAATACCGTATTCCAGGTCAAATACGGAAGGAATACTTTCATCAATGCGGCGCCGTGCCCAACCGAGCCTTTGCGATTCGAAAGCATGTTCACGACAGAGGTGAACGGACCATCAAGAATCGGCAGGAACACCGGCCCGCGCTTGTTTTGCTCTTTGGCCAGAGCTGTCGTCAGCTCTTCAAACGTCTGCGCGCCGTTGCCGGACGACAAATGATACGTGTCGAACGCAGGCTGGGGTTTCATATGGAGGTCCGCGATCGCATCGGCGACGAAATCTACGTTGACGATGTCAATCTTGTCATGTGGCCGAAATGGGAGCGCGGAAAGACCCGACAAAAACACGAACGACTCCACCATGTCGAACTGCGTCGTCGCAGCAAACCGGCTATCACCCAGTACGATGCTCGGACGGAAAATCGTCAACTGAACATCCGGCAGTAGTTCGCGCACCATGTGCTCGCAGAACTTCTTGGTGCGCGCGTAGGGGTCGTAGTCCGAGCGGTCCCACTCAATCGAGCGGTCTTCAGTCACCACTTCGTGGCTGCGCTTACCGCAGACCGCCACCGTGCTGACGTTCGAGAACCGACGAAGCCCGTGATAGTACTGCGACTGGCGGGCCAACTGCGCCACTTCCAGCGTGCCGCGCAGGTTCACGTTCATGCAACTTTTTTCCGACTTGCGATTCAGCGACGCCGCGCAGTGGATGACGGAATCGGTAGTGTGCACCAGGCGGTCGTAGTCTTCGCGCACCAACCCGAATTGCGGAGCAGTTAGATCTCCGCGAAAGATACGAATCTTCGACTGCAGGCATTCGTAGAAATCCGGAAAGGGCATGTGCAACTGGAGAGCATTCCACAGACGTATCTCGGCGTCGCGAGAATCACGCCCGCGCACTAGCAGATTCAAGCTTGCATCATGCTGGCGAAGCAGATTCGCGGCGACATGTGCGCCGATGTACCCGGTCGAACCGGTTAGGAATATTGCCACGTGGCTCCGTTGGTGCCTGTTTTTACCGCACCGCTATTGTCTTTTGGCCTAGTCGAACCAGCGTCTGCGGTTGGCGTCGGTGGCTCCATCCGCAGGACTCGCGGCTCACGGGCCTCCAGCGGACGCCCCTCGATCAGCGGATACGTCCAACGCCGCAGTGCCGGAATATGAATGTTAATCCAGTACTCCCACCAATCCAGTCCAGCCGTGTCGTACCCGAACAATTCCCGTTCTTCCGGCACGAGCGCTTGGGAAAGCTTCTCTACGTTGTCCGCGATGAAGTCGTGCTCGTTATGAAGAATGAAAGGCTCGAACAATTCAATCAATTTCTCCACGCGTTCGAGGCTGCGCTCGGCCTTCGCCAGCGGCTTGCGCACGGGCAATGGGGACATGATCGCCTGGATGCTGCGGAGAATCATGCGCTGCGCGGGCGCTGACATGCGGTTGTAGCGCGTCTTTGAGACCGAAATAGCATCCATGCGCAACCGCAACCAGTTTTCCAACCCTTCCTGTGCTCGATAGTGACTTCGATGTCCAAGCGTGGTCAGTTCAATGCAACGCCCCATGTCGCAAGGATTCGTCACGGAAGTGGCTAGCTGATACAGAGGATCGTGCCGACGCTCCACGAGCGCTGCCGCAATCAAAGTCATGCCCGCGCACACGGCGTCTACGGGAATGATATCGAGGCGCTTACGTTCATTCGAGGGCAACTGGCGGAACGAAGTTCCCAACAGGTATGAGAGCGACGCGGAAGTATTGATGCCTTCATTCCAGCCTCGAAAGGGCTTCGCGACCGAGGTCTCGACGATTGCCGGACGAACAATAGCGATCGGCAACCCCACGCCATGCTTCGAGATTAGAGACTCGGCGAGACTCTTGGTGTACGTGTAGGTGTTGGGCCAACCGAGTTCCAGCGCGCGCTTCTTGCCTTCGTCAGTCAGATAGGTCTTGAGCCAGCGCACCCGGTTCTTCCGGATCTGATTCTCGAGCGCGGCACCCCCAAGACTTTTCGCAGCATGCTCCTTTTCGAGGGCCTGCTGTCTTAGTTCCTCGGTAACTTCGGGGCTCTCCGCGCGAACCTGTGCTGACTCGACCAGGTCGTGCAGTTGACGCCATTCTTTTTCCGCATCGAAATCTTTTGCGCCTGCTGGCGTGTAATTCTGGCGCACACGCTCACTCACTCGCCCATCGCGCTGGCCAGCGACATAGCAGGTAGAGAGGTGAAGCAAGGCGGCGTGATCCGACGAGCGAATGAACTCGACCATGTAATAGGCCGAGTCCACATTTACTGCCAGAGCATCGCGCAGGTCAGGATTGAAATCGGTGAGCCCGGAACTGTTCACGATCAGGTCGAGTTCCCGGCGAAAGCGACCGGCAAGGTCCGGATCAAGCCCAATCGCTGGCTGCGTAACGTCGCCTTCCACAACCTCGATCTTGTCGGCGAGCAGAGCTCCTAGTTGGTCGCCGTACTTGTCAAAGACAGGATCGAAGACCGGCGACTCTTCCATCATCTTCTCGAACCGCTTCTGCGCGGGATTCGACTTCTGCCGCCGGATGAGCAGGTAGAGCTTCCCGATCTCAGGAAGGTCCATCAACGTATTCGCGAGCCAGACTTTGCCGATAAAGCCGGTCACGCCAATCAGCAAAATGCGTTTACCTGCAAGCGCCTTCCGCACCGAAAACCGCTCCGAATGCCGCGACTCGTCGAAATAGACAATCGGCCGAACGGGCGGAACCTCAACGCGCACTGCTGGGACAATTGCTGACGCGAGCGCCTTCGGGCCGCGCAGACCAAGTGCCCGCACCCAACGCGCAGGGCTCTGCTGACCATCGGGACCGGCCTCGCGAATACGTGCAAACAAACCGCGCGGACGAATGATCGGGCTCAGCAGGCGGCCGGTCGTAACCCCATCGCGGAAGTCTAGGCGGTTCGCGATAATCCAGCGCACGCCCAGATGCCTGGCCAGCGGCCGCATTACGTGCTCCAGACCCTGGCTGACCAGCACAACGTCAGCCCCGGTTGCCTGGAGGTCCTTGAGTTGTCGCACTCCTTCTTGTTTGAGCAGCGGCTTTATCTTGTAGTCAAATTCTTCTTCGCCCAACAGATCAAGCCGGTCGCGTGTAATGCCGCGCAGGACCGCATAGGAAATTCGCGTGGCACCCTTCCGGTTTATGGCATACAGCAGGGGACGCAACGCAGCCATCATCAGGACGGCACTGCGGCGCAAAATTCGTGCTACATAGGTTTGGCTGTTCCACGTAAAGAACGCGATTGGCCGGATCGTGGTGAGTTCAAGCAGGCTGCCTTCGACTCGCCAATACACAGGGTTCGAAGGGCGCGGACGGAGAGATTGCGGCCAAGCTGGAGGCGCGCCTTCAGCCAACGAAGTATTCGCCAACTTCGCATCGCTGGCTGCGTTCACGCTAACATCCACCGAATTGGAAATCGGTTCCACTAGTTGATACGTACCTTTGTCGCCCCGTACCTGCCAGTTCGGCTTAGTACTGACAGACACCCGAGCCAATGGCAGAGTGTCCTATTTTAACCTCTCCGTCACAAAGGACGAAATCAAAGTACCCTTCAATGGCACCTTTGACGGCACATCCCCAAGTCGAGTTGCTGATAAAATTGCGCCGTAATCCAGAAGCTCGAATTGTCAGCCGAGAAGTCAGTTCGTCATAGGAGAGTTAGCAGCGATGGCCTTCAAAGACACAATCCTCCCTGAATTCGATATGGAAATGGACAGCACTCGCCGGACACTGGATCGTGTTCCCGACGAGCATTTCTCGTGGAAGCCGCATGAAAAGTCGGGGACCCTCGGCTGGATGGCAACTCACGTCGCTACGCTCCCGCAGTGGGCGAAGATGACGATGGAGCTTGATTCCCTTGACATCGCTCCATCGAGCGGTCCAAGCTACGTGGCGCCGAAACCCGCAAACCGGAAGGAACTCTTGGAAGTTTTTGACAGGTGCCGCGCCGAAGCACGCTCGGCTCTCGCGGCGGCTGACGACGCTGCTTATGCGCAGCCTTGGGCTCTGCTCATGGGCGGCAACGAATTGTTCAAGGAGCCGAAAGCTGCCGTTTTGCGCCGCATGGTGCTGAATCATCTGATACATCATCGCGGCCAACTCACCATGTATCTTCGGCTGCTGAATGTGCCGGTTCCTGCGCTGTACGGCCCGTCCGCCGACGAGCAGAAGCCGTAGTTCAGGAAATACAGGGCGAGCGAATCTCGCCCGTGCGCTTCTCTTACGTGGCTATTTCGCGCGCGCCAAATCTCTGATCTGGTTCAGATAGCCGATATAAACCGGGATTGGAATGTCAGGTGAATCGCCGTCGTTGAGGAAGTGGGAAAGGCGAATCTTCATTGGGATCGCGCTGATCACTTCCCTGAATCGTTTCATCTTCAGATATTTCACGCGCCAGATTTCCAACATGAGCCCGCGGAATTCTTCGCTAATGAAACCCATTCTGCGCTCGCCCAGGTAGATAGCGTCGAAATGCCTTGCCGCGAGAGCCTTTCGAATTGGGTCATCCCCAGGCGAAAACGAATAGATCAGGTGGAATAGATCGGCCAGATCACCCCAAAGGACCTTCTCTTCAAAGGCGCTGAAGCGAAACGAAGCAGCACCGCGCTGCTGGGCACTGCGAGCGTGTTCGGTCGGATCTAGTGCGTGCCTGCCAAGCTCTGTCTGGAACCACTCCAGCCTTTCTTTGGCCAGATTGTGACGCAGAAATTCCACCGCGTAGGCATTCGGCAGGTACATCTTGGCGTCGCTGTCGAGGCGAGCGAGCCATGAACTCCAATCTCGTTGTTCCAGCAGCGTGAGTAGCTCTTTGAGGTCTTTGATGGTTACATCGGGGTGATATTTCACCGCCTGCCAGAAGTGCTCAGTGGAATCGTAGGTCGCGTCGTAAAGTTCAATTCCCTCTTCAATCGGATACCAGTTCGACAGTACACGCGCAGGAATCGAAGGTGCTGCGCTCCAGCAATTCAGGGAGTGTTTCCACTTCTCTTGGACCGCGAGGAAGGCATCGCCATAGCCTGCGGGAACGGGTTCTTTGATCTGCGCCAACGCCTTCTGCAACTCCTCACGCGTGTGGGTCACGAGCGCCTCGAGCGGACGTTCATCTTCCATGGAGATGACGCGGCTTTCGACTCCGCGTCTGAGCAATTCCTCCGCTAGCTGCCGCTGCTGCTCACGGGTGAGACCATTGGGAACATCCCAGCGCCGAGTTTGGGACTCAATGTAGGGGAACATTTCTGCGAGTGAAGTGAACTCGATAAAGCCATGCAGCGCGAACTTCACGGGATGACCGCTCTTGACGATGGTCGTCGAGGGTGTCACCAATGACTGCAGGGAAAGCGGTTGGCCGCTCGATTGTGCATTGAGTCCAAGCAGCATCGTTCCGAATAATATGAGTGTCGATGCAACGGTTGCCTTCGTTCTATCTGGTCTCAATGCTCCCTCCGAATTGTGCGCCAAATCTAGGTTCGCGGGTTTCAGCCGGCTCAATCATAGGCTCGTCAAGGATAGCTTTGACCGCCGTAAGAAGCGTTCACCAAAGAGGACACAGAGAGCACAGAGATCACGGAGACCACTACGATGTCTTTGCGACGTCACCGATGGCTCTATGTTTTGCGGGGAAACCTCACCAGCAACACTACGGTTCCGCTGGCCATCAGCGCGGCGCCGACCAGCAGCAAACCGCCCTTGAACTGTCCGGTCGAGGTGCGGACCAGACCGATCACGTACGGTCCTGCGAATCCGCCGAGATTGCCAACGGAATTAATCAGCGCGATTCCGGCGGCGGCGGCAGTTCCAGAGAGCAGGCTGGTCGGCATCGCCCAAAACGGGCCCATCATTGAAAAGACTCCAAGAACGGCGATGCTGATCGCGACGATCATGGGCGTCACGGAAGTGGAATATGCAGCGGCGACCAGGGCAAAAGCGCCGGTGAAGGCCGGAATCGCGGTGTGCCAGCGTCGTTCGCCAGAGTTATCGGAATGGAGTCCCACCAGGACCATTGCAACCGCGGCAGCGATATAGGGGATCGCGGAAAGAGCGCCGATGAGGAAGTTGCTCACACCGGAAAGACTCTTGATCAGGTTCGGTAACCAGAGGCTGATACCGTACGAAACGGTGTTCAGGCCAAAGTAAACGAAGGCAAGCATCCAGATGCGTCCGCTGCGGAGAGCTGAGAATGTGGTTGCGGCGACTTCCGTCGAACTACTGCGCAAAGCGTTCAGCAGCCATTCCCGTTCGTCGGGCGCGAGCCAGCGCGCTTGCTCGGGAGCATCCGTCAGGAACCGCAGCACAATCCCTCCTAATAGGATTGCGGGGAGTCCTTCCATCAGGAACATCCATTGCCACCCAGCGAGATTGCCGCGCAGATGCAGGCCAAGCAATGCTCCTGAGACTGGACCACCAATCACGCCTGACAGCGGAGCGGCGGTCATGAAGCGAGCTACTGTTCGTGCACGCGCTTGCGCCGGAAACCAGTTCTTGAGGTAGAAGATCACTCCGGGAAAGAATCCAGCTTCAGCAGCGCCGAGCAGAAAACGCAGGGCGTAGAAGCTGTGCGGACCCTTCGCAAGAGCCATCGAGCAGGAGACAACTCCCCAAACCGCCATGAGCAATGCGAGCCAGCGGCGCGCTCCGATCTTCTGCAATGCGAGATTGCTTGGGACCTGGAAGAAGAAGTATCCGGCGAAGAACATGCCTGCGCCGAGGCCGTAGGCCGTGTCGGTGAGGCCGAGTTGGCGCTGCATCTGGAGAGCGGCGAAGCCAACGTTGATGCGGTCGAGGTACGCGACGATGTAAAGCAGGAAGAGGAATGGAACCAGGCGAAGCGTGAGCTTGCGGACGACTCGCGACTCCAGAGCGGCCGAGTTAGGGTGCGTTGTCATCCTTTGTTTGGAGTGTTCGACCTTAGCATTTCAACGCGAATCTGTCATGGCTTCGATTGGGCTCAGCGCGACAATCCCATATTCCTGACGATCTCCTCGACTATTTCCATTGGTGGGGGAGAGATGTCAATGATCACTGCGTCGGCTGGTTCTTCGAGGGTGGCAAACTGGCTCGCGAGCATTGAGTCTTTCATGTAGTGTTCGCGGCGCTCATGCAAACGCTCTTGCAGCAACTTCTCGGCGCCCTTCAAGTACACGAAACGAACATCGTCGCTAATGCGCAGATGGTCACGATAGGACTGCTTCAGGGCGGAACAGGCGAGAATGCCATTGGTTCCGGAGTTGGACCATTGCGTCAACTGCGAACGGAGAGAGTCAAGCCAAGGCTCGCGATCGGAATCGGTGAGCGGAATGCCGCTGCGCATCTTCTCAATGTTCGCGGGAGAGTGGAAGTTGTCCGCGTCGGCGAATTGCCAGCCGAGACGTTCGCTGAGCAGGTTTCCGATGGTACTTTTCCCGGATCCTGCAACTCCCATTAGAATGATGATCACAGTTCCGCTGATTTGTCCCCCTCCAAATGCGGTCTCTTAGAATCAAAGACTTAGCGATAAAATCCCGCCAGGTCTTTGAGGAATAAGGACTTATTTGTAAAGTATTTATAAATCAATAACTTAAAGACAATTCTTCAGGACTATGGCGCTTTGTACGTCTTGGTGAAGCCGTTGCGGTCGTTTTTGACCGTGATGGCACCGTCCTCATCGGCGATCACGGAAATTGATTTTCCCTGGCAATTCTCTTCCAGATTGGCGATGAAATCTGGGGCTACGTTATGGTCCTTGTCGCTGTCCTGGGCGGTGTGTAGTTGCCACAGGTCGGCCAGGCCGGGGGCGTCGTGGACCGTTTGCCAATAGTCGGGATTGCCGCCTTTGTGGGCGCCGTTATCCATGATCGCGACGCGGGGGTGGATGGCGTGCACCATGGCGCGCGAACCCGAGGCGTTGAAACCGTGGTGGGTGACCACAAAGAGATCCACCTTGCCCAGCAGATTATTGGGACAAGCAAGCGCCAGTTCTTTCTTCTTCGTCAGATCGCCTAGGTCGAGCACTCGGAGTTTGCCGTAGGTGATGAGCACGCCGACGGAGCGGGCGTTTTCCGTTGGGTCATCTTCGGGCTTGGGTTCGGTGGAGCAGAGCGGGTTCGGTTGCCCGGCTCCGGCGAGCGGCTCGTGGATGGTCTCTCCGTCGGAGCTGACGACCTCGACATCAAGGCCCGTCATTGGGATGTGGCCGCCGGGTTTCACGATCAGACGCTTCGCGCCCTGGATGGCTTTCTGGTAGGCGACGAAGTTGGTGCGGGTGTCGTCTGAACCTTCGCGATCGGGACCGTGGTCAATGAAGGTGCCGATTTTGATTTTGGCAGCAAGCTGCGGGAGTCCACCGACGTGGTCGATGTGATAGTGGGTAATTAGGACGTAGTCGAGTTTATCGAGGCCGGCTTGTTTCGCGGCGGCGACGATTCGATTGGCATCGCGGCTGTCGAAGCCGGGCCAACCCGTGTCGATGAGCATGGACTGGCCGGACGGCGAAACGATCAGCGTAGCCTGGCCGCCTTCGACGTCGATGAAGAATACTCGGAGCGGAGAGGCGGAGGCGACAGCAGCCAGGGCGATCAGCAATGAAAGTGCGCGGAGAGTCTTCAAGTGAATTCTCGATTGACGGAATTGGCAACAAGCGCGCAGACAGTGTAACGCGACGTGGGCCGGTCGTGGCAGGAGTATGGTTCGGCGAAGCCGTCGATTGTTGAGGGAGGATTGGCCTTCCCTTGCAGCAACCTTACCTGAGATGAAGGATGTTTGGCGTTTGTGCAGGGCCTTTTTCTTGCGCCCCTCCGGGGCTGGGTGCATTTCCACTTGCACCCACGGCTTACGCCGTGGGCTGCATTCTTGCGCCGCTTCGCGGCTAACGGTCCCTCGCGGCTCACGGCCCCCGCGGCTGACGGTTCCTCGCGGCTAACAGTTCCTCGCGGCTGACGGGCCCCCGCGGCTAACGGGTCCCATCCACAACCTATTCCCTCAAGAACAAAGGCCGCTCGTTAGAGCGGCCTTTGTTGCGAGAATCTGGGACTAAGCAGCTAGCGCCTAGACTCTAGTCGCCGGCTACTGGCTCGCCGACTTCTTCGGTCTTGTTGGTGGCGCCATTGCCGTTCGAGTGCCCGTTGCCGTTACCATTCGCGGGGGCGATTGCTGAAGCGATCGCGCCTAGCGGGATGAAACCGGCTTCGTCGGATGTTGCGGGCTTCTCTTTCAAGACAACTTCGCGATAGAGCTGAGCCATGCGCGCGTCGTAGGCCTCGTCTTTCTTTTCCGGGCCACGAGACGCAGCCAGTTTCGCATCGCGCGCGCGAGTCTTTTCTTCTCGTGCGGTCTTTGCGATTCCCAGCTTGTCGAGATCGTGCTGCACTTCGTTGGTCACGATCGTGTCACGCAGGTACAGAGCGTGCTCTTTGTCTTCGAGGTTGACTTTCTTGTTGCCGGCGAAGATCTCGTGACGGCCATGCTCTTCGTACCACTTGGTGAGCGTGGCGGTCATGTGCATCTTCTCGATGATGTTGCGCCAGCCCACGCCCGTGTTGTAGGCGCAGAAGCTGATTTCGCCTTCCTGCGTGGCGTAAGGGATGATGCACTGCTCGGTACGGCGGAAGTCGTAGTTAAACAGATCCTGGAACCACATGCCTGCGATGAACAGGAAGTTCCAACGATCGTTGCGGCGCTTCATTACGTCGTCGATGGTGCGATCCGGACCGACCTTGCCGTAGTTCTTGCCGGTGGCGTTGAAGTTCTTATCGAACTTGCGGAGCAGATCCATCATTTTGAAGTGCTTCGGCGATTGGAACGGATCGTAGTTCTTCATCAGGACCAGAGCCATACCCGCGATCGTCCAGAACTTGCTGCGGGCGGCGTCGTTGACCTTAGCGATGTCCTTGCCGAGTTGGTCGCCTTTCAAGAAGGCTGTGACCGGAACCGCTTCCTTGGTTTCCTTGTCGATCATGACAGCCATACCCGTACCGCAATTTGGGTGGCAACCACAGGAGAGCTGGCCCCAGTTATTGTTGGCTTCTTCGGAGTGCATCAGGTCAGCCCAGTCGCTAAAGGTGGACATGAAGCTGATCGGGAACCAATCGCGCGAGGGCTCGCCCATGCCGGTCTGATTCTTTACGTCGTGCGCCAGATGTGCCAGCGTGTAGCGTTGCGCCTGCCGGCGATCATCGGTGATGGCCTCGTCGCGGCCGGTAAAGCTGACCGGCTGGAAGCTGAGGAAACCGATCTTCTTGGGATTGTCGAGCGCGAACTGAATGATGCGTCCGACCTGCTCGTTGTTGATGCCGTTGATGATGGTGATAACCGGAACGATTTCGCAACCCGCTTTGTGCAGGTTGTCGATCGCCTTGAGTTTCACGTCGAACAGGTTGCCGACGGCGCGATGCGAGTTCGCCGCGTTGCCGATACCGTCAAACTGGAGATAGGCGTAACGCATGCCAGCTGCGACTGCCTGCTGACAGAACTCAAAGCTCTTCGCGAACTCGATACCGTTGGTTGCCGCCTGCACGCTGTTGTAACCAACCTTGCGGGCGTAGGCAACCGCGTCGAGGAAGTACGGAGAGAGTGTGGGTTCGCCACCCGAGAACTGCACCGACATCTGCCGCCTGGGCTTGATGGTGATGGCGTTGTCGAGCATGGTCTTGATTTCGTCCCAGGTGAGTTCGTGCACGAAACCGACCTGGTTGGCGTCCATGAAGCAGGGATCGCACATCATGTTGCAGCGATTGGTGAGATCAACGGTCAGTACGGCGCCGCGGCCATATTTCACCGTAGAGGAGCCGTGATGATGAAGGTGCTCGTCGGCGTGCGCTTTGATGTCGCGGCCAGGGAACACTTCCTCCAGATGCTGCGAGAACTCGGGGTCAATCGACATCAGATCTTCGAAGTGACCGTGCTTCGGACAGTCTTTGACCATCCAGATCTTGCCATCGCGCTCGACAATCTGCGCTTTGATCTCGCCAACTTTTTCGTTCATCAGAATGTCGACAGGCAGATGGCCGTCGAGGATCTGCTGACGAATTTCCGGCACGCACTTGGGGCAGAGAGAATCGGTCGAGCGGGGCCAACCGAGCGGTGGCTTCGACTTTTCCCACGTCTTGAGCAAAGGCTTGTCGGACCACTTCGGGGTCGGAGATGGATTGGGAGCAATGCGGTTCAGGCGCTCGAACACCGCCCACGCACCTTTGGCGGCTACGGTCACGGCCTTCTCAACATATTTAATCGGCTTATGCATTCTGCTCTCGCTTTCCTCGGCTCAAAATTAGAACTTTCCCACAGTCCCGCGAACGGAACGGTTCAAAACTAGACTTCCACGGAGAAACCTGGAAGTTTCGATGCGTGGAATGAGTCAGTGTGATCGTATTGAAGGAGCACGATTTAGGCAGCAAAAAGGCAGGGAGAGGGCGAAAACACGGGTTAAGCGGGGAAATCGCGCAGGGAACGGGAACGTAAGTTGTTGAAAAAGAAGGGACGTTAACGAAAATCGAGCTTTTACGTTCGCGCTGTTGCAAAGGCGAATGGTAGGGATTCTGACGGAAGCGAACTGGAGCGACAGAAGAAGCAAAGTCAAAACGGGCTGTAACGGCCATCCTCAATCCCGGTTTGGAAATGGCTCGGTCCAGATGGAGGATGGATCGGAAAGATCAAAATCGACGGCGGGCGATGTCCAGAAATGGTAGTCCTGAAGTCCGTCTCACTACTCTGGTTCGGCTAAAAAGCGTCTGGAAAACCGACACTCGCAAAAACCCTTGGCGAATCTGTCGGATATTCTTGCACTTTTCATTCATTAGAGAGATTATGGGCCCGATGTTGGGCACGGTTAACGGGGGCTGGCCGACCTTCAAGCGCTGTTGGTAATTGAAATATCCGGCATTCGTGCTGAAGTTTCAACACGAAACGCGACAGTCATCAGCGCAGAATTTAAGCCTTCCGTAGAAAAGCTGTCCGCTAAGCACATCTGGCCGATGTGAGCACTGCTGGCGGCGGCGTGAGGTGGGCCATGACGTCGAAGTCAGGGGACCAAACTCAAGAGAACGCGTCGGCGAAGTCCTTCCTTCCGCAATCAAGTTCAGCAAGAGCTAATCGCACGAAACTTCCTAAAAAAGAACAGGAACCGAGTCGCAGCTACAGTGGAGACCTGCTCTGCGTTCACGATCTGAAGGGCCGCTTTCTGTCGGTCGATCCGGAACCGGCAAGAGTGTTGGGATACAGCGTCGAGGAAGTTCTGCGCATCCCGATGCGCGAACTCGTACAACCTCAACTCCGAGGGCAATTCGACGAGTATCTCAAGGAAGTAGAGACCAAAGGGGAGGCCCACGGCCTGCTTGTGGTCACAACGCGGTCGGGTGAACAGCGAATCTGGGAGTACCACAATCGACTGCGCAAGGAAGGTGTGCCGGAGCCGGTTGTGCAAGGGATCGCTCACGATGTTACGGATTTGATGCGAACCCACCACGAGTTGCGCGCCGCGAACGAAGAACTACAGAAGGCGGCGCAAGAGCGGGAAGATGTAATCCGCAAGCTCACTCTTTTTCGCACGTTGCTCGACCAGTCGCATGATTGCATCCAGGTAATTGAACCGGAAACGCTGCGCTTGCTGGATCTGAATGAGCGGACGTGCGCCACTCTTGGTTATTCGAGGGAAGAACTCCTGAGCATGACGATTTATGACATCGCTCCGGAGTTCAAGCACGAAAATCGCGAGGATCTGTTGCGGCAATTGAAGGATTCGGGATTCGCAATTATTGAACGCATCCACCGGCGAAAAGATGGGAGCACGTTTCCCGTAGAAGTGACGCTGCGAGAGGTCGAGCTTGATCGAAAGTATGGAATCGCAGTCTCGCGCGACATCACGGAGAAGAAGAAGTCGGAAGAACGGCAGCGGGAATACGAGCGAGTCGTCGAGGGCCTGGATGAACTGATCGTCGTCCTGGACCGAGACTATCGCTACGTTCTGGCCAACCGAGCCTACTTGCAATACCGAGGTCTGCGAAAGGAACAGGCCATCGGGCGCCACCTGTCCGAGGTGCTGGGAAGTGAACTATTTGACACGGTTGCCAAAGAGAAACTTGACGAATGCTTCCTTGGGAAGATCGTTCAGTTCGAGAGGAAGGACAACCATCCCGAGATTGGAGAGAGAGACGTCTCGATTTCGTATTTTCCGATTGAGGGAACCAGCGGCATCGATCGAATCGCCATCGTCATACAGGACCTGACCGAGCGCAAAGCGGCTGAGAAGGCGCTTCGCGAAGCTGACGAGCGAGCAGAGTCCATTCTTAACAATCTCAACGACATGTACATCAGCCTGGACCGCGACTGGCGACACGTCTATGTAAATCAGGCAGCCGCCGCTACGGTCGGACTCACTCGGGAGCAGGTCCTTGGCCGCAATATGTGGGAACTCTACCCTGAGCTCGTGGGTACGGAAATGGAGCGTCAAGCGCGACGCGCCATGGAACAAAGAACCTCCGTTGCTTTCGATTTCGCGTGTCCGAGGACTGGCGGATGGGCAAATGTACGCCTCTATCCCTCGGCCGAGGGGCTCTCGGTGTTCATGACCGACATCACCGAGCGCAAGCGCGCCGAAGAGGCACTGCGTGAGAGTGAAGAAAGGATGCGCCTCGCGCAGGAGGCGGCCAAGATCGGGACGTTCGAGCGCAATCTCCAGACGGGCGAAGGACGCTGGACGACACTGACGGAGGCGATGTTCGGACTTGCGCCAGGCGCCGGGCCTACTTCGATCGAAGCGTTCTTGGACTTGATTCATCCGGAAGACCGCCCGCGAGTTGCAAATCTGATGGCAACATCGGTGAAGACGGGCGAGGCTGGCGGAGAGTGGCGCGTAATCTGGCCCGACGGGTCCGTGCACTGGATTGCGGGCCGGTGGAGGGCGTTCAACGACGATCAGGGCCGTCCCCTAAAAGCAATTGGCATCGATATCGACATCACAGAGCGCAAGGCCGCCGAAGCGGCACTGCACGCCAGCGAGGAACGCTACCGCTCCGTGATTGCGGCCATGGCGGAAGGCGTCATCCTGCAGACGGCAGACGGAAAAGTCGTAGATGCCAACCAGTCCGCCGAGCGGATTTTGGGCCAGACATCCGCCGAGCTGGTTGGGCAAACTCCGACGGACTGGCAGACATGCACAATTCATGAGGATGGATCTCCATTCTTGCCGGAAGACCACCCTTCGATGGTTACTTTGCGCACAGGACGCCCGCAATCGAATGTGTGCATGGGCATCACGCACCTGGGGAACGGGACACGGTGGATTCTGATGAGCACCCAACCTCTTTGGCATCAAGGTGAAGCTAAACCGTATGCGGTTGTCACCAGCTTCACGGATATTACCGATCGTAGGCGCGCAGAAGAAGCCCTACAAGTGAGCGAGGAGCGTTATCGGTCGGTTGTGTCGGCGATGGCCGAAGGCGTCCTGTTGCGAGACACAGAAGGCTCGATTCTGGCCTGCAACCAGAGTTTCGAGCAAATGGTGGGCTCACCTCGTGAGGAAATCGTTGGCACGACGGCCGCTCAATGGGAGGGTCGGACGATTCATGAAGATGGATCGCCATTTCTGGCTGCGGATCATCCCTCCATCGTGGCGCTGCGTACCGGCAAGCCCCAATCCAAGATCGAGATGGGAGTTCGTAGTCCTGACGGCAATGTGAAGTGGATGTCTATCAACGCGAAACCGATCTTCCGAAGCGGACAGAGTAAACCGTATGCGGTGGTAAGCACTTTTGCCGACGTCACGGCACAGAAGCAGGCCGAAGGCGCACTCAAGGAGAGTGAGCTTCGACTGCGATTGGCTATCGAAGTCGCCAAGATGGGGGCCTTCGACCGGAATCTGCAAACTGGGGAAGCATTCTGGACTCCGGAGATAGCGGCGCTGTATGGACTCTCTCCAGATGCCGCGCCGATGTCAACGACGGCGCTCGCGGAGTTGGTACATTCTGACGACCGGGCGCACTTTAGTAGTTTGACCGCAAAGAGTAAGGAAACGGGGTTGGGTGAGGGAGAGTGGCGAGTTGTTTGGCCGGATGGTTCGGTGCACTGGATTTCAGGCAGATGGAAAATTTTCAAAGACGACGAGGGACGGCCTCTGCGAGCCGTGGGCGTGGATTTTGATATTACCGACAGAAAACGGGCCGAGGAGGCGCTCCAGAAAAGCGAGGCTGAGCTTCGAGAAGCGCAGCGCGTAGCGCACATGGGTAGCTGGCGACTCGACCTGCGGACAATGGAATTGCATTGGTCGGAACAGCTTTACCGGGAACTAGGCATGGAGCCGACTAGTTCTCCATCGACGTTCGCGGGCCTCCAGCCGTTTTTGACGACGGACGGGTGGGAAACGGTTCAGCAGTCTCTGGAACGAATTCAGCGCACCAAGCAGACGCAGGAAATTGAAATTGGGTATCTGCTACCGGATGGAAGCAAAGGGTGGACGCTCGTACGCGCCGAAGTGGAACTGGATTACGCGGGTGCTGTATTCGGGCTCCACGGCATCGCAATCGACATCACCGATCGCAAGCGCGCCGAGGAGGCATTAGAACAGAGCGAGCAACGCTTTCGGGTGGCCATCAAGAACTCGCCCATTACGGTCTTCACCATGGACCGGGATCTTCGCTACACCTGGGTGTACAACCCGCTCCTTCCCCATCCGTTGAGTGACATGTTGGGAAAAGATTTGCATGAGTTCTGGGGAAGCGTCGGGGGCGACGAACTATGGGAAATCCGTCAACGCGTGCTGGAAACAGGTGTGGGAATTCGTCACGAAGTACGAGTTGAGTACGGGGGAGAGGAACATTTCTTCGATGCGACGGTCGAGCCAGTCTTCGATTCCTCGGGCGCAGTGATTGGACTCACCGGTGCCAGCATGGATATCACCGAGCGGAAGCGAGCCGAAGAAGTGCTGCAGAGAAGTGAAGCGCTGGAACGAGCTCATGCCAAAGAACTCCAAACCATTCTGGACACGCTGCCGATCCCGGTCATGATTGCCCACGACGCTGAGTGCCGGCACATGACAACGAACCAGACTGGACGCGAACTCTTAAAGCTAGCTGAAGGTGCCAATCTCTCCGTGAGCGCTCCGCCAGAACAAATGCCTCCGTATCGCTTTGTCCGGGACGGAGTCGAACTCTCACCGCAAGAATTGCCGATGCAAATGGCGGCCAAGACCGGACGACCGGTTTACCGCGTGCCAACTGAACTCGTGTTCGACGACGGGACTCGGATGTACGAACTGGGCAATGCCGCGCCGCTATTCGATGAGAACGGAAAGGTAAGAGGCGCAGTCGGAGCGGCGATTGATATCACCGAGAGCAAACGAGCGGAAGAAGCTTTGCGCCAGAGCGCAGAACGGTTCCGGATCGCGCTGACTGGGTCTCCAATCAAGGTTTACAACCAGGATCTCGACCTACGCTACACATGGGTTTACAACCCGCCGGATGGGTGGACCGTAGAAGACTATCTTGGGAAGACGGATGAAGAAGTGTTTGGCCCCGAGGATGGGGCGCGAATGCGAGCCCTCAAGCAAAGAGTGCTGGACACCGGGGAAAGGGTACGGCAGGAGTTCGATCTCACGGCGCGCGGGCACGAGTACTACTGCGACATTACGATCGAGCCGTTGCGGGACGCAGCCGGGCGAATCGTGGGTGTCAACTGCGCATGTGTGGACTTGACTGACATTCACAAGATCACTGAAGAACTGCGTCAAGCCAAGGAAAAGCTGACGGAAGAAAAGCTCTATCTCGAGGAAACAATCAACACTGAGATGGGCTTTGAGCAGATCATCGGCAGGAGCGATGGCCTGAAGGCAGTGATGGAACAGGCAGCTCGTGTGGCCACCAGCGACGCCACCGTTTTATTGCTCGGCGAAACCGGAGTCGGGAAGGAACTGGTGGCCCGTGCCATCCATCGCTTAAGCCTGCGGCGCAGCAATAGTTTTATCAAGATGAATTGCGCGGCCATTCCCTCGGGCCTTCTGGAAAGCGAACTTTTCGGCGCGGAAAGGGGCGCTTACACCGGTTCTGTCGCAAGAAAAGTTGGGCGCCTGGAACTTGCTGATAGGGGAACGATCTTCCTCGACGAAATCGGGGAGATCGCTCTCGGCCTGCAACCGAAGTTGCTGCGTGTGCTGCAAGATCAGGAATTCGAACGACTGGGCGGCACACAAACGCTGAAAGTCAACTTCCGTCTGATCGCGGCCACGAACCGAGACCTGGCTGAATCCGTGCACAAAAATGAGTTCCGGCGCGACCTGTACTATCGCCTGAACGTGTTTCCCATTGTGATTCCGCCGCTGCGGGAACGCCGCGACGACATTCCGCTGCTGGTGGAACACTTTGTCAAGAAATGCTCGCGCCGGATGAATAAAACGATCAGCAGCATTCCCAAGCGAACCATGGATTCATTGAAGGCATGGGATTGGCCCGGAAATGTCCGTGAACTCGAGAATTTCATTGAGCGCTCGGTCATACTCACGAATGGTTCAGTGCTGGCAGCGCCTTTAAGTGAACTCCAGATCAACCGGCACTCGCACCACACGGAAACCCTGGCAGCAGCGGAACGCGAGGTGATCCTGCGCGCACTCCGTGAAAGCAGAGGCAAGATCGCCGGCGAACGAGGCGCCGCAGCGCGTTTGGGATTGAAGCGGACCACGTTGCAGTCAAAACTCAAGCAGTTGGGCATTGATCCGCATAGCCCGGATGCGTAAATCGACTGGTTAAGCGCAGGTATCGCCCGATAACTCGAATTCGCCAACCAGATTCTCGCGCTCGGTAAGCACTTCGCAGCTCCCGTCCAACTCTACATATTCGGCGTGATGAGACGCCTTGAACTTGACGAGTGCTTCGCGGGACGTCCAATTGTCGAACGTTAAGTACCGTCCCGGCTGGTTGAGGTCGCGTAACAATTGCGTACCGAGAAACTCCCGACTGTTCCGAAAAAGCTGCGCCCAGTCTCCTCCCGGACCATAAGCTTTCTCAAAGGAGATGCGCGATTCTGGTTTCACCAGAAATTCCCAGATCACTAGATAGCGAGCGGAAGAAACATCGAGAATGGAGGACGGTGAAGTCATGATGAATCTGTGAGCATGATACCCAGTCCGGGCTGAGCATGATGCCAGAATTTTCGATACAATCCTCGGGCGCATGCATCGCGAATATCACAAACAATATAGCCACGAACTGGGCCGCGACATGGAGTCGCTCGTGTTCGGCCACGCCGGCCAACCGATTCTTGTATTTCCGAGCTCCATGGGCCGGTTTTTTGAATACGAAGATGCAGGAATGATCCGCGCGCTCTCCGGAAGGCTCGATCAAGGGGCCATTCAGATTTTCTGCGTGGACAGCGTGGACAGTGAAAGCTGGTACAACAAAGGCGTCCATCCCGGAGCGCGTATATGGCGGCACGTGCAATACGAGCGTTACGTGTTAAATGAATTCCTGCCGTTCTTGAAGTGGAAGAATTGGGCGCCGCAGATTGCCGTGACGGGATGCAGTTTCGGCGGTTATCACGCGTTGAACTTTTCCATGCGCCATCCCGACATCGTTAGTTCCTGCGTCACGATGAGCGGCTCGTTCGAGATTCGGAGTTTTCTTGACGGCTATTCGGACGACAACGTTTATTTCAACAATCCTCCGGACTATCTCTCGAACGCACACGACGAATGGTACCTGGCCCGCTATCGCGAGATGAAGATCGTGCTGGGTAGTTCCGACTGGGACATGTGCCTGGATGCGAACGTAAAGATGTCTGGCATTCTGCACTCCAAAGCCATTCCGCACTGGCTGGATATCTATGGAGACAACAGCAAGCATGACTGGCCGTTGTGGCAGCGGATGGCGGGAAAGTATTTTTGAGTCTCAAAGTCGTTCGTCGTTGGTCGTTGGTCGTTCGCGAACAAGCGACGTAGGAACTGAGGTCGCTCGAATAATATTGATATTGGTATTGCACTTGGCTGCGGAACGAATTCGAACGACCAATGACTAGCGACCAACGACCATTTCAGGAGTCTGGTATGACCAAAAAAATCGGAATTCTCTTCGGGATGGAAAATACGTTCCCGCCGGCGCTCGTTGACAAGATCAACGCGATGAAGGTTGACGGCATTACGGCCGAGTTCGTCAAAATCGGCGGCATCCGCATGGACGAACCCAAGAAATACGATGTCATCATTGACCGTATTTCGCAGGACATTCCGTTCTACCGCGCCTATCTAAAGAACGCGATGCTGCAAGGGTCGATTGTCATCAATAATCCGTTCTGGTGGACCGCCGACGATAAGTTTTTCAACTATGCGATGGCGCACAAGATGGGCGTGGCGATTCCTCCAACGGTAATTCTGCCGCATCATACGCATCCGCCAGACACCACTGACAAGTCCATGCGGAACCTGATTTATCCGCTCAACTGGGATGACTTATTCTCCTATGTCGGCTTCCCGGCATTCCTGAAGCCCTATGCGGGCGGCGGCTGGAAGCACGTTTACAAGGTGAATAACGCGGAGGAGCTTTTCTATCACTACAACCAGACCGGCGATCTCTGCATGACGTTGCAACACGGGGTGGAGTTCGAAGACTACTACCGGTGCTATGTGGTGGGGCAGGAAAAGGTCCACATCATGAAGTACGACCCCAAGGCTCCGCATCATGAGCGCTACGTGAAGGGCAATCCGGCACCGCCACCTGCTCTGAAAACGCGTATGGAAAAAGATGCGCTGGCGCTCTGCCGCGCGCTGGGCTACGACTTGAATACTGTGGAGTTCGCGGTCGAAGGCGGCGTGCCTTATGCGATTGATTTCATGAATCCGGCACCGGACGCGGAAATCACTTCGGTGGGCGAGCAGAACTTCCAGTGGATCGTGAATGCGGTTGCGGAATTGGCGATCAAGAAAGCAGAAAGCGGCGCGAACCCGACCAGGGAATTCCGCTGGGACGCATTCCTGAACGGTCCGAAATAAGTTGTGCTTGACCTGATTTCACTACTGGCGTAGCCTCGCTGCGAATCGTGGGGATTCGCTTTTCCATTCCAGGAGGTTTTCATGGTTTCTCTTGCCGCACTCTGGCTACCGATTGTCGTGGCCGCAGTTATCGTCTTTGTTGCAAGCTCCATCATGCACATGGTGCTCCCATACCATCGGAGCGATTACAGCCAACTGCCCGATGAAGATAAAGTTCGCACGGCGCTTCGTTCGCTGGACCTGAAGCGCGGACTCTACATCTTTCCCTATTGCACACACAAAGACATGAAGTCTCCCGCGGTCGCGGAGAAATACAAGGAAGGCCCGGTGGGATTCCTGACGATCATGCCCAATGGCCTTCCCGTCATGCCCAAGTTCCTGGGGCAATGGTTTCTGTACTGCTTGCTCGTTGGATTTTTCGTCGCCTATCTCACTGCGCACACAGTGGGAATGGGGGCGAATTATCGCGTTGTATTCCGCGTTGCGGGGACAGCGGCGTTTCTGGCTTACGGGTTAGGACACCTGAGCGACGGAATATGGAAAGGCCAGAAGTGGTCCAACACGATGAAGGATGTGTTCGACGGGCTGATCTACGGATTACTAACGGCCGGCACTTTTGGTTGGTTATGGCCGCGGTAACTGGTCGGGTTTCTGGATTCGAAACTTCGCTAAGTCAGTGAACTTTCTTAACACCTAGGCAGGTGACCTGTGTCACTGACTTGGCGCTGATCGGCGCATCTAATTTTGTCGACACGAAACCTCATGTCTGCAGAGTGTTCGGCCTTCTAGAGTCGCATAGCGGACAGGACCCGGCACGTTTCGGGGGAGGCGTACCGGGGTCTTTTTTCGTTGCGTCTGGCGGATTCTGTTAAGTTCTAGAGTGCTTCGGAGAGCCGGTCACGATACTGGCTGCCATAATGCTCGCTCAGGCTGACGGCGAGTCCAATCAATCTGCGATATTTCTCGATGACGTTGATCCCGCATTGTTCTCGAAGACCGGCAACACGCGGCACTAAATGAGCGGGCCACCGATACACCATCAATCCCATCCAGAGCCACATCCGTAGAGACGCAGCCAGGGAGTAAAAACGAAGCTCGGTGGCCAGTTGGAGCGCTTCGACAATCCGCAGATCTGCTTCGGTATAGTCTTCTCGTTTCTTTCCCTGAATCCGTTGGTACTCACGCACAACCCAGAGCTGGATGAGATTGGAGTTGAAGGATACGCGCCTCAGGTATTCGCGGGCGAGACGCATGCGATCTTCCTGAATTTCGCGCAATGCGGATTCGTCTACTGCGCGTCGCAGGTTCCACTCGGAGGCGGCGTCGAGCAGGGCTTCGAGGTCCGAGACATCGAGTTTGCGCGCCGAGAGGATTACATTGTCGATGTCATGGGGACGGGGCCGATACACGATGGCCCATGCAAAAAATCCCAGGCAGACAAGCCCAACAATCGCAGGGAGCAGAAACTGAATACTCATAACGGACTGACTTGGCTCCGTTGTCTCGCGGCCACGCGAAGAATTTTACCCCCGGTGCAACAAGGCCCGAACTACTCCTAACTGACGCCGAACCTCGCGGACCAGCGCTTCTGGTGAAACTCCCTGTTCTGAAGAATCTGGCTCGGTTGCTAGCGGGTGCCGGATCGCCGTAAGCCAGATAACTAGCGCTAACAGATATGACACGCCGGCAAGCAGCGTGGTCACGATATTGAATGTTGTTCCGAATTCCGAACGAAGCGCTCCTTCCAGGAAAATGGCAAATGAGGAGACACCGAATCCGAGGACGATTCGGTACTCATGGACTCTCCAGGGTAGGCGAAAGAAAATGACGAGAACAACGAAGAGCACGGCGATTGCCAAGACAAGTTGCTGGGCCGTCGTCGCGGCGGCAATCACTGCCTCCGCAACAGGACTGCCATGCGCTGGATGGGTATAGGTCCGCAATACGGATGAAACCAACGCGGCGACAATCGTTCCTGGCAGAAGAAACCGAAACCACTTCATCAAATAGAACGTCCGGAAAACGTGCATAAAGCTCTCGTGCACGGCCAGGAGTTTTAACAGGAATGCGCCGGGTTCTGCGTACCAATACACGAAAAAATAGATGTCTGGCGTCGAAAGGAAAATCGACCGAAGCAAGGTTGCCAACATCATGTAGGTAACGTACGCCGTGAATAGTGGGAATCTTCTTTGAAGACGCGACTGCCACACCAGGACGAGAGTCAAAGCGAGGAGAAGGATTCCAATCCACTGGACCGATTGGCTAAACCAAAACATGGGCTTGTGGGCACCAGCTTACAGAAGGTCCCCACAAGCCCCAAGCTCAAATTTCCTCTTGGCCAAAAACAAGAGGCACGAGTTTCGTCCGAAGGCCGTTCGTGAGTTTAGAGGAGCACGGACTCGCCAGTTCCCTTCGGCCATGGCGTTGGGCTCGGACCATCGGCCAGCAACTCCGAGCCTGCCTCACTCTTCGCCCCGCCCTGTCCTGCCCCTTTTGGCCATGGCGTCGGGCTCGGGCCATCCGCCAACAGCTCCGGCTTCGCCTCAGCCTTCATGCCACCCTGACCTGCACCCTTCGGCCATGGCGTCGGGCTCGGACCGTCCGCCAACAACTCCGGCGTCGCCTCGGTCTTCACACCACCCTGACCTGCACCCTTCGGCCAAGGCGTCGGGCTCGGACCGTCTGCCAACAACTTCGGCGCCGCCTCAGTCTTTACACCACCCTGACCTGCACCTTTTGGCCACGGTGTTGGGCTCGGACCATCTGCTAACAACGCAGGGCCAAGCTCCGAATTTTCACTTCCGCAATTCGAACTGGCTGATTGGAAGTGAGGGGCGGATTTCTCGGAAGAGAGTTCCTGTTTGGCTAGCGTGGGCACCACGAGCAACCCGGCCAGCAGACACACAACGACTATACGAACAACAGAGTTATTCATAGACTTGCTCCTTATTTCTGTCTTTTGAGTTTTCCGGTTTGACCCCCGTCAGGATGAGCGGACCTTGCAGGGAGAGGTCCGATGGAGGCTTTGCCGGATGTGGTTATTGTCGCAATCGGAGCAAGTGCGACGGCATTTTTCCAGGTCTATCGGAACTCCGGAAAACCGGAAAATGGATGCCGATCACGGAGGGTCCCGGGGCACCCTCATGTTCGACGGCGCACATTGCCGTTGTGGTCCCGACACGGACCTTACGAAGACGGTACTTCTCATTTGCCGCTTCCCGCCTAAGGTTTCGGCGATTTCTGTACAATGAACGAGCGCAACTATCCGTCGGAAACCCTTCCTGGAACGAGACCCCACACTCGAAATCCGGGCAAGCGAGGTGCCTCATGACACGAAGCCGATTCTCCCGAGTTGTCCTCTCCCTAGTAATCATCTTTATTCCTGCGGTGCTTGCCCTGGTGGTGGTACGGCGTGAAAACACCGCCGATGCGGCGCCAGCGTTCAAAGGCGTTTTCACGTGGCACAACGACAACATGCGGACGGGGAGAAATCCCGGCGAGACTAAGCTCACTCTCAAGAATGTCAACACGGCTACCTTCGGAAAACTTTTTGTCATTCGTACCGATGGAGTCGTGGATGCTGAGCCGCTCTACGCTCCCAACCTCACGGTCAACGGCGGCACTCACAATGTGCTGTTCGTGGCCAGCGAACACGACACGGTGTATGGGTTCGACGCGGACAGCGGGGCGACACTTTGGCAAGTGACGTTACTCGGACAGAATGAAAGGACATCCGACACGCGTGGTTGTTCCCAGGTGCAGCCCGAAATCGGAGTGACGGCCACACCCGTGATGGATCTAGCTGCCGGGGCTCACGGGACAATCTACCTTGTCGCCATGAGCAAGGATTCCAGCGGGGCCTACCATCAACGTCTGCACGCACTCGATGTCACCACTGGAGCAGAGCAGGTCGGCGGCCCGGTGGAAATCGCCGCCAAGTATCCGGGGACGGGCGACGGCAGTCAGGGCGGATACGTGATCTTCGACGCAAAACAATATAAGGATCGTGCGGGACTCCTCCTGCTCAATCATGTGGTGTACACGACTTGGGCTTCGCACTGCGATATTCGACCCTACACGGGATGGATTATCGGCTACGACCAGAACACTCTGGCGCAGCAATCCATCTTGAACATCACTCCGAATGGCAATGAAGGTGCGATCTGGGCTGCCGGGGCGGGACCGGCCGCCGATAGCGGAGGCAACATCTATTTTCTCGACGCGAACGGAATTTTTGATACGCAACTGGATGCAAAAGGTTTCCCTGCCAAGGGGGACTATGGCAACGGCATTCTGAAGCTCTCAACCAAGAAGGGAGCACTGGCAGTCGCCGACTACTTCAACATGTTCAACACGGTCTCGGAATCGCTTCAAGATGAGGATTTGGGGTCGGGTGGCGCCATGGTCGTACCGAATATCAAAGACAGCAGCGGCACGATGCATCAATTGGTATTAGGCGCAGGGAAGGATCAGCATATTTATGTGGCTGACCGCACCAACATGGGGAAATTCAATCCGAACAATAACAACCAGCTTTATCAAGATTTGCAGGGTGCGTTGGGTGGCAGCGTATTTTCAGCGCCCGCTTTCTCCAGCAACCGGATCTATTACGGCGCCGCCGGTGACCGGATTCGGGCACTGGCTTTCGATAGCAATGCCAAGCTGAGCGCTACTCCGCAATCGCAGACCAGCACTGCCTTTCCGTTTCCGGGTACGACTCCAAGCATCACCGGTAGCACGAAGAAAAACATGATCCTGTGGGCGGCCGAGAACAGCAATCCAGCGGTTCTCCACGCCTACGACGCTAACAATCTGGCTACCGAGTTGTACAACTCGAACCAGGCTTCCGGTGGGCGGGATCAATTCGGAGTGGGCAATAAGTATGTCGTACCCATGGTTGCCAATGGCAAGGTCTACGTGGGAACGACCAGCGGCGTCGGCGTGTTCGGCCTGCTCCAATAGACATAGATCCTCAGTCTAAACCGCCAGGATTGAGCGCCCACCAAGCCCTCTCCTGGCGTTTCTTTTTGTCCCAATCGGTCTGATCCGGTTTTTCCTTCCGCAAGCAATCCAACTGACTACCTACCCCGTACTCCATCCGAGAAGCAAACTCCAATCTGGAAAGGATTTTCAGAAATGAACCGCAAGATCTTTGTAGCTGTTGCGTTAGTAGCGCTCGCCATAACCTCGGCAGTGGCTGGAATGAAAAACCCCGTCGTGGGCGGGCAGGAAATGTATCCCACGAAGAACATCATTCAGAACGCCGTCAACTCGGCGGATCACACGACGCTGGTGGCCGCTGTAAAAGCAGCTGGACTGGTTGACACCCTGGAAGGCGCGGGACCGTTTACGGTTTTCGCTCCGACCAACGAAGCATTCAACAAACTCCCCGCAGGCACAGTGGACACGCTGCTTAAGCCCGAAAACAAGGCGACTCTGACAAAGGTATTGACCTATCACGTTGTTTCCGGACGCCTGAGTTCGCACGACTTGATGAAGAAGATCAAGCAAGGCAACGGAACTGCAGAACTCACCACGGTGGAAGGCGGCAAGCTTTGGGTCATGTTGCATGACGGCAACCACATCACGCTGAAGGACGAAAAGGGCAACATGTCAATGGTGACGATCGCCAATGTGTTTCAGTCGAATGGCGTGATCCACGTAGTTGACACGGTGGTGATGCCGAACTAGTAGGTCGGCTTGACGGTTAAGTTCAGAGCCCCGCATCGGCGGGGCTCTCTTACTTGTGTTGGGTTTCGGCTAATGGCGCAAGCAGTATCTTCATCAGGTCCGTCGCCAAGGCAGATGCATCTGCGTTATCCATATTGATCAGCACAACAACTCCGGCGCGGCGTTCTGGAACGATCATAAAGAATGTGCTGGTTCCCTGCTGTCCGCCACCGTGGCCCACATCGAGCACGCCAAGACCGTGCCCTGTGCCCCAACCGAGAGCGTAATCATCGTCCTTGCCGTTGGTGGGTTTCAGCGGAGTCCACATCAAGTCGCGAGTCGCGCGGGTCACGATGCGATCGTTGATCATGGCGGCTTCGAATTCAGCCATATCATCGGCAGAAGATAGCCAGCCGCCGCCCGGAATCTTGTAGCTGGAATCGAGAAAGTCGGCATTCCGGATACCGCCCGAATTCTCCTTGCTATAGAAGCGTGTGCGCCACGGAATAATCGCCGTTCGGTCATCAGCGACGGTGTGGTTCATCCCGGCGGGAAGCAGGACAGTCCTGCGGACGAAATCGACGTAATTCTCTCCAGATGCACCTTCGATCACGCAGCCCACGAGAGTAAATCCTTGCGTGGAGTAGTGGAACTCGGCTCCGGGCTTGGCGACGAGCGGATCATTCTTGAAGAAGTCCAGACCGGCTTGGACGGCGTTCGAAAAGTGCCTGGTGTTGCCGAGTTCAGGATCGTCTTGGGACTCCGATTTGTAATGGCGAATTCCTGCCAGATGGCCGAGCACCTGCCGCGTCGAAATGGGGGTGTCCTTAGTTGGAAACGCTGGACAATACTTCTGCACGGGAGCATCGAGGTCGAGTTTGCCCTGCTGCCAGAGAAAAAGAGCCGCGGTGGCAGTAAGGGACTTTGATATCGATGCCAGACGGTAGAGCGTGTGCGCCGTGGCAGGAACGGAATTTTCAATGTCGGCACTACCAAATCCCGCAGCCCATTCCGGGGCGCCATCTTCCACAACTGCGACTGAAACTCCAGGCACACCGCTTGAACTCATAAAGCGCGAAACCGCGTTCTCCAACTGCACGCGCTTTTCGGGGGCGATCTGCCTGCTCTGAGCAAAGGTCGATACCGACAGCAAAACAAGCGCGAGCGCCGCAGCATGAATCGCCTTCGGCGCTCGGTTTAACGTCTGACCCATAGAAAATCCACGCATGGCGCTTCCCTACTTGACATCGCCGCAGGCTGGCCCCAAATAGCGTGTCGTGAAACTAAAATCGACATTCATGGGGTGGCCGCCAGAAGTGGCCGTTGCAGCGACCGATGCGACATGGACCGAACCTTTGGCGCTCTCCGAATTAATGGCGTCGACGACCATCGTGCCTTCGGAATTCATCTTGTCGTGCTCGCACTTGAACTTGACTTCGTAGTGCGTCGCCGAGGAACTCACCACGGTGTGGGTGCAGTCCTTCCGCTTGTCGTCGAAGAGTGTGGACTTCTCGAGTTTCTCTTTGGTGATACAACTCTTCTCGGTGCTGGTGGATGGCTTACCCATGCCTCGTTCACCCATCATGGCTGTCATCCGAGCCTGCTGTTCAGGGGTCATTTTCGCAAGCACATCGGCCGGGATGGGAGGCATGCCGCCCATGTTCATAGTGTGGGTGGTTTCCCAAAGTCCTTCTTTGAGATTCAACCGCACCTTTTCCTGCGCAAACATGCTCGTGGAGCATAGAACGATCAGGGCAGCAACAAGACTCTTGTACATAGAAGTTCTCCTGAAGATGATGGAATCTAATCGCCGGCAACAGCATGACATATGCCGGGCGGCGCGGGCAAACGATTTGTCTGGAGGGTAACGAGATCTATTTTTTAAGCGGGCGAGTGCTCTTGGATTTGATTGCAGTGCGCGTACTCGAAATCTCGCGGCTCAAGATATCCATGACTTCGAAGCAGAGCACGGGATTCTTCTTCAAACACTCGGCGACCGCGTCACGCGAAATGAATACCAGTTCTGAGTCCTCGACGACCCTAGCGGACAGACTATAGGGTGCGCCTCCAATCGCTGCAGGCAAACCAACCACCGCACCCGCGCTTAAAGTACGAGCGGGAAATGCAGGATGTCCCTTTTCGAGTTCCAGGATCACCTGGCCGCTACAGATCAAAAACAGGCCAGTTACCTCGTCGCCACGAGAGAACAGAACCGAGCCTTTGGGCATGGCAACGGGCTTTCCGATGAGAATGAGTTGCTCGCGCAAAGCGCGTGAGACGACAAGGTCAACGGCATTTCCAACGGGCATTTCCCTCTCCCCAGTGTGCTTTCTTGTACGCGGGGAGCGCATATCGTTTCTGTGACGGCGGTCACTGGTGCGTGTGAGCTGTTTTTCGAAGGGCGCGCGGCGTCTGCCTCTGTACAAATCGGCATCATTGCTATACAAATAGCCAACGTTGCGCCTGCTTTCGCGAGGAAATCGAACTGGTCCGGGGTCACGCCGTTGTCCAGCACTAGCTCATACACCAAACCAAGAACAGTGGCGGAAGCCGTCGCGTTGTTGTCGTCCGGAGAGGTTCGAATCCTGGCTGGCGGCACCGATTTCTATCCAGCCCTCGCTGACCAACCGGTTCGTGGATCAGTACTCGATGTGTCGGCCTTGCGCGAATTGCGTGGTGTGACTCGCAACGCGGATTCGATTCATATTGGGGGCCTGACGACCTGGACCGACATTCTCCGCACTCCTCTACCCCGCTGCTTTGACGCCCTCAAGAGTGCGGCGCGAGAAGTCGGCTCGGTCCAGATTCAAAATCGTGGGACGGTGGCAGGAAATCTTTGTAACGCCTCGCCCGCCGCCGACGGAGTGCCGCCGTTGCTCGCTCTCGATGCCGAGGTCGAGTTGACCTCAACTTTAGGCGTGCGACGGATGCCGCTGCGAGAATTCATGCTGGGCAACCGGAAGACCGGACGCCGCGGGGATGAGTTATTGACCGCGGTGATTGTGCCAACAACATTGGAAGACGCCGTCTCAGTTTTCGTGAAGCTGGGGGCGCGGCGATACCTCGTCATTTCCATTGTCATGGTGGCCGCCGTGGTTCAAACAGATGGCGAGGGTCGAGTCGCCCAAGCACGCGTATCCGTCGGTTCGTGTTCCGCGGTCGCGCAACGTCTACACGCGCTCGAGAGCGACCTGATTAGCGCTCAAGTATCGCAAGGATTGAGTTCACGAGTTAGAGCCGAACATCTGAAGCCACTCTCACCCATTGATGACGTGCGCGCAACTGCTGCCTACCGGATGGACGCTGCGCTTACCTTGACGCGTCGAGCGTTGGATCTTTGCGCGGAGCAGATTTGACATGGCGACGACTCCCAATCACGCGTGTCCCACTTCAAAGGTCGCGCTCACCTTCTCCGTAAACGGGAAGGCGGTCGAGGTCTTCTGTTCGCCACTACAACGACTTTCGCGTGTGCTGCGGGAGGATCTGGGACTGACTGGCACCAAGGTCGGATGCGATGCAGGCGATTGCGGGGCTTGCACCGTGCTGGTCGACGGCGATCCGGTGTGCGCGTGCTTGACAGCTGCCGCGCAAGTTGAAAGCCGAGAAATCACCACCGTCGAAGGTTTGGCTGGGCGTGACGCGGGGCTCCGCCTGCAACAGGTGTTCTTGAATCACGGCGCGGCCCAGTGCGGCGCCTGCACTCCGGGCATGCTGGTCGCGGCCACGGCGTTGATTGAGAAAAGATCGTCGCCGAGCGAGCAAGAAGTAATGGATGCTATCGGCGGCGTGCTCTGCCGCTGTACCGGCTATCGGAAGATTGTTGCGGCAATCATGGACGCGACACCGACGCAGACACGAACGGCTCCTGAAGCAGGGGCGGCGGTGGGCGCGCGGATCGTTCGTCTTGATGGACAACCCAAAGTTGAAGGCAACGAGATTTTCGGGGCGGACGACATTCCTGCCGGAGCGCTGGCCATTCGTGTGATTCGCTGTCCGCACGATCGCGCGCGATTTCAGTTTGGCGATCTTGCAACGTTTGTGCGAGAGAACCACGGCGTCGAAGCCGTCTTCACTGCCAAAGACGTGCCTGGAAAGAATTGCTACGGCGTCATTCCGCGTTTTGCCGATCAACCGGTATTTGCGGAGACCGAGGCGCGTTTTCGGGGAGAGGCGGTCGCCGCCGTCGTGGGTGATGCGGAAAGCATCGAAGCTCTGGATCTGGCGCGATTTCCTGTCGCGTGGGAAAAACTTCCGGCTCATCGCGACACGGATGCCGCCCTCGCATCTGAGGCTGAACTTCTTCACGCGGATCGCGAAGGGAACGTACTTGTTCGAGGCCGAGTTGTGCGGGGCGACGTGGAGTCGGGCCTTGCCAGCGCTGAAATTCGCGCCGAGTTTTCCTGCGAGACCGGGTTCGTCGAACACGCTTACATCGAGCCTGAGGCTGGGTTCGCACACCGCGTCGGCGACCAGATTGAGGTGCAGGCATGCACGCAATCTCCGTACATGGATCGCGCCGATATTGCCGTGATCCTGGGAATTTCTCCCGAGCAGGTCCGCATCATTCCCACGGCGGTTGGTGGTGGCTTTGGATCGAAGCTCGATCTCTCGGTTCAGCCTTTCATCGCGCTCGCCGCGTGGCATCTTCGCAAGCCCGTTCGCATGGTGTATTCGCGAAACGAATCCATCGTGTCCACGACGAAGCGCCACCCCGCGCGGATTCAGATCAAAGGTGGATGCTCGCACGAAGGCAGACTACTAGCAGTCGATCTGACGGCTGACTTCAATACTGGCGCGTATTCATCGTGGGGACCAACCGTATCGGCGCGTGTTCCGGTGCATGGCTCCGGTCCCTATCATGTGCCGCACTATCGGGCGCTGACCCGGGCTGTACACACCAACCTGGTTCCGGCAGGCGCCTTTCGCGGATTCGGAGTTCCCCAGGCGGCCATCGCGCAAGAACAACTTTACGATGAACTGGCGGATCGCGTTGGCATGGATCGGTTGGAGTTCCGTATTCTGAACGCGCTCGACGGAAAAACTCCGACTGTTACCGGGCAGATCCTCGGCGAGGGAGTTGGGATCCGCGCCTGCCTGGAAGCGTTACGGCCGAAGTGGCAGGATGCGCGCCGCAAGGCAGCGGAGTTCAATGCTGAGAAACATGGCTCGCTGCGGCGCGGCGTGGGCGTTGCAGGCATGTGGTATGGCTGCGGGAATACTTCCCTGCCCAATCCTTCCACGGTGCGCATCGGATTGAAATCCAACGGGCGTATCGCCTTGCACCAGGGCGCAGTGGATATCGGACAGGGATCGAATACGATCGTGACACAGATTTGCGCCGATGCGCTGGGAGCGCCGATTGATCACTTCGACCTGGTTTCAGGAGATACGGCGATCACCCCCGACTGTGGCAAAACGTCTGCCTCGCGCCAGACGTTTGTCACGGGCAAAGCAGCGCAGATGGCGGCCATGCAGTTGCGGCATGAGATTCTCAAATTGGCTGACGCTTCGCCGGACGCCAAAATAGAATTCGCCGATGGCGCTGTGACAGTGAGTGGAAACGGTAGCCCACGTGCGCTTGCGTTGAAGGATTTGCCGCTCAATTCCCACGGTTACATCATCACAGCCGAGGCCACTTTCGATCCACCAACGAGTCCGCTGGATGAAAATGGACAAGGCAATCCGTATGCTGTGTTTGGCTTCGGCGCGCACATGGCCGAGATTGAAGTGGACGTCGAACTGGGAACGGTCCGTGTCTTGAGAGTCATCGCAGCGCATGACGTCGGGCGGGCGATCAATCCCACGCTGATTGAAGGCCAGATCGAAGGCGGCGTCGCGCAGGGTCTGGGCATGGCGCTGATGGAGGAATTCTTCCCGGGCAAGGGCGAGAATCTGCATGACTATCTGATTCCGACGGCTGGCGACGTTCCTCCAGTGGAATCGATCCTCATCGAAGATCCCTCGCCCATCGGGCCATTTGGAGCGAAGGGGATTGGCGAACAGGCTGTCATTCCAACTGCGCCGGCGATCCTGAACGCCTTGCACGATGCGGTTGGCGTACGCTTGTACAAAGTTCCGGCAACTCCGGATCGAGTACGCGCAGCGATTCTCGCCCGTCAGAAGGGAGAAGCCCACACCGATGTCTGATGACGCCATCCGTTGCGATGCTTGTCCCGTGCTCTGCTATATCAAGCCCGGACGTACGGGCTCATGCGATCGCTATGGCAACTCGGACGGACAGTTAGTAAGGCTCGACCCGCACGTCGTACTCGATCGTGCGCTGTCGCGTGGCGATTCTGTGGTTCCCTTCCTGCAGAAGGCACGCGACTGGGATGGTTCGCTCGTCAGCGGCGAAGATACGTTCATCACCGCGATTGGCGCGGGCACAACCTACCCTGACTACAAGCCAGCCCCGTTCATCATCTCGTCGCAAGTAGAAGGTGTGAACATGGTCACGGTGGTGACCGAGGGGATTTTCAGCTACTGCGGCGTGAAGTTGAAGATTGATACCGATCGTCATCTCGGCGCGGAGTGCAGCACAGTGCTCGCGCAAGGGGAACCTGTCGGCCACGTCACCACTAATGAATACGGGTCACAAATGGTCTCGCTCGGCGGCGTGCGTCATCTCACCGGCGGGAGCCGGCATGAAGGTACGGTCACCTGCGAAACGCTGCTGGACCTCTCGAACGGAAAAGCTGTTGAACTCGAGATTGAGAATGGCGCGAAGGTGGTAGTGCAGGCTGGCAAAGCTCCCGTCGTGGATGGGGTGCAGGAAGAACGCATGCGCGTCGGCTGTGGTTCGGCGACGATTGGGATGTTCGCCAAGCAGTGGTTCGGCAAGGTGGACGAAGTCGTAGTGGTGGACGATCACATCACGGGCGTGCTGTCTGAGCATCAGGCCGGAAAACTGCTTGGCGTGCCCGAAACCGGAATCAGGATGAAAGGCCGCCGCTCCACACCTGGCCGTTATTTCCGCGTGGCCGAACCGGGGACGTCGTGGGGAGGAACAAACATTGCCGATCCTCTTTCGATTCTTGACCCATTCGATCCCGCAAGCGCGCGACCGGGGCTGCGTTTGCTGATGGTAAGCACAACCGGCGAGCATTCCGCCTACTACGAATTGGATGAAGCGCTGCGTCCGATCGAGAAAAAATTGCCTGAGGCGTTGCAACAGTCGGTTGCACGCATTCGCGAAAACTGTGAACCCGCGCTGTGCACTGTCCTCTTCATGGGCGGCGCCGGCGGATCCCTGCGTGCGGGAGTCACCGAAAATCCGGTGAAGCTGACACATTCCGTCGGTCGCGCACTAACTCGCGTTACTTGCGGTGGTGCCCCTGTGTACATCTGGCCGGGCGGCGGTATCACGTTCATGGTGGATGTGACGCGCATGCCGGAGAATGCGTTCGGCTATGTGCCTACACCTGCGTTGGTGGCACCCATCGAGTTCACGCTGAAGTTGTCGGACTACGCTGCTCTGGGCGGGTACATGGATTCAGTGAAGCCTCTTGCGTCTTTTCGACAGAATGAGGAAAGCCGCAAGCGCGTCGCTGCGCGCCCGGAGAATCCGTGGCCGATCAAACCCGAAAAGACCGAACAATGAATACTCGCGCACAGATTCGGAGGCTTGAAGACGGTCGTCGAGTTCATATGCAGGACGGCCCGATTGACCTGATCGTTGAGGCTTTTGGAGAACCCGGCGAAGTGGATCGCGCTTACCGTGCTGCGGCAGGGCGTTTCGTGAGCGTGCTCGATGAGTTGTGCGGCGAGTTGACCTTCCTTCGGCAAGCGACGCGTCCAGAGAGTGCCACACCGGATGGGTCAGTCGCACGCCGGATGATGGAAGCTGTGCGCCCGCATGCGGCAAGACATTTCATTACGCCGATGGCTGCAGTTGCGGGTGCAGTGGCGGAAGAAATTCTCGACGCGATGATTTCGACCTCACAACTGGCACGTGCATACGTCAATGATGGCGGCGACATCGCTTTGCATCTGACGCCGGGCGAGAACTTTGTCGTCGGTATGATGGAATATCCTGAACCAGATTCGAAACACCCGCAGCACTCAGAACACCCGATGCCAGGCACAACTACGATCACGTTGGATTACCCCGTTCGTGGGGTTGCCACCAGCGGATGGCGAGGGCGCAGCTTTTCACTCGGGGTCGCCGACGCGGTCACCGTGCTTGCGGAAACCGCCCCAATGGCCGATGCCGCAGCGACAATCATTGGCAACGCGGTGGATTTGCCAGGCCATCCGGCGATTGTGCGTGCTCGGGCTTGCGATCTGGCGCCCGATAGCGATTTGGGCGATCGAATGGTCACGCAGGCGGTCGCGCCGCTCTTACTCGACGAAATCCAACGAGCCCTTGATGCCGGCATCCACGAAGCCGAATGTCTCCGTAGCCTCGGATTGATTCGAGCGGCCGCGCTCACTCTGCAGGGTGAGATGCGCATCGTTGATGGCGCAACGTCGCTCTTCTTCAAGCCAAACGGAGTGGAAGCTTTCTCCAACAGCAGGAGCCTGGTTCATGCCTGAAGTTCTGATTCGTAAGAAGCTGATTTCCGTCGAAGAGATTTTTCACGAAGGCGGTGCTCCGGTCGCGAAACCGCTGCGACGCGCTGCGGCGCTGGTCGTGATCCACAATCCGTACGCACGCAACTACGTCGAGACGATCGAAGGCTTCATGGACGATCTGAAGCCGCTCGGTCTGGAAATGGCAAAGTCACTCGTGGCCGCGCTTGGCGGCGATCCCAAGGCGATAGAGGGATACGGCAAGGGAGCCATCGTCGGTGCTGCAGGCGAAGTCGAGCACGGTGCTCTCTGGCACGCTCCCGGTGGCTATGCGATGCGTGAGGTACTTGGCGGCGCAAAGGCTATTGTGGCTTCGACGAAAAAGGTTGGCGGTCCGGGCACACGGCTCGATGTGCCGATCACGCACATCAATGCCTCGTATGTGCGTAGCCATTTTGATGCCATGGAAGTTGGCATCTCCGACGCTCCCCGCGCTGACGAAATCGTGCTGGCGCTGGTGATGACGACGGGATCCCGTGTCCACGCGCGTGTCGGCGGACTGAAGGCATCCGAGATTAAGGGAGAGGATGGATTGCGATGAGTCCTGACGCACCGACTGCAAGCCTGCGGGCAAAGATTCGCAAGATTGTGACGTTCGTCGAAGAGACACGTACTGAGATGGGCAAGACCGTTAATCCGCCTACGCGTCGCGCGGCCGCTGTCGCCGTCATCGACAATCCGTTTGCCGGACAGTTCGTTGAGGATCTCTCCGATTTGATGGCGATTGGCGAAGAACTGGGCGAGTTGCTGACCCAGAAGGCGGTGGCCGCGCTCGGGATCGCGGGGCCGTCCGCGGAAAGTTATGGCAAGGCTGCGGCTGTCGGGGAGAACGGCGAGATCGAGCATGCCGCTGCCATTCTGCATCCGAAGCTGGGGACGCCTGTACGGCGCGTGCTCGGAAAAGGCGCAGCGCTGATTCCGTCATCGAAAAAGCGTGGTGGACTCGGCGTGGTGCTCGATATTCCATTGGGCCACAAGGATGCCGCCTTTGTCCGCAGTCATTTTGACGGCATGGAAGTGCGGATCAACGATGCACCGCGTCCGAACGAAATCATGGTCGCAATCGCAGTGACCGATAGCGGACGGCCCCTGCCTCGTGTTGGCGGATTGACAAAGGATCAGATCAAGGGCGAAGACGGGCTACGGTAGAAAGGGCACTCAATGCTCAGTCTGGATGATCAGCGTTGGAAAGAACTCAAAGGCGGCTACCGGATGCCGTTTGACCCGAGGCCAGCCTTGGCACAGCTGGAAGCGGGAAAAGGCACCGAGGATGCGTGGCACGAGCTCTGGGATGAGCTCCACCACCAGGGCGACGTAGGCGAGGCTTCGTATGCTGCTGTACCACACCTCGTCCGCATCCATCGGAAACGCGGAGTTTTCGACTGGAATACCTACGGGATTGTCGCAACCATCGAGCTTGCTCGCGATCAGCTGGGCAACCCTCCTGTACCTAAATGGCTGGAAGAAGACTATACGCAGGCTCTTCGGGACCTAGCCGCCATCGGAACTCAGGAAATACTGCGCACAAGCAACGTAGAGTATGTTCAAGCGATTCTCGGCGTGATCGCGCTGGCAAAAGGAGCTCGAACGCACGCGAAGTTTTTGATCAACTATTCTGAAGAAGAGATGGTGGAATTCGAATCCAAGGCACTGGGATAACAAATGCTTACATATCGCTTTTTGGCTCTCTTCCTTATTGTTACACTCCTTTATTCGCCTTGTTCGCTGGCCCAAACCACAA
>Ga0302321_100000158_pt1 | contig 59934 bp, 63 predicted proteins | sample Fen_T0_1_FD_202505 | JGI IMG/M metagenome (GOLD analysis project Ga0302321, IMG submission 202505) | Peat permafrost microbial communities from Stordalen Mire near Abisko, Sweden - Fen_T0_1 | ecosystem: Environmental > Terrestrial > Soil > Wetlands > Permafrost | place: Sweden: Abisko... | reverse complement strand
GCGATTACATTTGGCTTAATATGATGCGATTCAAAGTATTTGTAGATAGAGTTGTTGGATACATCTTCTGTGGGAGCAAATTGCGTTTGAAGTTACAATAAGGATAACCAGCTTTTAATGATGTATTTGAGCACTTATTACCACTTGGGAAACCGGACAGCCTCAAGGCGCAAATATCGGTTTTGAATCCGAGGAACAGCTTTGGAAAACACTGACCTTAAAGCGTTGGCAGATTTTAAAAACTATAACCGGGGCGGGTAAGTTGACCATCCGCGAAGTGGCAAGGCGCGTAGACCGCGACGTAAAGGCGGTGCATGGCGATGTGAAGGCTTTACTGTTATGCGGCTTACTGGATAAAACCGACAGCGGAAAGGTGGTTTTTCCTTATGATGCGGTACATGTGGATTTTGTTTTAAGGGCTGCGTGATTTATTCAACAGTTCGGATTTTTATAATTTATAATCTTGATGCAACTTGTATCAGCCAAGAGCTTAAAAGCCTTGTTAGTCATTGATTTCATTATATTTGATCGCGGTTAGTAGCTTATTAAAATACAGTTTAAATATTATCAGCTAATTCATTTAGGATCATTTGCAGAAGCTACAGCGGAACTTACATAATTCCCTTCGAACAATTTTGCATATCCATAAATGCCGCAATCATATTGATACATGGTTCTTAATAACCAGATTTTTTTCCATAATTCATCTTCAGGAGGTAGTTTCTCGACCTTTAACTTGAGTCTTGTGGCCTCATCAGCATCAATAGAAGACCCATGCGAATGGTAATGGTCTTTAGTAGCTAGTTTAGTTACAGTATCTTCAACCACCTCAATCGAATATTCTTTCATCATGCCCGTGCTTAAGAGTGTAGATGCAAGCTTTCTCGTTTGTTTTCTTGCAGCATCAGCATATTGAAGATCTAATGGGCTAAAGGAACCAGGTGGCGCATTAATTACAAACTCTGCTGGTACTCCACCGATCGAAGGATCTATCGGCCCTAATTCTGATTGAAAACCCATTAGAATACTTGAACCACAAAGTGCAATAACAGTACCGTTACTTTTAGCTCTTCGAGGTACTATTACACGAAGATCATCTGTTGCCTGTCTTAATAAACCACAAATTTTCTCTGTGGCATCGGTTAATCCACCGTTAGTTTCCAAAAGTAAATCAATTGCTTTTCCTTCGATTTTATTTAATAACTCGTAAAACGCTACATCATCACTTTGCTCAATTTGTGCAACTGTTCTATCGCAATCTGTGAAATAAACTACTAAGTTTCGTTTAGTTACTTCCTCAATATCCTTAATAAGAAGCTGGCGAAGGTATCTATCTTTATGAGATACCCAATATAACGGAGATTGATTTGGTGTATCAGTTGTTCTAGGGAAGCAATCAGACATAAAACCTACTTATTTCTTACTTTTCAAAGTATTTTCATTGAAAAATAAGCTTTTCCCTGACGACATTATTTTATTTGCATTAACAATTTGTTGATAAGGATCAATGCTTTGGGCTATTAAAACCTCATCTCTTACAAACTCTTGATTGGATTTTTTTTGATGTAGGCTTATTTTTGATGAGTCTAGCGAGACCCCGCTATAAAGTAAGGATTGCACATTAGCCATATTCATTCTCCAAAATTGTTTTTGCTTATTTTTTGCACTCTAATTTGTATAATTCATTGTCAATAAGAAAATAATAGCTCAAAATACAATTTATTATCCACTTTCAGCAACTTTTTGTATATCCAGTTTTAAAATCAGTTTGAGAACTACTGCTTACTTTTCAAAAATAAAATTAATAGAATCATGTAATAACATAATCCTTAGGGATTATTCATAATTTTTTTCTCTAATTAATTTTATCGATAGATTCTGAATCAAAATCAACCTGCTTGCTAACCCCGAACAAATGATACCCCACTTCCCCCGCCGTTTTACTTTTTAGCAAATGCCAATTCTCCGGCAACTCATCAAGAAAATTCTGCTTACTTTCCGCTTCCACATAAATTTTAGCGTGTGGGCTTAGCCAACCTTTGTCTTCCAGCCACTGGCAGGTTTGAGCAGCCAAGTTTAGGGCAAAAGGCGGATCGAGGAAGACTATATCGAAGGGTTCGGCATCACCTGCCAGATAACGGAACACATCGCTTTGGATAATCTTGATTTGCGTAGCGGACAGTTTGACGGCGGTTTCTTTTAAAGCGCGGCAAGCATCGGGGTTGTTTTCGACCTGAACAACCGATTTTGCACCTCGTGATGCGGCTTCAAACCCCAACGCACCGCTGCCGGCATATAAATCCAGGCAACGGCTGTCGATAATGTCGTATTGCAACCAACTGAACAGGGTTTCCCGGACTCTGCCCGGGGTTGGCCTGAGTCCGGGGGCATCGTAAAAGTTGAGCTGGCGGCTACGCCACTCCCCGCCGATGATCCTGAGCTTATTTTGCAACGGTAGTGGCTGAGTTGCCTACGGTAACGGTTTGCAATAGCTCCGTATTCACGCGGCGTTTGAACGCATCGGTGATGGAGGCAATAGTGGTTTCTTCTATTTTTTGCCGGAAGGTGTCCAGATAGTCTAAGGGCAAATCGTAAAAGCCGATCATGGCAACATAGGTGGCGAGTTTTTTGTTGGTATCGAACCGCATGGGGAAGCCGCCAGCTATGTTAAGCTTGGCTGAATCCAGTTCTGCTTGGGTTGGCCCTTTGTTGATGAATTCCTTCAAGGTAGTGTTTAGGACTTCCACCGCTTGTTTTGTTTGGTCGTTGCGGGTTTGCAGGCTGACCATAAAAGGACCTGGTTTTAACATGGGGGCGAAGGAACTGGAAGCGCTGTAAGCCAAGCCGCGCTTTTCCCGCACTTCACTAAACAGCTTGGATACCAGGCCGCTGCCACCCAGGATGTGATTGCCCACGTACAGATTGAAATAATCGGGGTCTTTACGATACGATCCTGGCAGGCCTACTAATACATGTGTTTGTGTTGATGGAAATTCAATATGTTGTTGGCTGGCTTGTGTGGGCATGATGACATCGGGGATGGCTTCCGGTTTTTGCCCAGCCGGTAAATCGGCAAGCAGTTTTTCGGCAGTTTGTTCGGCTTGCTGCTTGCTGAGGTTGCCAACGATGACGACCATCGCGTTGCTGCTGACGTAATATTTTTTGTAAAACTGGGCGAGGTCGGATACTCTAAATTTGCTCACGGTTTCCTTGATCCCTGAATCGGGATGAGCATAGGGATGGCTTCCGTAGAGTTTATTGGAAAATGCTTCACTGGCGACTTCTGCCGGTGATTCTTCCCGTTGTTTGATAGCTGCAAGTGTGCGGTTTTGCTCCCTCAAAAAATCGGCTCTTTTAAACAAGGGCTTGGTCAGGATGACGTGCATGGTTTCCAGCGCTTTATCGAATAAAGCGGGATCTGTAAGCGTTCGTAAGGAAAGGGAAGCCGTATCGCTGGAAACACCTGTACCAAAGTTGGCGCCAACACTTTCAAAACGCAGGGCAATCTGGTCAGCGTTCCACTGACCTGCCCCCGTATCCAATAAGGCGGAAGTCAATGCAGATAGGCCGAACTGTTGTCCGTCCCGGGCGCTACCGGCATCAAAAACCACTTGTATGTCCACCATCGGCAACGCATCGGCTTGGACGAAGTAAACGCGGCTGCCTTGCGATGTTTGCCAATGTTCAATTTTTGCAGTGGCAAAGCTAACTTGGCTAACAATCAATAAGATAAATCCAAATGTTCTAAAGACCATTATGCCCTCCTTTTTTGTTGGTCGTGGTTTTGTTAATAGCTTGCGGCTCCAGATAAGCAATGCTTAAATGATCTTCAATCAGGTATTTTTTAGCGACCTCCTGCACTTGTGCGGCAGTGACCTGATTGACTTTAGCGACATATTCATCGGCTCTTTGCCAACCCAAGCCAACGGTTTCCAACATGCCTAGCTGCATAGCTTGGTAAAAATTGGAATCCCGTTCGTATACCGCACTGGCTAACACTTGCGCTTTAATGCGTTGCAGTTCTTCATCGCTTATCAGAGTTTTTTGCAGTTTGGCGACTTCAGCTTTTAAGGCGGTTTCCATATCTAATAAAGTTTTGCCTTCTGTGGGCGTTGCTTCCAATTCAAACAAATCCGGCAATCGTGAGGTCAGCCCATAACCCGCACTGGCGGCTACCGCGATCTGTTTTCCCCTTACTAATCCTGAACTTAGGCGGGCGCTACTACCACCGTCGAGTACACCAGCCAACACTTCCAACGCGTAGGCTTCCCATTCCTTTTCAGCGGTTTTCAATACGGGTACTTTGTACCCCATGACGATAGAAGGCAGTTTTGCCGGGACTTTGATCGTCATCCTGCGTAAGCCTAGCTGCTCGATTTCCGTTTGCGGTTTAAGGGGTTTGATGTCACTGGTTTTGAGTGAGCTAAAATATTTTTCTGCCAATGCAAAAACATCCTCTGCCTTGACATCACCGACCACGACCAAGGTGGCATTATTGGGTGCATACCAGCGTTGATACCAGTCTTGCGCGTCAGCTACCGTATAATTGGCAATATCGGCAGGCCAACCGATGACGGGGTGCTTGTATGGACTGTTGCTATAAGCCATCGCCATAAAGTGTTCCTGCATTTTGCCCTGGGGATTATCTTCGGTACGCATCCGGCGTTCTTCCGTGACGACTTGGAGTTCTTTTTTCAGCTCTTCGGGCAATAAATGCAAGTTCCGCATCCGGTCGGCTTCTAGTTCAAGGCTGACCGCTAGCTTATCGGCGGCCATTGTTTGGAAATAAGCGGTGTAGTCCTGGCCTGTAAAGGCATTTTCATCGCCGCCATTTTCAGCAATGATCCTGGAAAATTCACCGACAGGATGCTTGTCTGTACCTTTGAACATCATGTGCTCCAGCATGTGTGAAATGCCGGTAATGCCGCCCGGTTCATAGCTTGAACCTACTTTGTACCAAACTTGAGACACCATGACCGGTGACCGGTGGTCTTCTTTGACCAACACTTTCAGGCCATTAGCCAGGACGTGTTCGATAGCTTTAGGTTCAGCATTAGCAGATAATATCGGCAAACATAACATTGCCGCACAAAGTAATCTTGCGTTCATAACTCCCTCGTTGTTGTTAATGTCAGCGCTTCGGACTGTTTGAATAATCAATGGTTCACTGTATTCTATAGGATAATTGAATTGTTAGGACTGAATAAATAATGCTAAGCCAAGCCGCTGTTGCGCCTTCATCCTGGAAAAGCTATCTGGAACTGTGCAAGCCCAACGTGGTTGCGGAAATGCTGTTTACGGCTGTGGTTGGCATGTTATTGGCTGTTCCTGGTATGCCGCCTTTAGATAAGCTTGTTTATGGCACGATTGGAATTGCCTTGGCGGCGGCATCTGCGGCAGCTATTAATCATCTTATTGACCAAAAGATTGACGGGATACTCAATCCGCAACGACCATTACCTCAGCATTATCTGAAATCATCGGATGTCGTTGCTTTTGCCTCTGTACTGGGTATCGCGTCGATGTTGTTGTTGATACTTGAAGTAAATAGGCTAACAGCTATCCTTACTTTTGTGTCGTTATTCGGTTATGCCATTATTTATACGCTTTGGCTTAAACGGGCAACTCCCCAGAATATCGTCATAGGCGGCGCTTTTGGCGCAACACCGCCGCTGTTGGGTTGGTGTGCTATCACAGGCGAAGTTCATCCCCATGCCTTACTTCTGGTGTTGATTATTTTTGTCTGGACACCGCCGCATTTTTGGCCGTTGGCTATCGCCAAGCAAGAAAAATATGCGCTGGTCAATATTCCGATGCTGCCTGTCACGCATGGCGCTGAATTTACTCGTTTGCAGATATTGCTATACGCCGTCTTGTTGCTTGTTGTGACCTTATTGCCTTATTTGACAAGAATGAGCGGTCTCATTTATTTGGTTTCAGCATTGATATTAGGCGTAGGATTCATCTATTTTGCCGTGTTGATGATGCGAAATAAAGATGTCAAAACCGCCATGAGAACCTTTTGGTATTCGATTATCTACATAACGCTGCTATTCGCTGCGCTGCTAATCGACCATTATGTCAGGCTGACATTATGACCTTCTCACATCATCTGCAAACATCCCATCCCGAACATCCTTTTGCTGAAACGATACGGATATTAGGTAAAGGCAAAAAAGGTTCAAGAGCGCTGACACAGGATGAAGCCTATCGCGCAATGCTTATGATCCTGGCTGACAAGGTGTTACCGGCGCAACTGGGCGCATTTTTGATGCTGATGCGCATGAAGGAGGAAACGCCGGAAGAATTAGCGGGTTTTGTGTTAGCGGCGAGGGAATCCTGCCAGTTGGCTGGCGATAGTGGGTTGGTCGATCTGGATTGGGCGACGTATGCAGGTAAACGACGGCATTTGCCTTGGTTTTTGCTTGCAGCGTTGCTGTTGGTTGAGAATGGTATCAAAGTTTTTATGCACGGCTCTCCAGGGCCGTCAGCCAGTCGATTATACACACAGAATATGTTGGGTTATCTCGGATTGGAAGTGGCGACATCTGTTGACCAAGCTAAAACACAGCTTTCAGGGCAGCATTTCAGTTATTTATCACTGGAAAAATTCTGTCCTAAGCTACATGAGATTATCGAACTACGACCCATTTTAGGTTTGCGTTCGCCCGTGCATACCTTGGTAAAATTGTTAAATCCGTTCGATGCCCAATACAGCATTCAGGGGATCTTCCATCCTTCGTACCGTTCCGTCCATCAACAGGCGGCGGCATTATTGAAGCAACCTCATGCCGCCGCACTGAAAGGCGAAGGTGGTGAGACTGAACGAAATCCCGATATGGAGTGCTTGGTGCAAAGCGTCCATAACGGTGAATTGATTGACGAAACCTGGCCGGCACTTTTTTCTCATCGGCATGTCAGACCAGAGAGTTTAGAGCCTGAACAACTGGCCTTGGTTTGGCAAGGCAAAAGCCAGGATGAATTCGCCGAGGCATCGGTGATTGGCACGGCGGCGGTCGCTTTGAAGCTATTGGGTAAAGCGGATAGCCAGGAGCAAGCGCAGCAACTGGCGACGGATTTTTGGTTACAAAGGGACAGGCACAGATTTGGCTAAGCAGTGTGGCATAGCTTTGTTGTGTTGTCGTAATCAGTTTTCTCTTCAAGACTGAATAAAAAAGGAAATCATGCGTTTATTACAGATTGCCCTGATCGTACTCATCAGTTCGTCATTAATCCTTCATCACAATGATTCAGTCGCCGCTTCAGCAGGTAAGCATAGCTCAAGGGGACATAAGTTGTATGGTCGCAGCAAAGGCAAAAAACACGTAGCCAATGCTAATCCAGGTGATGTTTGGGAACGTATCCGCCTTGGTTTAAGAATTCCGAGACCTGGCCCAGCGTCCGATGGATCTAGCCAAATATTGGCATTAACAAGCAAAAGCCCAGCCACATCTTCATCTGAATCTATCACAACAACGCACACTATTCGCACTCATAACGACGAATTAACCAGACTGACCACTGTTATTGCGCCCAAAAAATTGCTCAGGGGCGAATCCCAGTTGCCGGAAAAATTGCGGGTTAGGCAAGTAATCGTCTTACAAAAAGGTGGTGGCCAAAACAGAATGGACTTAAGTTCAGCGGACAAGTATACGCGACTGGGACGATTGAAACTTGGCGCGAAAGAATCCTCAACTTCATTGACTGGGCACTTATACAACAGAACGCACATGACTCCCCGTGAGAAATTACCGTTGGCAAAGGGTGATAATTTATTCAAGTCACCATTGGTGCAACGTATACGTACCCGTTTGGGTTTGCATCCTGAGTTGTTTAAAGGTGGTGAAATTGCCGAGAATTCTTCAGCGGATAAAAAGGGATTAGGCAATAAAACCAAAGAACAAGGACAGGTAGCCATAAAGAATTGTGCCGATTTAAACAAACCGGAAGTACTTAGACTTGCCCGGCAGGGTTTGTTGTCTGAAAACTATTCCCAAATGACAGAACAATGCCGGATTAAACATAACACAAACTACGAGCGGGTAAGTAGGCAAATCGCAGGGTATAGTCAACGTAAAGGTGTTCTATACCAAGCCTCCGAACGCGCAAGGCCGTATCTGTATCACATAGTTGATGCCTTGAGTAAGTACAATCTGCCTTTAGATTTGGCGCTGCTGCCGATTGTGGAGAGCGCCTATCAACCTACAGCATTATCACCCAAAAGCGCCGCAGGGATATGGCAGTTTATACCCAGTACCGGGAGTGAATACGGATTGCAGCAAAATGACGATTACGATGCACGGCTAGATATTACCGCCTCTACTCACGCAGCCATACGTTTTCTTTCTGGACTAAATGACCATTTTAAAGGTGATTGGTTGCTGGCATTGGCAGCGTATAACTGCGGTCAAGGCGCAGTCGATGCAGCGATCAGCCGCAATCAAGCCGAAGGTCTTGATACGGATTATTGGTCACTGGATTTACCGGCTGAAACTCAAGATTACGTACCCAGATTATTGGCCTTATCGAGTATTTTTGCCGATCCAGCTAGTAATGGCTTAAAGCTAAGGCCAGTCAAAAATGAACCTTATTTCATCAAGGTTAATATTGATCGTGAAACCGATATTAACCATCTGGCAAAAAAGGATTTGCGGACGGTTGCCAAACTAGCTGATTTTGATCCTGACCAATTTAGCTTATTAAATTCGGCTTACCTTAAATCCACGTTAACGGGTGGTAGTAAGCCATTTACTCTGCTGATGCCTATCAATAATGCGAATCTATTGCATCAGAGCCTGGCTTTTATGACGCAATCGTATAAAGGTAAAGCGAGAGAGAATACAGCATTACATTTTTTCGACGAGTTGGCACTATTTTCTGAACCTACCTGGTCGAAAACACCGATGCCATTGTTGGCGATTAATCTGAACGGAGATCAGCAATGGTCTTATCCAGTTGGACAAGTCGCGGCGACTGGAGTGAAGCCAAAATCAGCGGGTAATGAGGCAATAACAGCTAAAGCAACAGGTGAAGATTACTTGTCTGTGCATTATCTTGATAAGGGGGAATCGCTGAAAACGGTTGCGGAAAATCACGGAGTAAGCGAAGAGCAGTTACGAACAGCCAATAAGCTTAAGCGTCGGCAAACTATCTCATTGGGACAACGCTTGTTGATTCCGCTAAAACAAATAGCCGCAGTTATGGCTATAAAAAAGACCAAAGTGTCGGTTCTTTTTAAGGGGATAACAGGTAATCTCGATCAACTACATTCACGCCTTTAAACATGCAAACCCAACAGCAAAGTTGGGTTGTCTGTATAGGTAAAACTACGGGGGGTATATTGAAATCTTTCGCTAGTATAACCTGCAAGGGGATTAGGCTGTTTTTGGCCAGGCAAATTCGGGTATGCCTTTGATTGCCGATTTTTCCATGTGGACATATTGTAGCCCCATCAAAGTTCCGCCATCGGTCAGGTGGTCTACCCAGACCACTTTTATCTCACCTTCCAGCGACAGCTGCTTAAACTCGAACACGGTAATGACTCCCGACTCAACATAAACAGTCTCGGCTAGGCGTATCATGAGGCCATCCACAGAAACATTTATGGCATTAAATTCGAGGTATTGACCATTGAATAATATGTGACCAGTCCCCGGCAGGTTTTTCCGGTAGGCTTTCCTTTTATATAGCAGGTCATTGACATCATAAGCAACATTCTTGAATTCCAAAGCGAGCAGGATATGATTGTCTTGCAAATCTACCCTGATGACTTCAACTTCACCTGCCAAACGCATATCAGGAAGGTATAGGTCAATTATTGTTGAGGCTAATAGCGTATTAAAAATATCCTTTATGTCACTTTTGCCGACCTTGCTATTTAATTGGGCAAGAACGCCAGTGATGGATATGTTTTTTATGGTAATCGGCTGTTCCTCGCCGGCCAAATAAATCAAGCCATGCGTAGTTAAATTTTTCCGATAGGGTCTTAACAGCGTTGCATTCATGTAAGTATCCTCGTATTATCGCAATCCGCGCATGTCCTGTCTGGACTCCTAACGCCATTGTCTCAGTGCATTATCATTACTTATTTCGTCGTTTCCTACAACAATTATTTATTTTTTCAATATATAATTAGAAACAAGAATAGCTTATTTTTAAAAATAGGTTATTTCCAGATAGTAACTATATTAGTGAAGTCATCTGTCCACGGTTTGACATCAAAATTCAATGGAAGTTTTTGCCAACGGCCTAATTGACTTTGCCTTAATAACTCCAATGTTTCCGGCTTTTTTGCCATCACCACCCAGTCTGTTGCAATCACTAAGGGAATGTCCTGTTGCGGCTTGAATTCTTGTATTAATGCCGATAACTGTAATTGTTTTTCGTGTACCGCCAACACTTTTTTCAAGGCTAAATGACGGTTGGTGATGTGCAACGCCAGGATGCCACCCGGTTTGATCTTGTCGAAATAGAGCTTGATGGCTTCCTGGGTCAGTAAATGGGTCGGGATGGAATCGGAACTAAACGCGTCGATTACAAAAAGGTCAAATTTATGGTCGGGTTCTTTTTCCAATGACAAGCGGGCATCCCCGACTTTCATGGTCATTTTGGGGTTGCATTGGCTGATGTACGTAAAGTAAGTGGGGTTACTGGCAATATCCACGACCAGCGGATCGAGTTCATAAAATGTCCAGTCTTGTTTGCCTTTCGTGTAACACGTCAGTGTTCCTGCGCCAAGGCCGACGATACCGATTACCCAGTTGTCATTGACTTTGTCGAATTCACTGAATAGCTGTCCGATGGGTCCTGGGCGACTAAAGTACGTTGTCGGTGTGCGTGAGACATCCGCACCCAAACGCTGTGCGCCATGTTTGGTTGTTCCGTGAAAGAATTCTCTATATTTTTCGGGTTGGCCTTCTTCGTTAGTTAACACGCTCTCACGGACTGACAACACACCAAAAAAAGTGCGTTCCTGATACAGCGTATTCGACAGCAAGCCATGTAAACCAAAAGTAAAGAAAATAAGGATGCCGGTCAGCAAGGCCAGCGTGACAGGTTGCACCCTGAACGCATAAGTTAAACCTGCCACAAGAATCAAGCCGACACCAATGGTATCCAGATATTGGGGTAAATCGTCAAGACTAAAAAATAAGCCTAGTCCCATAATAATGAGCAGAGCCGGGAGTATCAATTGCTTTAACCATTCTATTCTAGTGTTGCCGATAGAAGCCTTCAAACCCGGACGCAACAACAGGGCGGCAATAATCATCAAGGGATATTCGTAGACCGCATTAAAAATAAATGGCGCAACAAATGTATTAAACATGCCGCCCAACATGCCCGCAAATGACATGATCAGATAATACGTGGTCAAGTGCCGTGTATTCGGCCTTAACCGGGCGAGTTCGCCATGACAAACCATCACGGCCAGAAAAAAAGCGGTCAGATGTAAACCCAAATCAACCCAGTATGGTAGCACCGCCGGATTGATGAAGGAATAAGCAATAAATGGCAACAACACCATGGGTTGCAGGGTGACCATTAACGAATGCACCTTATCATGCCATTTTGAAAACACGATAACGAAGGTGAGCAGGTATAAGGTCAGCGGAATGATCCACAACAAAGGCACCGAAGCGATGTCTGTGCTGATGAAAGTGGTCAATCCCAATAACAAGCTGGATGGGACGAAGGCCAGCGCCAGCCAATGCAATTTGGTGACTATGCTGAGTCCGTCGTCTTCAGCGATGGGTTCTTCGATAATATCCTTAGCTTGCTGCGCTTTCCACACAGTAAAAGCGCAAGCGGCAATCAACAAGCAAAGCAACAGAAAGCCGACGCTCCAATAAGATTTTTGGTTAGCTAGGCCGATATTGGGTTCGAGCAAAAAGGGATAACTGAGCAAGGCGATCAAGCTGCCGGTATTGCTGGCGGCATAGAGATAATAAGGGTCGTGGCTGGTATGATGCCCTACATTGGCAAACCATTTCTGGATCAAGGGTGCGGTGGTGGAAACCACGAAAAACGGCAGGCCTATTGAAAGAAACAATACCCCAAGCAGCCAAAAAGTCGGGTTGCTTTCAGTCGGCGGGGAAACATTATCGGGCAATGCAACAGGCAGCGCTAAAAAGCTGACCAAAATGACGGCGATATGGATCAGGATTTGCTTATGTTGGTTTAGCCGGGTTGACAAATAATGGGCATAAAGATAGCCGAGAAATAAAATACTCTGATAAAACACCATGCAGGTGTTCCACACGGCGGGCGAGCCTCCCAGCAAAGGTAACAGGATTTTCCCGAACATCGGTTGCAACACAAACATCAGTGCCGCACTGGTGAATAAGGTTCCTGCAAATAAAAATATCAAGAGTAAACTGCGGTCAGTTGTAGGGTTGGATGACTGATTCATTATTTTTAGTGTAGTTTGAGCTTGATTTATTCTGGGCTAAGTCGTTAATCAGCTTATGATAAACCATTTGGCTTTGTGATAGGCACTCGAAAATGATTGAACAATAAAAAAGGCGAGTTGACCGCCTTTTTTGGATTTATAGGAAGTGCCTTGGCTAGATCATAAAGAACTGAAATACGCCGCTAATGCTTTAATTTCTTCTTCCGAAAGGTTTCCTGAAAGCGCCTGCATCGCTCCATTTAACCGAGTGCCGTTTTTGAAATGCGTCAGTTGTTGGGCCAGATATTCAGGATGCTGTCCAGACAGTCTGGGAAACTCGCCGTTGCCCTCACCAGATGTGCCATGACAACCCAGACACGCAGTGGCTTTGCTTTTGCCTTGCTGCACTAAAGCAGAATCACCGTTCGCTTTAGCCGCTTGTTGTACGGCGAAATAAGCGCCATAGTTATTGATGTCTTCAGCCGTCAACTTGACCGTTTGAGCCTGCATAACTGGATTAATTCGAGTGCCTGACTTGAATGCATTGAGTTGATTTACTATGTAAACCGATTGTTGCGCGGCCAAACTGGGAAAGTGGGGATCATTACTTTTTCCTTTATCGCCGTGGCACACGAAGCAAGTAGCTGCTTTTTGCTCTACCGTTGACAATTCGTTCGCCGAGACCTGCATCGCCCAAAAACAGATCAGCAATAACGAAAAAGTAAACGCTTGCCTTAATAAGTGCATGGATCACCTCATAAAGATTTAATACAAAGGCCAAGGAGGCACTCATAGTCCTTCGACAGGTTCAGGACGAACGGTAATGGGTTGATTCCGTTCGTGGTGAGCCTGTGTCGAACCATGCGCGGAATCAACTTGTTCAGAGTTTCCTTAAGTTAATCACGGGCTGATTCCCGAAGTATTTGATTATAATTCGGTTCTTAATATACAACCAAACGTGATGAAAGATAATGAAAAATTCAATAAGCCGTTATGAATAAACAAAATAATCCAGTAAAACCGCTACCCATCCCAGGCATTGGAGTCGGCGGCCTGTTGTTTAACAGGCAGCAACAGGTATTGCTGATTAAGCGTAATCAAGCCCCAGCCAAAGGCTTGTGGTCAATTCCTGGCGGCAGATTGGAGCCGGGCGAATCCCTAGTTGAGGCTTGCCGACGGGAGCTTTATGAAGAGACCAATCTAGATGTCGAAGTGAAACATATAGTCGCCGTTGTTGATAGGCAGCTTGAAGGTTTCCATTATGTGATTATCGATTATTGGGTTCAGCTGGTTGATGAAGAAAAGTGTTTTCCCGTGGCACAGAGTGACGTTGCTGAAGCCAAATGGATAAGTTTGGATGATCTGGGGTTATATGATTTGGTTGATGGGCTAATTGAGATTATTTTGCGTACCTATTATTGCCAAGCCAAAAATGAATTAGTTGGGCTACATGATGTTAATTTAGCGGGGACGGATTTTATATTGCCTATGTCAGTTGTGTAGGTTGGGATGACGTTAGGAATCCCAACAAGAAGGATTGTCGAAGTATTGAGGTTCGTGCCTCACCCCAAACTACGCTGTTTTATTTAACTATCCTCAAACTCGGTTTATTAGGTGTTGGCTTCTCCGGTGGTTCATCGCCGTCGCTGTTTTCCTGGTCGAAAACTAAGCCCTTACCGTTTTCCTTGGCGTAAATCGCCATGACCGCGTTGACGGATGCGGCTATTTGCATGGGTTTACCACTAAATTTGGCATTGAACTCGATGAATTCATTGCCAAGGGAAAGCGCCTCTATAGCTTGGGGGCGCATGTTAAGGACGATTTTGCCGTCTTCGATGTAGTTTACTGGCAAATTACCTTTGTTATTTTCCGCATTGACTAGAAGATGGGGTGTTAAGTCATTATCGACTATCCACTCGTAGACTGAACGAATCAAATAAGGTTTGAGCGAAGTCATTTTGGGAGATCGGCCATCTCTTTTTCATCTTCGCTGAGGCTGCTCTTGAAAGCAGGTCTGCTAAAAATGCGCTTGGAATAATTGGTGATAGCGTTATTAGGGGTGCTGACATCAATGCCGATTGAAGGTAACCGCCATAATAGTGGGGCAATTACACAATCTATCAGGGAGAATTCTTCGCCCATAAAAAACGGTCTGTCGGCAAAGATAGGCGCTGCCGCGAGTAAACTTTCCCTTAGCAGTTTTTTTGCCCGCCCGGATTTTTTATCGCCCGAAACTAATATCTCATCCAGCAAGGTATACCAATCTTGATCGATGCGTTTAATTATCATTCGGGCATTTGCTCGCGAGACCGGATCCATTTGATGTAGTGGTGGATGCGGGAAGCGCTCGTCGAGATATTCCATGATAATGCGCGAGTCGTAAAGCACCAGATCCCGTTCAATCAGGGTAGGCGATACGCCTGTCGGATTGAGTTCAAGCAATTCCTCTGGAGGGTTGATTGGATCATAATATTCAATTTCAGCCACAATAGCCTTCTCGTGCAAGACGAAACGGGCGGAGTGGCTCATTGGGCAAGTGGGGGTGGAAAAAAGAGTCATCACGGATCTACGGGAAAAAATATTTGCCACAAATAACAACCTCTTGTATGCGAGCGGGGCGGTTAAATGGCGGCATTATAGCATGGAAGAGAAGTTTGCTACCGTTTCCTTATGGATATGGTGATTATGGCGCTGGCAATAGGAACATCCTTGTTCCTTGGAGGGCGTTTAGTGTACGTCTTTCCAATATTCTTTTTTGAGCAAATAGGCTATGAGTAAAAACATGCCCAGAAAAAATAGGACATATTTACCCATACGTTCCCTTTCCAGTTTTATCGGTTCGCCGACATACACCAGGAAATTCACCAAGTCGTTGACCATCGCATCAAATTCTTGTTCTGATAAGGTACCGGGGATGTCAACAACCAATTTTTCTATTTCTTCTTTGCCACCTTCGATAATTTTGAATAAGGCTTTTTGTTCACCTTGGAGTTGCCAAAATACATTCGGCATTCCGACATCCTTGAACACCAGGTTATTGGTGCCTAGCGGTTTTTTCGTGTCCGTGTAAAAGCTCTTTAAATAACTGTATAACCAGTCCGCGTTACGGGACCGCGAGACTAATGACAGATCAGGGGGTTGGATACCAAACCATTTCTCGGAATCATGGGCGTTCATTGCTGTGTGCATTTGTTGATAGATAGTGGCACCTTGAGGGGCGATCTCGGACAGCACTTTTTTATCATCAATGCCGAAATCCAAGGACATTCGTTGATAGCGAATGTGCTTTATGGAATGACAGCCCAGGCAATAAGTCACAAAATGTTTAGCTCCACGTTGTAAGGATTCGTTGTCCGTGGGATTAATGTTTGCGTGTTGGAGATGGGCGCTTTCTCCGGCAACAACACCAAAAGACAATGCCAATAATAGGATCGTAATAAAAATATTTTTCATATTAGTCGAGGCTCGCTTTTAGTTTTTTTGCCACTCGGATCATAACCTTGAGAATTCCCTGTGGATTAGGCCTTCTTCTTAACAACGTAGAGCCGTAATAAGACTTCGTATCGGCCGGATCAGTAGCAGGCTTTAGCACAGTCATTTCTTCGAAAATTTCCTTCAAAGCGGGTATGCGATCTTCCATTGTGGGCTGGTCTGTTACTCGTGTCGGCAAGGGTTTAGATTTTTCCCATCGGCTATAAATGGGCATCAATAAGAAGAAACCGAAGTACCCCAAAGTAAATATGCGTGAAAAAATAGTTCCGGTTGCGGTTACCGGTTGAGTTCCCAAATATCCCAAAGCGATAAAGCTGACCACAAGGACAAACAGCGCTTTTTTAAAGATGCCGCCACGGTAGCGTACCGATTTGATTGGGCTACGATCCAACCATGGCAGTATGAACAGTACCGCGATGGAGCCAAACATGGCGATTACACCGGCAAACTTATCGGGTATCGCCCTAAGAATCGCATAAAACGGGGTGAAATACCAAAGCGGGGCAATATGCTCAGGTGTCCTTAGTGGATCGGCCGGAATAAAATTGTCGGACTCAAGAAAAAAGCCACCCATCTCAGGGAGGTAAAACATAATGGTCGCGAAGAAAATCAAGAATACACCCACGCCAACAATGTCTTTGACGGTGTAATAAGGGTGGAAAGGGATGCCGTCCAGCGGGATTCCATTCGCATCTTTGGTTTTCTTGATTTCTATGCCATCCGGGTTGTTGGAGCCGACTTCATGCAGGGCAACAATATGAAGGAAGACCAGCAACACCAAAACCAGTGGGACAGAAATGACGTGGAAAGCGAAAAACCTGTTAAGCGTTGCATCCGACACGACATAATCACCCCGTATCCATAGCGATAAATCATCGCCAATAAATGGAATGGCGCTGAATAAGGAAATGATAACTTGTGCGCCCCAGTAAGACATCTGTCCCCAAGGTAACAAATAACCCATGAATGCTTCGGCCATTAGCGCCAGAAAAAGGAACATACCGAAAATCCAGATCAATTCTCGGGGTTGCTTGTAAGACCCGTATATCAGTCCTCTAAACATATGCAGGTAGATGATGATGAAGAAAGCTGATGCGCCGGTTGAGTGCATATAGCGTACCAACCAACCCCAATTCACATCGCGCATGATGTACTCGACCGAATCAAAAGCGAGCTTCGCGTCCGGTTTGTAATTCATGGTCAGCAATATGCCGGTCACAAACTGGTTAACCAAAACCAGTAAAGCTAAGGAGCCAAAGAAATACCAGAAATTAAAGTTTTTAGGCGCGTAGTAATGCGCCATGTGTTCATTCCATAGCTTGGTCAGTGGAAAACGCTCTAAAACCCAGTTACTACATTCAGTAAGGCGATTAGTTTTCATGCGGCTTTTCCTTCTGTAGTTTCGCCGATGACGAGCAGCGTGTCTTTTACGTAGTGGTGTGGAGGAATTTCAAGATTAGTCGGTGCTGGCACCCCACGATAAACCCGACCAGCCAGATCAAATCGGGAGCCATGGCAAGGACAGAAAAATCCGCCTTTCCAGTCATCGCCAAGATCGAGCGGGGCAATTTCAGGACGAAACGTTGGCGAACAGCCAAAATGCGTACATAAGCCTACAGCAACAAAAATCTCAGGCTTGATGGCGCGTAAGGAGTTCTTGCTAGTAGTCGGCTGAATGGATTCGCGGGAATGCGGATCACTAAGCTGGTCTTCCAGTGTTTTTAGCGTTTCGAGCACGGCTGGGGTTCTATTGAGAATCCAGACCGGCTTGCCCCGCCAAGCGACCCTAATCAATTGCCCAGGTTCCATTTTACTAAGGTCAACTTCGACCGGTGCTCCAGCTGCCATGGCTTTAACGCTAGGATCCATCTGGGCAAGAAAAGGGACGGCTATATAGCCCGTGCCGACAGCGCCAACGACGGTCAGGGCCGAAGTTAAAAACTGGCGTTTTGATTCGTCGACGCCTTCATTATTCATTATGTAACTCCCCATTGTTATTGCTGCGCTCAATGCACATTGTTCACAGCTGCAATATACCATTAGAAGCTAGTGGATTTGAAGTGCTAGTCTGAATTGTTTAATGACTAGTGAGTGGTAACTATTCACGGCAAAGCACTTAGCCTTCTCAAGACAGGCTTATAAGCTGATGAAGATACACAAAATTATGATTTTTTATTTGGGATGAAGCTTGAAATACCAATAAGCGTTTGAAGGTATAAAAATCAAGGGAATTGACTTAAATAAGACGAATAAAGGCCCCTAAACAAACTTTACGAATGCTTTGTGTTAAAGGCCACGCTATTCGCTTGGTTAGCTCGGCTTGCCTATAAATCAGATTAACCCTAAAATGAGCGCCCCAATCGGCTTCATTTGAAAGGCTTTTTCGGACTCTATAGAACTAAGTAACCCTTATCCATTTGTGTATCGGACTGACGAAGCTTGTATTCGTACCTTATTGATTCGGCAATATTGACAATGTGCAAGCCCTAAAGTCCACGACACAAATCTTATGCTGACACATTCAGACTTCAATATGTGGTGTATTAATACCAATCCCAATAAGTTCTCATTGTTACCTTCTCCAAAGGGAGAAGGCCAGGATGAGGGGATTCATATAACAACTTTTTGGGATTGGTATAACTTCCCGTTAAGACAAAGATAGTGCAAAAAATATCACGCTTATTTGAAGCGCTGACTGGCGAAATAAACCATCGCCCTATCGTGGGCTTATTGACTGTTTTAGTGGTGTTGTTGCACTTATTGGCGGTTGTTTGGTTATTACAACCAACTGAGCCGGACAACGTGACAAAACCGCTGAAAGTTATGGAAGTGGCATTGATTTCTGAACCTAGCCCAAAAGCTGAAATCGCGCCACCTGCACCGCCCAAAAAGGTTCCGCCGAAAAAAAAGGCTGTCAAGCCACCAGTCAAGAAAGAGCCGGTTATCAACAAAAAGGTGGAACGCCCAAAACCGCAATTGGTAGCTGATGAACCGTCCCCAGTACAACCGTCGCCTTCCGACTCCGTCCAAAAATCGGAAACATCGGTGTCATCGACAGCATCCACCAATAAGTCTACAAAAACCGGCAATGGTGAAGCGCCTACTAAAGCAGTGAGTTCTGGCGTTGTCCCATTGCTGCGGGTTAAGCCTAAATATCCAATGCGTGCAGCTAGTCGGCATATCGAAGGCTGGGTTAAAATCGAATTCACGGTGAGTCCGACAGGAACTGTTACAAATGCCAATGTTGTCGGCGCTTCGCCCTCTGGTATTTTTGATGAAGCGGCGTTGGACGCAATCAAGAAATGGAAATTCAAACAGAAGATAGTTAACGGCAACGCGGTTACTCAACGTGCGGTGCAAGTGCTTAAATTTACGTTACTACAATAATGGTGGCTGAAACCCCCTACTATTTTTTACTTTGACCGACTAAAGAAGGAAATCTTAATGCTTCATCATATTTTGCGCGCCGCTGTTATCGATGGTACCTTATATATTTTACTGGTATTTTCGGTAGTGTCCTGGACGCTTATTATTTTTAAATCCTGGCAGTTCTGGAAAAACAGTTATTGGAACCGGCTTTTTAACAACGCGTTTTGGGAAGCCGAATCGCTGACCGAGGCAGAGGCATTGCCGACAAACAAATTCCGAGGGCCGCAAGCGCGTATTGCGCGGCAAGGTTTGGCGTGGCTGGCTGAGAGTCGGCAGTCCACAGGCAAGAAACTTAAGTTCCGAGGTACACCAAGTGAATTATTAGAACAATCCTTGTCCGTTCAATTGCAGAAAGAGCTGCACTTGATGGAAAGCGGCCTGACGATACTGGCGAGTATAGGCAGCACCGCGCCATTTGTAGGGTTGTTCGGGACGGTTTTGGGCATTATGCACGCCATGCACGATATCACTGAAAGCGGCTCGTCGAGCCTGGATGTGGTTGCAGGGCCCATTGGCGATGCCCTTGTCGCCACCGCCATCGGCATAGCGGTCGCCGTGCCAGCCGTGTTGGCGTATAACTTTTTTTTGCGTCGCGTCAAACTGCACCGTGCCGGCTTAGAAAATTTCGTTGTCAGTTTCATCCACGCCGCTTTAAATACAGATACCCAAAGTAAGGAATAAAAATGGCTTTTAAACCGCAATCGGAAAACGAAAGTGCAATGAGCGAAATTAACGTCACTCCGCTCGTTGATGTTATGCTGGTGTTAGTCATTATTTTATTGGTGACGGCACCATTACTGACGCAATCAGTCCATGTGACGTTGCCGAAAACTGCCGAGACGACGGCGAATATAGCCGAGCAGCCGCTGCAACTCGGAATTGACGCGCAAGGCCTTATAACACTCAATAAACAGCACATCGAAAACCTGGCTGCACTGGAAACAATCTTGAAGAGCGAGCTAGCTAAAAACAAGGAAGTCGCAGTGCATTTATATGCCGACCAAGCCGTAGTTTACAAAAAAGTTGCGGAGGTCATGGCCACGGTGCAACACGCTGGAATTGCTAAAGTGGCATTCGTAACGGTAGAAGAATAGTGTTTTCCTTTCCAAACAAATTTTTGGCTTAAAACGTTGGCACTTATGGACTTATTAGCGCAATTCCTTGATTTTTTTATCCACCTCAATACCCATCTTGCCGCTATTTTGGCGCACTATGGCGCACTCACTTACGCCATATTATTCCTGATTATTTTTTGTGAGACCGGTCTAGTGGTTATGCCCTTGCTGCCGGGCGATTCCCTGCTATTCGCTGTTGGCGCACTGGGAGCAAGCACCGGACAATTGGATGTCTATCTTTTGATTGCGTTGTTAATCTGCGCGGCCTTAGCGGGCGACAATCTCAATTATGTCGTGGGCAAATTTTTCGGGACTAAAATCAAATCACGCGAAAAAATAGGTTTTTTCAAACGCGAATATATTGACCAAACAGAAGCTTATTATGATAAATATGGCGGTAGAACCGTAATTATCGCCCGTTTCATACCGATTATCAGGACGATTGCCCCTTTTGTTGCAGGCGCTGGTAACATGCACTATCCGCGTTACCTGCTTTTTTGCATAACAGGTGCAATATTATGGGTGGGTGGACTTATCACGCTGGGTTATCAATTCGGTAATCTCGACATCGTGAAACGGAACTTTGAACTCGTTATTTTAAGCATTGTCGCAATTTCACTATTGCCTTTGGTCTATCAGTTTTGGCGTAATATCCGGGTGAATCCCTAACAATCAAAACCATGGGTTCTAAATAATGACACTTTGAGTTTATTAGCTTCCCCTTTATTCAGTTTGTAAATGTCCGCAAATCATTGTCTAACTATAATGGTCAGGCAGAGTGAACCGTATCTGAGCAAAGGCTCTGATGCTACTTCGAAAACTGTATGAACTTTTCGGGCTTTCGGTGTTAATCCTTGTAGGCTAAGTTTTCACATATATCGTTATCCAGAACATCTTACGAACGGTATGCTACTCGCAAGGAAACCCAAAAATTCAGTTTTAAAAAAGGAAGCAGTAAATTACTTCCCTAACGTAACCTTAGGTCTAGCTAAGGCTAGCTTATACCGCCTTTAGATTCTCATTTTCGTAGACACGTACTTTTTTCCAACCAGCAAATGTTTCATCATGGAAAGGAAGGTCATTGTCTATGGCATGTTCGTAGCAGCTTCTAAACAAACGGGCGGTACGGAAGGCATGTAACTCATCGTCGGCGGTAACAATCTCCACGTTGCCTACCTGAAAGGTCTTGTTTCTGGACTTGCCGTCATCTACCCAAAACACGGTATAGCAAAGGTAGCTTTTGTTTTTGCGATGATCGAATTTGATAGTCCTGGAAACGCCGGTAACACCCGTGGTGGTTTTATTTTTGGGAGGCTTGAGAAAACGTGTTTTGCTACCCTTAAGTGCGATCAACATTTGGTCGCGCCAAGTGATGGCGGCTTTTAACGATTTGGCTTTGTTCCCCCACAGCTTATGGGAAAAATAACGGCTGCTTTCTTTGCCGCGCCTGACTATCCGAACCTGATAACCGAACACATCGGGTTCTGTGACATGCTTAACTTTTGTCATACTACGATCTCAAAAATAAATAAAACAGGTAACATCAAGGTTATGTTGCTATGCCGGAGTCCCGTTTAGGAGAAAGAATGGCACTAGCTAAATTTGTAAGCTTACGATTACAAATTATCACTGAAGTGTAAAGAAATGCAAGCGAATTTTGTATGTCAAGACAATTGGCGGCCAATCTGGTGTAAAATGACGGACACACCCCTTGAGCGAATAAGCTAAAAGGCGGTTGGCATAGTCATGCCCCTTTGTTTTTTTGGATAACCTGGAGATATTTGATGAGCGTTCTAGTCGGTAAACAAGCACCTGATTTCACCGTTCCAGCCGTGTTGGGCGATGGACAAATCGTAGATTCATTTAGCTTTTCTTCGGCCACCAGCGGCAAATATGCCGTTGTGTTCTTTTATCCACTGGATTTTACCTTTGTATGTCCTAGCGAACTGATTGCCCTCGATCACCGCATGGCTGAGTTTACAAGCCGTGGCGTTGAAGTGATTGCGGTTTCTATAGATTCACATTTTACCCATAATGCCTGGCGCAATACGCCAGTCAATAAAGGCGGTATTGGCCCTGTCCGCTACACGATGGCTGCCGATATGACCCATGGCATTTGCAAAGACTATGACGTTGAAGCAGTACCTCCTGGCGTTGCTTACCGTGGAACTTTCCTGATCGACAAAAACGGTGTTGTTCGCCATCAAGTCGTCAATGATTTACCGCTAGGCCGTAATATGGATGAGTTGCTACGTATGATTGATGCTTTGCAATTCCATGAAGAACACGGTGAAGTCTGCCCAGCAGGCTGGAACAAGGGCGATGCCGGCATGAATGCTAGCCCTGCCGGTGTTGCTGAGTATTTAGATAAAAACGCGGATAAGCTTTAAGTAAGAATCAAATGAAGCATTGCCTCAGGTAAATGCGTCTTAGGGAGTTTCTGGACAAGTTGATTCCTGCTCATGGTTCGAGCCTCCGACAGGCTCACGACTCACCACGAACGGAATCAACTGAGTACCGTTCGTCCTGAGCCTGTCGAAGGAAGCCTGCCGATGGACTTATTCAGATACCCTTTAGATATTCATTTGGCTGCGTTAGCGTTGCTCACTAATTTCTTTCTGATGAAATAAGCTGCAACCACGCCGCCTAATGCCGGAATTTGTCCAATAATAATTGTTGCTGCGCCTCTCTTGGCAATTATCGCGGATAATGCATTATCAAGGATTGCATCTACCAAGAACCAAGCTATCAGGTATCCGATTAGCCCAATAACTGCCCATTTTACTGGTGGTTCACCGACTTTATCGGCAGTCATATAAAACCATATAATGACCCCAAGTGCGGCCAGTTTCGCTAAAAGTAACATGTTCTCTCCTCTCCAAAGTATTATGACAAATTTATTATAATTCAGCGGACAGCTTGAGCTTGAATTTTACAACCATTCTTGAATTTATTCACTTGCCTGTTATCTTATTTTCGTATCTTCTAATCTCAACGTTTTTCATAACGACCCCAACTAAGCCCGTCAGAACCGGAAGTAATTTGTGAGAAAAATGACCAAATATTTGTTAGTAGGTTTCTCGGTATTGTTAGTTACCTTCGTCATTGCTGTTTGCCTTATACCTTTTCTTATTGATCCAAATGACTATAAAAACGATATTGCGTCTTTGATTAAAGATAAGACGGGCCGTGATGTCGCGTTTGAGGGTGATATTACTGTGTCGGTGTTCCCCTGGATAGGCCTGAAAACTGGAAAAATGGTGATCAGCAATAGTCCAGGTTTCCAAAAAATGCCGTTCATTACCGTAGCTAAAAGCGACATTAAGGTCAAGTTACTCCCTCTGCTGTCGCAGAAAGTCGAAGTGGACACCATCGCCTTAGAAGGCTTAACCTTAAACTTGGTTAAAGACAAGCAAGGGGTAAAGAATTGGGAGGATTTAGTTGCACCAAATCAACCACTGCCCAGCGTAGCCACAGCTAATCGTGATACCCAAAACATCAATTCACGATCTACCTTGGCGGCGTTGACTGTCGGTGGTATCACCATTCAAAACGCCCAAATTAATTGGGATAACCAACAAACCGAGGAACAGCTAGAACTAAAAAATATCCATTTCACAACCGATAAATTCGCTTTTGGTGAGCCGGTAAAAATCGACATGGCGATGGATGTTTCCGGCAAGGTTGTAAAGTTCCCTGGCACTGTAAAACTAACCACCGATTTGCGCATCGATGAGAAACTAAATAATTTTGCGTTCGGCGACAGTCATCTTGAATGGCTAAGTGCAACTAAATTAGCGTCTGGTCAGCCATTAGCTGCCACGATTACCGCACCTAATGCAACAGTAAATATTACCCGACAGACAGTTCAGTTATCGGGTCTGCAACTGCAATCCGGCGACATTAAACTCGCAGCCGAAATCAGCGGCGAACATGTTTTAGACAAGCCATCCTTACAGGGTTCTGTCGTTGCCGCCCCGTTTAATCCTGGCGTAGCCTTAAAGCAATGGAGTATTGTTCTTCCCCCAATGAGTGATGCCAAAGCCCTGAGCAATCTAGGCATGAGCTTTCATTTCCAGGCAAATCCTGACCAAATTGAATTTACCAATCTGGATGCCGCCTTGGATAACAGCCACGTCAAAGGCTCTGTGACGATTAAAGACTATTCCCAGCCAGCGAGTTTGTTTGATTTGGCCGTAGATACGATTGATGTTGACCGTTATCTAGCGCCGCCAGATAATGAATCAAGCAAACCCATAGTAAGCCCTGGTATGGCCTTTGCGGCCGGGACATTCAGTTTGCCGCTGGACTGGCTTAGAAAGCTGGATGCAGAAGGTAAACTGGCGCTGGGCAAAATGACGTTTAATCGGATGACCCTACAAGACATGCGCTTAACGCTCAGTTCAAAAAAAGGCATAGTTAAAGTCGAGCAAACAGCAAAGCAATTTTATCAGGGTAGTTATTCAGGCAATCTCAATGTTGATGCGCGTGTGGAGAAATCGTCTTTAACAATCAATGAAAAACTCACAAATATTCGCCTTGAAACGTTACTGAAAAATGTTAAAGGAGACGCGAAGATGGGTGGTATTTTCACAGCTTCAACCCAATTACACGGGCAAGGCAGTGACCCAAAAGAAATCAGGTCAAACCTAACAGGGCAGGTAAATTTTTTTTTAAAAGACGGTTATATCAAAGGCTTCAATCTGGAAAAAATGGTTGAAAACGGCAAAAATCTGGTTAAAAGCGGGGCTTTACCAGTAGAAACCCAACACGACCAAACTGCATTTTCCAAAATCAGCGGCACGGTAAACATCAATAAAGGATTGTTGCAAAATGATGACCTTATTGCCAATACAGCAAAATTGCGCTGCACAGGTAAGGGCAGTCTTAATCTTGATTCTGAGCTTGTGGATTATAAAATAGTTGCCAAACTGCTCAAGGCAGAAGCGACCGCCACCACACCAGAACAAGTCCACGATACGCCCATCGGCATTCATTTGGGCGGTACATTTAGCAAACCCACTTACACGCTGGATGTAGCGGCATTATTGACCGATAAAAACAAGGCAAAAATCGAACACTTTCTGGACAAAAACAAAGTAAAAATTGACAAGTTAATGGACAAGCTGGATAAAAAATTAGGCCCTGGTGCCAGCGATTTGTTGAAGAAGTTTTTTTAATCGTAAATACCGCCAGTCATGACCTCCGCAACATTCCAGCAAAACGTCTTGGCGTGGTTTGATCAACATGGCCGCAAAGATTTACCTTGGCAAAAAAACATTACCCCTTACCGGGTTTGGCTTTCTGAGATCATGTTGCAGCAAACCCAGGTTGCCACGGTCATCCCCTATTTTCAAGCTTTCATTACAAAATTACCCGATGTGGAAAGTTTGGCGCAAGCGCCCGTTGATGAGGTGCTACAGTTGTGGTCGGGTTTGGGTTATTATGCGCGTGCCCGTAACCTGCATAAGGCAGCGCGGATTATTGATGGGCAAGGCCGGTTTCCAGAGACCTTGGACGAACTCACGGCATTGCCGGGCATAGGGCAATCGACAGCCGGAGCTATTTTAAGCATTGCTTTCAACAAAAGCCATCCCATTCTTGATGGCAATGTAAAAAGGGTGTTGGCGCGATTCAAAGCTGTTTCTGGTTGGATTGGCAGCGGTCAGCTTATTAAACAGCTCTGGACGATCAGTGCCAATCTTACTCCAGAAACACGAGTGGCTGACTACACCCAAGCAATGATGGATTTAGGGGCGACTGTCTGTACGCGCAGTAATCCGGCTTGTGAAAAATGCCCGCTTGCAGCAGATTGTTTAGCCTATCTGACGCAGACAGTAGCAGATTTTCCAGCGCGAAAAATGACCAAAAGTTTACCTGTCAAACAACTGGTTTTTTTACTATTACACAATAATCAACAGGTATTGCTGGAAAAAAGACCGCCTACTGGAATCTGGGGCGGACTGTGGAGTTTACCTGAGTTTGCCAACGAAGATGCAGCCTTGAATTGGTGCATAGCCAATAACTTGATAATTGATAATCAGCGAGCCGGCGATATGCAACGGCATACTTTTTCGCATTATCACTTAGACTACACACCGTTATTTATCAAAACTAATAGCCGAATGGATTTTGTCTCGGAAGCTGATCGAATTAATTGGCATAATATCCAACAAATCAGTCAACTCGGCCTTGCCGCGCCCATTAAGAAACTATTGCAACAACATTTTAAAAGAGGAAAACATGACACGATTAATTAACTGTGTGAAATTAGGCAAAGAAGCCGAAGGCTTGGACGAACCGCCTTTTCCAGGACCGAAAGGCCAGGAAATATTCGAGAAAATATCCAAGCAAGTCTGGAAAGACTGGCTGAGCAGACAAACCATGCTGATAAATGAAAATAAACTCGCCAGTTACGATCCCAAAGCCAGGGCGTATCTTGCAGAGGAAAGGAATAAGTTCTTGTTTGAAGGTAACGACGACATGCCACAGGGTTATGTGCCACCAAAAAACTAAATCTAGGATTGTTAAAGGTTTTCAAAATAGTTTGTCTCAGCCACCTATGATTGAGGGATGGCTGAGTAGGAATTTTTCGGAATTTGGTGTGGCTTGTCGGAATAAAAACTGACATTTATATGTTGTTTGCTTATTTCCCAGAAAAATTAAAGCATCCTATTTTAGTATTTCTGATGGGGTAATTTCTATTTCTTGCGGTTGGGTTTCGCGCAATGTGCTTTTTGGCGATTTTGCTTTGCGTTTTATACTCCGTCTAGCAATCGTTTTTTTCTCAGGATCGAAAGCGATCGCAATGCCTTGCACATGTGTAACGCTTAGAGGGTTATCATAGCCCTCTATTGTACTTTCTTGAACCTGGGTATCGATAATTGCGTCAACTTTATCGCCATATCTAGCCAATGCCTCTTGTTTTAACAAAGCGATTGCTTGATTACGTAACTCAATTTGATCAACAAACATTGAGGTATATTTTTTATGAGTGGTTTCGATTGGACCTAGTATTGTGTAAGGCTTGCCGAAGCGACTATCACTTACCAAGATTTCCTTGGTTGGATTAGTTAAGGTTGACTGGTCAGCGAATACTGAAGTTCGTGAGAAAGGATTTTCGCTGCAACTAATGACTAGTACAGCTCCAAAAAAAACGAGAAGGATTCTTGTGGCTGCGTAATTCATATGAGGGTCTCAAAGCTCAGTTAATTGGGTATGTAAGTGGTAAATTAACACTTGTTGATCCCTTTTTTGATCTGTTAGTGATTGCTCCAATCTACCCAGCCAAAATGCGCTGAGCTGAGTACCAGTATACCAAAGGCGATACGATACCACGCAAATACAGTAAAATCGTGCCGACTGATAAACCGAATCAAGCCGCGCACCGCGAGAAAAGCGCTGATAAACGAAACGACGCTACCTACAGCAAACAGGCTGAGGTCATCAGCACTGAACAAGTCACGGTGTTTGTAGACATCATAAAGTGTTGCGGCAAACATGGTTGGAATAGCCAGAAAAAATGAAAATTCTGCCGCAGCCAAGCGGGATAGGCCAAAAAAAAGGCCGCCGATGATGGTGGCACCAGAACGGGAAGTACCGGGTATCATCGCCAAAGCCTGTGCAAATCCCACTTTCAAGGCATCTTGCCAAGTCATGTCGTCAATGGTTTCGGCATGGATGGTATGCTGACGGCGTTCAGCCCATAAAATCAACAAACCGCCGATAATGAAGGCCGAAGCCACCACGGTTGGGTTGAACAAATACGCTTTGATTTGCTTCAAGAACAAAAAGCCTAAGATAGCAGAAGGCAAGAAAGCTATGATGAGGTTTGTTGCCAAGCGTTGCGAGGCGCGTTCTTTGGTGAGGCTAACCAAGGTGTGGGTGAGCCGAACGCGGTATTCCCAAACGACTGCCAGGATTGCCGCAAACTGGATTACAATTTCAAAGACTTTGCCTTTGTCGTCGTTAAACCCCAGCAACTGCCCAGCCAAGATGAGATGACCTGTGGAGGACACGGGCAGGAACTCGGTCAAGCCTTCTACAATGCCGAGAATAATGGCAGGAAAAAGTAAGTAAATGTCAGGCATGGATGTTGGGATTTTGATTGAAAACGATAAATTACCGCTTCATCGATTCAAAAAATTCCGCGTTGGTCTTAAAGTCTTTGAGTTTGCCGATCAGGAATTCGGAAGCGGCGGTGTCGTCCATCGGCTGGAGAATTTTGCGAAGAATCCAGGTCTTTTGCAGGGTTTCGGGATCAATCAGGTATTCTTCCCTGCGTGTACCGGAACGGTTAATATTTATGGCAGGGTAAATCCGTTTTTCGGCAATTTTACGATCCAGATGCAGCTCCATATTGCCTGTACCTTTGAATTCCTCGTAAATCACCTCGTCCATTTTTGAGCCGGTATCAACCAGCGCGGTTGCTATGATGGTCAAACTGCCGCCTTCTTCGATATTACGGGCTGCGCCAAAGAAGCGCTTAGGTTTTTCCAGGGCGTTGGCATCGACACCGCCCGTCAGGATTTTGCCGGACGAAGGGACGACCGTGTTATATGCCCTGGCCAAGCGGGTAATGGAGTCTAACAAAATAACCACGTCATGCTTATGCTCGACCAGACGACGGGCTTTTTCGATAACCATTTCAGCGACTTGTACGTGCCGTGTTGCCGGCTCGTCAAAGGTGCTGGAAATCACTTCACCGCGAACACAACGTTCCATTTCGGTGACTTCTTCGGGGCGTTCGTCGATCAATAAAACAATAAGGTAGCATTCAGGATTCTGTTCGGCAATTGCCTGCGCCAGGCTTTGCAGTATCATGGTTTTCCCCGCTTTTGGCGGAGATACTATCAAGCCGCGCTGGCCTTTCCCAATGGGGGCAATAAGGTCGATGATGCGTCCGGTCAAATCTTCGCTTGTGCCGTTACCGCGTTCAAGCATAAAACGTTGCTTGGCAAACAGGGGGGTCAGGTTGGAGAAGTTGATTTTGTTTTTGGTATTTTCGGGTGGCTCGAAGTTGATTTGATCGACTTTGAGCATCGCGAAATAACGTTCGTTATCTTTCGGCGGCCTGATCTTGCCGGTAATGGTGTCGCCAGTTTTAAGAGAAAACCGCCTGATTTGGCTGGGTGAAACGTATATGTCGTCGGGACCTGCTAAATAGGAGCAGCCAGGTGTCCGTAAAAATCCAAAACCGTCTTGTAAAATTTCCAGAACACCATCACCAGAGATATCGTCGCCCGCTTTTGCCTGCTTTTTGAGGATGGCAAAGATCAGATCTTGTTTGCGTGATCGGGCAACATTTTCGAGACCCAGAGATTCGGCTATTTCGATAACTTCACTGATTTGTTTTAGTTTTAACTCGGTAAGATTCATAGGAAAGGAAGATACATAAAGAATTCGCTTATGCGCTTACTTAACAAATAAGCCGTAAGACGGGTTTAGGATTCAGGGGTGCGGTCTATCGGACGATGCGGCTTGACAACGCGAACAATCTGTCGCGTCGGAGTAGTATAACGAAAGTATTTGACCCCGTCCAACCTTTTGTGACGGGGCGTGTCGTGTGTTTTATTTACAGGTAGTTGTCGATGAAAGCGGCAAGCTGCGATTTTGTCAAGGCACCCACTTTGGTACCTTCTACCTCACCATCGACGAACAGCATAAGCGTAGGGATACCGCGTACGCCATAGTGTTGTGGAGTTGCCGGGTTATCATCAATGTTTAGCTTGGCTACAGTCAATTTGCCCTCATATTCTTTGGCTATTTCATCCAGAATTGGGCCAATCATCTTGCAGGGGCCACACCATTCTGCCCAATAATCAACCAGCACAGGGCCGCTCGCTTTAAGTACAATCTCATTAAAATCACTATCATTTACATGAAAGACCAAGTCGCTCACATTTTTTCTCCAACGATTAAAAGCTTAACTATAGGAGGGATAAACACCGTAGTCAATCAATTTTCAGCTAAGTCGGTTTTTACGGTATGCTATAGACCATGAATACTGACCATTTAAGCGAAACCCTTTTCAGTAACCTTGAGCTGTCGGATGCCATCCTGCAAGGTTTAAAGGAAGCCGGATTTCACCATTGCACACCCATACAGGACAAAACCCTACCTTTAGCACTACGGGGCAAGGATGTGGCGGGACAAGCGCAGACCGGAACGGGTAAGACGGCGGCTTTTTTGCTGGCGACTTTTCAGCACCTTATCAATGATGAAGCCGATTCGGATGAAGAAAAGGACACCGAATACGATGAAGATGCTGTCGATGCTGAGGTAGAAAAGGTTGTCGTTAAGCCTGTAAAAAATAAAATTATCCAATACCCAAGGGCTATTATCCTCGCGCCAACCAGAGAATTAGCCATTCAAATTCATAAAGATGCGTTGCAATTGAGTAAGCGCCTTAACTTGTCTTTCGCTTTGATCTACGGCGGTACGGATTACCAAAAACAACTGACTAAAGTGAAAACGAATGTCGATATAATTATCGGCACACCGGGACGTATTATCGATTTTTACCGGCAAAACGCCTTTACGCTCGATCATGTCCAGGTCACTGTTTTAGATGAAGCAGACCGCATGTTTGACTTAGGGTTCATCAAGGACATCCGTTTTTTACTGCGCCGTATGCCGTCACCGGAAAAACGCCTGAACATGTTGTTTTCGGCCACCTTATCCTATAAAGTGACTGAGCTGGCTTATGAACACATGAATAATCCGGTATTGGTAAAGATCGAGACCGAAGAGGTGACCTCCAAAGCCATCAAACAAAGTGCCTACTGTCCTTCAAACGACCAAAAAATACCGCTGTTATTGGGTATTTTGAAACACGACCAACCCCTCCGCAGCATAATTTTTGTCAATACCAAACGCTGTGCGGAAGAACTGGATGCTACCCTCAATGCCAACGGCTATAAAACTGCCGCTTTAAGCGGTGATGTGGCGCAAGAAAAACGCCAGAAATTGTTACTTAGTTTTCAAGAGAATGAAATTTCCCTGTTGATTGCCACCGATGTTGCTGCGCGCGGTTTGCATATCGCCGACGTTTCTCACGTCATCAATTACGACCTACCGCAAGATGTAGAAGATTATGTCCACAGGATTGGTCGGACGGCGCGGTTTGGGGCGAGTGGTGAGGCCATCAGTTTTATTTGCGAGGACTATGCCTATTCCATGCCCGATATTGAGGAGTTCATCGGACAGAAAATTCCGGTTAAAGCCATAGACAGAGCATTACTGGCGGAGGTCATTAAGCCGGAGCGAAGGCCAAAAGAATTCAGGCCAGCCCAGCGCGGTAAACGCCCTCCACACAGTAATGACCGTAAACCTAAAGTCCCGGCATTAATTCCCGAAAATCCTCAATAGCAGGAAACTCGGATATTTCCCTTTTGGGCATCCCGGAATCAGGTCGGCTTACCGACACTAGATGGGCAATGCCATACTGACGGGCAGAATTCAACACCGCAAAGCTGTCATCAATCAATAGCGTCGTGTGTTTTTCAAAGGGATGTTGATGTTGCAACCGATGCCAAAAATCGGCATGTTCTTTGGGCAGCCCAAAATCATGAGAGCTAACCAAATCATCAAAAAACGGCTGCAAGCCAGTTTTTTCCATCTTTAATTCAAGACTGTCGCGGTGGGCGTTGGTCACCAACAAAACCCGCTGCGAAGACTGTTTGATCTTCTCCAAAAACTCGCTGACATGCGGCAACACTGCTATCAATTCAGAAAGTTCGGCTTTTAATCCGGCAATATCCAGTTGTAAGTTTTCGCTCCAGTAATCCAGGCAATACCACTCCAGCGTACCTTCCTTGCTTTTGAAATACGGCATCAGATGCGCTTTGGCATGTTCAACAGACAGCCCTTCTTTTTCCGCAAACTTAAGCGGCACAAACTCCTTCCAGAAATGGTTGTCGAACCGCAAATCCAACAAGGTGCCATCCATATCAAGAAATACCGTATCAATTTCTTTCCAATTAACCATGAGAGTACGTTATATTTAAGAAAATTATGACAACTTAGCACAATGCCTGAAAAACCCATTATCCTCAAAAAAACTACGATTGCCACCAGCCGATTATTCCGTATTGAATCATTAGATATAGAATTCAGCAATGGGGAGCAGCGCAATTACGAACGGTTGGCGCGCGGCAACCCAGGCGGTGGAGCGGTGTTGGTTGTGCCTTTGCTGGATGATGACACGGTTTTGCTTATCAGGGAATATTCGGCGGGTGTGCATCGCTATGAGCTGGGCTTGCCTAAAGGTAAAACCGATGCGGGGGAATCTTTTTTTGAGGCCGCCAACAGGGAACTCAAGGAAGAAGTCGGTTATGGCGCAAGGCATCTTCACCACCTGAGTTCTTTTTCTATTGCACCCTCTTATCTCGAACATATGACGGAAATTATTATCGCTACGGACTTATATCCCGAAAAACTGGACGGCGACGAGCCGGAAGAACTGGAAGTCGTGCCTTGGCTTTTGTCTGACATCAATGGTCTGCTGGCAACGGGCGAATGTACGGAAGCGCGTTCGATAGCTGCCTTATTTATGGCATTTGAATACCAAAAAAAGCTTTAGTTCATAAGCGGTGTAACGGTTCCAGGGTTGATTGTTCGTTAACGGCTATCTTTTCCCGTGCTTTGTTTTCAGTAAACGCTTGCATGAGTTTTTTGCCAGACCATTGGTTCGCATCTTTGCTGTAGAGCGTCTGGTTTAGGTCAAGAATTTCGTCTCTTAAACGTGCATCACAATAATCTGCAATCGACCCGAGATTGTTTGCATTAAACTTTTGCTTACCCCATGCTAGCAGGGTGTTTTTTGCAGCTTGGACATCGTTATTGGCACACGCTTCTTTGAGTTTTTTGACGCTCTCTTTTAAGTTGGTTTCGCGCTTAATACGATTAGTCTCTTTATCATCTGCAATCTGGCTCTTGGGTCTTTTCTGCAAAAAATAAAACACGGTTGCCAACCAGCCCAACGCTAAAAATAAAGATGTCCAGAGCCAGATGTTTTGTCGATCCGCATTAGTGCTGATCGGTAGTTGAGTATTTTTCTCAGGTTTTGAGATGGGCGTAGAAGGCATCGCTGAAGCCTTGGGCGGTTGCACCGTATCGGGTTGAATTTCATCACGAACTCCAACGACGTTAATGGCTGTTTCAGGAAGTCGGGCAATTTCCATGGTTTGGCTTTTGGTATTGAACCAAGGAATTTCTATCGCCGGCAAAACGTGTTTACCAGCAGTCGCCGGGATAATGGCGATTTTTTCTTGCCGGGAAGCGCTAATACCATCGGCTAACTTCTGCTCATTTAGAACCGGCTGGTCTGGATACGTTTTAAGATTGGTGTCGGTTTTAACCGTGTTCAGTTCAGGCAATTGCCCTACGGTCGTTCCTACGCCTCGCAAAGTCAGGGTTCGGGTTAAAGGTTCGCCAACTTTCATTTGCTGGATGTCGCCCGACCAATCCTGTTTTAATTCGAGCTTTTCGGCAGCCAGCCAGTCTTTACCAGTAAAAGTTGGCGGTACGGGTTTGACATTAAGGACGACCTCTTTTGATAAAACCCGCTTAGTTTTTGTCATCCGTGAACCAAAAAAGTCCCTGAAATCCGGCTGACGATCAACAATGACTGCCGCCGTTAAGGACAAAGGCTTAATGTTCATTACCCCGCTTTTTTGCGGGAAGATGGCGTATTTACGCTCAGTGACGAGGTATGGGACGCCGTTCACCACTGTATTGTAGTTACTGTCTTCGCCGAGTTTTTCAATCACCGCATCTGCAAGTTCCGGTTCGCTTAGCTCGGCTTGAGCGACATCCACACGCCTGTAAAGACGCACAGTGTACACGACTTGAGATTGGACATAAGGCTGTTCTGGCGTAGCCTTTGCCTCCAGAAATATTTCTTCGTTAGTGTCGGCTGCGTCACTGCTCGACGCATTTTGGGTAACCACGATAGGAAGGGGCTTGCTGGTATCACTGCCAAACTGTATGGAAGGAATAAGCAGATTCCCGGGTTTTTTCGCGGTGACTTCAACTGTCCAACGAATCGACTTGCTGTATGTGCCGTTTACCCAGGATGAACTGCTGCTTTGACCCTGGTTGAGTATGGAAAAATCTTGTTCCAGTGGTGCAAAATCGGGATCGCCATCGGGCGTATCGCTTGCCGTAAAAAATATCTTGAAGGATTCGTCGATGCTGACGGGATTGCGGTCAACTGACGTAGTTATGTCTGCGGCGAATGCCTGATGAGGCGTTATACACAATAACATCAAAAGGAATATTCCTTCTCGTGCTAGATATAAGAATTTGCATAAGCACCTGCTCCTTCTCCCTTGAGGGAGAAGGTTGGGATGAGGGGAGATTAAACCACTTGATTTTATTCTCCTCACCCCATCCCTCTCGGCAACTGCTCCCTGCGTTGCCCTACCTCCTGCATCCATGCAGTCGTCCAGCAGGAGAGGGGGCAATATTGATTTTTTCATATTCATAAGTCTCAATTTTCTGGCTTCAATACTTGCTTATTGTCGTCCGCGTTGATCATACTGGTACTTGAATTTACGTCTCAACAACCCTGCAGGGTCATCTGGAATTCTCTTAAGCCATTGCTCATTGGCCTGTTTTTCCTCAGTGGTCATCGGGTCTTGGGCTTGTGAAGTTGCAGCATCGGGTTTTTTTGTATCTTGTTGTGGCTCAGGCTTTTCAGCTTGTTCAGGTTTTGCTGCTTCCGGTTTACTCTCTTCCTCCTTCTTTTCAGCTTCTTCTTTTTTAGCTTGTTGCTCAGTGCTTTCTTGTGATTGTTCGGGTTTTTGCTCAGGTTTTTGGTCGGATTCTTTTTGTTCATCCTTATTTTGCTTATCAGGTCGCCCTGACTTGTCACCATCCTTGTTTTGCTCCTGATTTTTTTTGTCTTGGGAGTCTTGCTTCTTGTTCTGATCTTGCTTCTGTTCCTGTTTTTGTTGTTCCAAGGCTTTTTCTACCAAATCTTTGTTGTACTTTGTATCGCCATCATCAGGATTTAGCTTGATAGCTTTTTTATAGGCTTCTAAGGCTTCTTGCAACTGACCAGATTGCGCTAAGGCATTGCCTTGATTATAGAAGCTGTTCGCGCTTGCATTGTTTTTCAGGTCTTCCAGAGTTTTGTCGAAAGCGCCTGATTTGTAATGGGCGGCCGCTTTCCAATCCGGTTTTTGAAACAAGTCTGCTGCCCTATCATACTGCTTATTGTTATAGGCTTCCTGAGCCTGTTGGTCTTTGGTTTTCCATAAATCCTGCCATTCCAAGGCATAACTGTTTTTCGGCAAAGGCAATAGCAACAAAAAGGCAAGGCCAAGCATGCCCTTCCTGAAACTCAATGCTGCCAACGGCAAAACCAGCAACAACAGCCAAGGGCCGGTGTCACGCCATTGATCCAAGAGCAGGTTTTCAGTTTTCTCACCTTTCTCATGTGACTGTGTTGCTACCGTCGAAAGCAAGACTTGAATATCGGCATCATCTGCCGTTAGGGATTGATATGCGCCGTTCCCGGCCTGTGCCAGCTTTTCCAAGCTATTAACATCAAGCTTATCAACGACAATACCGCCTTGATCGTCTTTCAGGAAGCCGCCCGTTTCCAGGGCAATGGGTGCGCCACCGGAAGTCCCTACACCTAGCACAAGTAACTGGTAAGAAGCTAGTGATTTAGCTTTAGATAACGCATCATCAATGTTGCCGCCATCGGTCATTAAGAGAATTTGCCCTTTTTGCATGCCCGCCTGCTTGAACAATTCTTCAGCTTTTTCTAGCGCCCGTGCGGCATTGTTGCCATCGCTGGGCATAATGCCCGTGGTTAAGGCGGATAACTGGCTGTCGATAGTTTCAGTATCGTTGGTGAGTGGCGTGACGGTAAAGGCATCGCCAGCATAGACTAACAGAGCTGTTTGACCATCCTTACGTTGTTTTAAAATATCGGCGATTTTGTAACGCGCCATGACCAAGCGGCTGGGTTTGATGTCGGCGGCATCCATCGAACGCGACAAATCCAGCACGATAACCAAAGCCGAATCATTCCTGAACACGGGAGTTGGTAAGCGTTCCCATGTCGGCCCTGCCAAGGCGATGATTGCGAACAAAGCGGCAACAGCGCCCGTTGCCAAAGGCCAGCGGCTTTGCGTGACGACTTTGTCCTGCAACAGATAAGGCAGGAGTGCTTCATCGCAGACGGCAGTCCAGTTACCGTGATTTAATCTGCTTCTGACCAGTACAACGAGTAAGACTAGGTAAGGCAACAACGCCAATAACCAGTAGGGCCTGATGAAATGGAATTCGGATAAGTTCATGACCATTTTGTTTTATAAAAACCTATCAAGCCTGATAGAGCTAGTGCCAGCACTAAAGGCCAGTAAAAAAGATCAGTACGTGGCCTGAAAAATTGTTTGTCTTTTTCGATAGGTTCAAGCTGATCCAGAAGCATATAGATATTGTTCAACTCATCCGCATTGCGGGCGCGGAAATAACGCCCTCCCGTACTTTCGGCGATTTTGACCAGAGTGTTTTCATCAAGGTCAGTGGAAGGGTTGACCTTGCGCGAACCGAAAAAACTGCGGACGATCATTTCATCCGCGCCCACGCCTATCGTATAGATTTTGAGTTTGTTCGCCGCCGCCAGTTCCGCCGCTTTTAATGGGGTAACTTCACCAGCGGTATTTGCGCCGTCAGTTAGGAGAATCAATACACGGCTATTATCAGGCTGATTTTTGAGGCGTTTGATTGCTAAACCGATGGCATCGCCTATTGCTGTGTTATCGCCAGCGAGGCCGATGGCCGATTCATTCAGCAAGGTCATGACCGTTTTTCGGTCAAAGGTCAACGGTGTTTGCAAATAGGCTTGAGTACCGAAAAGGATCAAGCCTAGCCTGTCACCCACACGGCGGTTGATAAAATCGTTGGCGACCCATTTGATTGCGGTGAGCCGATCAACAGGGCGTTTGTTGATGATAAAGTCCTGTACTTCCATGCTACCAGACAAATCCACCGCCAACATCAAGTCGCGCCCGCTGACGGCCTGTTCGATGGGATCGCCCAGCCATTGCGGACGGGTACAAGCAATGACCAGCAAAATCCAGGCAATTGATGCTAACAGTAACGGCCACTTTTGATTTTGCGTGACCGATTTGGTTTCCGCATCGCTGAAATCATCCAGGAACGGGACTTTTAAAGCCGCCTGTTCGAGGGCCATTTTGGCAGGAAACAGCCAGCGCACCAATAGCGGTAGCGGTAGAGAAAGCAGCAGCCAAGGCCATTCAAAGTGGATCATCGTTTGCGTTTGGTTTGGGCGTTGAGCCAGTCTTCACACAGGCGGGTAAGTTGGGATATTTCCTGTTCGGTTGGCGAGGATTTTTGGTAGGGTGCGTTAGCTAATAGCTGCCCAATGCCTTGCGTGAACGGCGAACTTTTCACCGATTGATCAAGAAATTCCAGCCACTTTTGCCCGGTAAGCCCAGCGCATTCATTTCTGGCTGTTGTGCTGATTGCCACACGTCGAACAAGCGCAGATAAATCTTTTAATTTTTGGCTGTTTTCGCGTTGTTGGTCGTGCTTGATTTGTAGCAGCAGTTTTTTTGCGGCCTTGACTGCTGTTTTTCGGGTGATGCGCTTATACAGCCAGAACATCAAGGCCATAAATAAGGGAATCAGGATCGCCAACAACCACCAACCAATTGCAGGCGGCCACCAGCCGATTGCTTCCGGCAGGTGTATGTCGCGGAGTAGGAGTTGACCAGATTCCATGTTATCGCTTATCCACTGGGTGTCTTAGACGTTGTACGGGATCATCCTGGGTGCTGCATTGTACCAATGCCAAGCCACGCCTTAACGCGATGCGCTTTAGTTTCTGTAGGCGTTCTTCAAAGCGAAGCTGATAATTGGTCAGCCTTTGTTTATCGCTGGTATCGATAAGGACTTCCCTTTGATTATAAGATTGCTCGTCGGTAAAGCGGTATCGGCCTTGTGTGGGCAAGCCTTTTTCTAGTGGATCGTAGACGAAGATCAAGACCACATCGCAATGCTCGGAAAGCTTTAGTAAAAAGTTTTCTGCTTGCTCGTTTATGCCACGAAAGTCGCTGATGATATAAACCAGACTGCCCGGCCTTGCATGTTGTGATAGTCTGGCAAGTGCTTGTGGGAATGTAAAATCGCTGCCTGCTATTTGATCGGCAATGACTAAGGTATTCAAGAAATGTAATACCGAGTGTTTACCGTTTTGGGGTTTGAGTTCCTTGCAGGACGACTGGGAAAAAACCTGCCCACCAATCCGGTCGCCCTGCTGGTTAGCAATCCACGCGAGTAAAGCCGCAAGTTTTTTGGCTTGCACGGACTTGAACACGCCACGGGTAGCAAAGTGCATAGCAGGGCGGTTGTCCACCGAAATAAATACGGGTTTTTCGCGTTCTTCCCTGAACAGTTTGGTGTGCGTTTTCCCCGTCCGTGCAGTTACCCGCCAGTCGATACTCCTTATATCGTCGCCTTGCTGGTAAAGTCGGGTTTCGTCAAACTCCATGCCCCTGCCTTTAAAGGCCGACAGATAACCGCCGCTTTGCTGGGCGCGGATAGTCAAGCGGTGCAGGTTTAAGCCGGACGCGGGTTTTGCCAGATCAATCAATGTTTTTAAAGACACTGAAACCAGTTCTTTAGAATCTACTGGACTGCCGACAGCTTCCATTTTTTTCGCAGAAAACATTAAGGTACCGCAATTCTGGCAATGAGTTCTTTGATAACCAGATCGGTCGTGATGCCTTCGGCTTCCGCTTCATACGATAGGATAAGGCGATGGCGTAATACATCGAAGGCCAGTTCCTGAATGTCTTCAGGACTGACAAAATCCCGTTGCGATAACCAAGCTTTGGCTTTGGCGCAGCGGTCTAAGCCAATGCTGGCCCGTGGGCTGGCACCATATTGCAGCCAGCTTGCGAGGTCTTTTCCGTACACGGATGGATTTCGGGTTGCCAGGACGATTTGCAACAAATAATCCTCTAAGCTATCGGTCATGTACATATCAAGCACTTCCTCGCGGGCGGCGAATAAAGTGTTTTGGGTGATGGCTTCAAAGGGCTGCTTAAGTTTTGCGGCTTCGGCGCGTGCTTCTGAACGCGCTAAGTGCAAGATGCTTTTCTCATGCTCCGCTTTCGGGTAATCCACTTTTACGTGCAGCAAAAACCGGTCTAACTGGGCTTCCGGCAAGGGATAGGTGCCTTCCTGTTCTATCGGGTTCTGGGTTGCCATCACCATGAATAATTGCGGCAACGGGTAAGTTGCCTGCCCCACCGTAATTTGCCGCTCTGCCATAGCCTCCAACAAAGCCGCCTGGACTTTCGCCGGAGAACGGTTGATTTCATCAGCCAGGATCAGGTTATGGAACAACGGTCCTTTCTGGAATTCAAACGTGCCTTGCTGGGGACGGTAGATTTCAGTCCCGGTCAAATCGGCGGGAAGTAAATCCGGGGTAAACTGCACACGGTGAAAGTCGCCTTGGATGCCTTTGCTGAGTACGTTGATGGCACGGGTTTTAGCCAGGCCTGGAGCACCTTCAACCAGAAGGTGACCATCAGCCAACAGGCCAATCAACATTCGCTCAACTAAAACTTCCTGACCGATGATTTCTTGGTTGATGTGGGTTTTTAAGCGGATTAAGGCAGATTGTGTGAGGCTGGTTTGATGTTGTTCTGACATGGTATGGGTTGATTATGCTTTAAAAATTCTTTGTAATATCGTAGCCCGTATGAAGCAAAGCGAAATACGGGAAGTTAATTCATATCTAGGCCACCAGTTCGCAATATTCAACAACTGTCGAAGGAACTGGGATTGGCAAGCCGTCTTCGCGTAAGCCTTCCAGATGCAGTTCGATTGCTTCACGGATATTTTGCTCTATTTCTTCAATAGTTGTGCCAGTTGTAATACAACCCGGCAAATCAGGTACATAAGCAGAATAGTTGCCTTCGGCTTGTTCGATAATCACTGCATAACGCATAATTTCACCTCTTTAACTGTGCTTGTTTGAGAATACTGCTCAAAGTGCCGGGAGCCAAGTCATCGCTAGTTTTACCAGGAACAGTAACACGTCCCGATTTAACCGGATGCTTGAATTGCCAATGGCTACCTCGTGTAGTGACAAGATACCAGCCATCATTATCAAGCAAAGTTAGGATTTCTGACACTTTCATGGCCTGATGGTTCGCTGCGCTTTTTATTTGTTTTATTTTAACTGGTTTTAATCGTCATTCCGACAAGGACGACCGCCAAGGATGGCGGAAGTGCGGCAAGCAAGTAGGAACTTGCGCCGCTTGCCGGAATCCCACTTTATCCCCTCTCCCCTTGTGGGAGAGGGTTAGGGTGAGGGGTATTTATTTAAGGTGTCGCTTACGCGACTGTTATTTTAATGCCAGTTCCCGCACTGGCAGGCGGAATACTTTTCTTTGTACGGACAAAGAAAAGTATCCAAAAGAAATCCGCCCGTCGTAATCCACCATGTCGAAGCCCATTACATTCGACGGGTTACGCCGCACATGAACACCAGTAGTTGTTTAGGCACAGTGGGTTTGCGCGGCTAACCGCGCCCTACAACTAACCCACCGTACGAGGTTACGCTTAAATTTAGCTTTCCATAAAGCGGCGCAACCTATGCCTCAAACTGGCAAGAGTCAAAGGTTCGCTGAATTTTATACAAACAAGCTCAACTCGATTTTCTTCGCATAGGCGTTTTTTTAGTTCGTCACGCTCAATTGTGCGCTTAAGAGCTTCGATGCCTCCGAAAACTTCAACAGCCTCGTAATGTTGTGCTCCTTGATATTCAAAGGCCAGTTGAAGTTGTGGAAGAAAAACATCAAGCCTCTGACGACCCAACCAAGGCGGTGATGCCTCGCGGAACACAAGTTTATCTGGGAACAGTTGTTTGATAAGTCGGTACATCTCCGTTTCATTTATCCATCGGCTTAAATTCAAAATTTCTTCAACTTCAGCCTTCGCGGTGCGCTTATCAAGATTATTACAAAGCATCAATTGATTTGTATAGCCTCCGAGGAATTCCTGCATTGTATCGCCATATCTTGAGGCCGCAGTTTCTGCGCCATAAGTCCGTGCAATGCAGAGATGACAGATGAATTCGGCGTATTTAGCTTGAGACAGGAGGTTTATCACTTTATGAGGCCATGAATTCGCAACAAAGCGCGAAGCCTCAATTCTTGCTGCGGCAAGCATACTTTCATGTGCGGGCTGTGAACAAGTACAGAACAATCGGCTACCATCAAGCAAATGATCGAAAGAAACACATTTATTGCGTTCTAGCCAAAGTTCGAAACTAGGGCTTTTTTGCCAAGGCTTTGGGTTAGCAATATAGGGTTGCTCAAGAGGCTTACCCTGTAGTGATAGGAGCGTCCGTTGAAAAACATGCTTTTTAATGCCTAAAATATTCAATGTAATAATGTAATAATGTGATTAGTTTGTTTTTTGAGCTCCTTGATTTTCAAGGAAAAGCTACGTCGAATACCGTAACCATAACTAATTTCTCCAATCGTTATGCCAATTGGCTCTAAGACTATCTCATCTAAAGCATCGGATGGCAGTGTAGCGAAACGAAGCTCAGGATACCAAGTCTGGTAGCCTTCTTGTGCAAGGCATGACAACGTACGGTGTCTGAAATTATTATTGTAAGATGGATGTATGCGCGTTGACGGCGGTTTTATCAAGCGTCCGGAAAAATAAGATTTGAGGCATGTTGTTAGGTGTTGAGATAAAAGCCGTTCTATGGCATCAACAGGTTTGATGCCTGGCACTGCGATTTCTTTAGCAAGTTCATTTACAAACGCATCTTCCTGTAATTCAAGCTTCATATGACGTGTAGCGACGGTAAATGCATGTTTTAATCTTGATGCCTGTACTTGCTAAAGACTTTTACTATGTTTTTTATTTCGCCAATTTAATTTCCAACCCTTTATTTACATCTGTAACATCACAGGAATGAGCTATATCCCTAATATCACCAATTTCTAACCTTAACGCATCATCCCCATAAATGCCTGTGTCTATAGCAAAACGATATTCACGCTGGTCTTGGAACTTTATTCTTTTTTTAAAAACTGCTTGTTCACCAAAATGTCCACTAAATTCGGTCGGGTCATAGTAGTCAACTAGCTTGGCTTCTATCCCGTAGCCATTTTTTTGTACTGAGCTTTTTATTCTTTGTATAAATTCGCTTTTATTTGTAATAACTACTGCATGTTTGCCTAACTTAAAGTATTTATCAGGAAGTTCCAATTGCTTATTAAACTCCGGCAGCGTTTCTTCACTCAACGATTCAAATTCCCCGCTATGAGCGGCATAAAGACAAAAAACATTAAGATTGTCATGATAATGCAACCGAGCTGATATGGGGGCAGCCAAATCCTCAGAATTTATTCCATAGTCATTAATTTTCAGTATGACTTGTCCAGGTTGTAACCAAACACTAATACCGTCGTATTCGTCACGTCGGTTAGCTTCAACCTCATCTTCAATTTTCTGGAAATATGAAAGCCTATTAATATAAAGACTTCCATTAAGTAATGCTTCGGCATGAGCCTTTTCTTTAAACACTTTTACAAAAAAGAAAATTTTTCTTTTCATCTATATTTCCAAATGGAAAAGCTCTTAGCACGTTTGGGGTGAAGTACGAACCCCCCAACACAGTACCGATTATTATTTTTGTTGGGATTCACTAGTTCACCCCAACCTACAACTACCCGCCTATCCCGTATGCCGCGCCGAGCATCGGAGCATTTATCGGGAATAGCCCATCAGGGGTGCGGCAGGGATGCCGCAGGTTGTCAAAGGGACAGGAAGTCCCTTTTGACAACCCCCGGTAAATGCGAGAAGCGCAGGAAGCAAGCAGCATCGGGCGGATTTCTTTTGGATACTTTTCTTTGTGGAAAAATGCTCCTGCATTTTCCGCATTCACCACATCCATGTGGCTTGGACAAGCAAAGAAAAGTATCCCGCCTGCCAGTGCGGGAACTGGCATTTTAATAATGGTCGCGGTAGCGACACAATAGTTTTAATTCTCCTCACCCCATCCCTCTCCAGCAGGAGAGGGTGACGCATTCTCAATTCAACAGAATTGGGACATCGCTATGATTTTTCAAGCAATAAACTCCCCCAAAACCGTATCCAAAAAATTCCAGCCCTTATCCGTACAAACATAATAACCGTTTTCCAACTCGATTAAGCCTTGTTTCTGGCAAGCGGACAATGCGGGTTGCAAGGTGGTTGCAGACAAACCGGTAACAGTAAGGTAATGGTTTAAAGTAAATCCGCTTCGTAGCCGCAACTGGTTCATGACGAATTCCAATGGCAACTCATCAATTGTAATAGCTTGGCTGCTGCCGTTGTTTACTGGATTATTCAAATAAACTTCGGGGCTTTTGGCTTTTGCGGTTCTGGTAATTTGATTGGGCAAGCTAGTTGTAATCTTGCCATGCGCACCCGCACCAATCCCCAGATAATCGCCAAACTGCCAGTAATTGACGTTATGGCGGCACTGCTTTCCTGACTGCGCGTATGCTGAGACTTCATATTGCACGTAACCGTTATCGTCCAATAAGCCTTGACAGTTTTTTTGTGTGCTAAAGATAAACTCATCATCGGGTAGTTTGGGCGGAAATTTGTGGAACAAGGTATTGGATTCCAGGGTTAGTTGGTAAAAAGATACATGTGTGGGTCTTAGTTGAATTGCTGTTGTTATATCGTGTTCGCTATCGCCTGGATTAGCACCGGGTAAGCCGAACATCAAGTCCAGGTTAAAATTGGTAAATCCCGCATAATGCGCTATTTCAGCCGCTTTAATGGCTTCTTGCCCTGAATGGACTCGACCTAATCTTGTTAGCAAATTGTCATTAAAGCTTTGAACACCGATTGATAAGCGATTAATGCCCAACGCGTTGAACTCTACAAACTTTGTACTCTCAAACGTACCAGGGTTGGCTTCGAGGGTAATTTCCAGGTAAGCTTCAAACGTAACGCGCTGCCTGATTCCTACGATCAAGCGATCTATGGCTTCAGGAGAAAACAGGCTAGGTGTACCGCCGCCGATAAAGATGCTATGGATGGGTCGGGATATTGCGTAGCGTTCCAGGTCAGAAGTCAAATCATTCAGCAAGGCGTCAATATAAGATGACTCCGGCATATCCACTTTGACGGCATGTGAATTAAAATCACAATAAGGGCATTTTTTGATACACCAGGGGATGTGAACGTATAGACTAAGTGGCGGCAATAGAAACTCAGGTATTTGATTAAACTGATGGTCAGTTTAACATTAACGGCCACCGTGAATACCAGGTATATCCTATTCATTTTTAGTCCCCCCGAACCAAACAATTTAGTGTCTCAACTCAAATAGAACAAATCCATAAAAGCATTCATTGGTTTCGGTAATCACATATATAAATATTAACACTATTTTGACTTAAAATAATTTAAACTTTTCAAAACAATCCGCCGAAAAGCCCATTGTATCTTTTTGACCCACGGACTCAGTTTTGCATAGGGATGGTATCGTAATAAAGGAAACAAAAATGAAACAGCCATTAAAGATTCTGATTTTACTGACGATTTTTCAGACGTTTTTTATCAACTATGCGAGAGCAGATCGGCAATGTCGAATTGCCATTATGCCAAATTGTAGTCAAAAACTAGCTGACAAAGTCGACTATGGTCGGAACTCAAATTTACGTGGGGTTTTTTTGACCGAGTTGAAAATTCAAAAAGAAGCTTTATTCAACCGTAGTTCAATTACAATTGGGTACTTCGATTCAAACGACCTTGATGCTGGTAAAAGTCAATGTAAGGAGCCAGGACAAAAACATCCGGTCTTAATTGGGACCAATCTTGCTCAGATAGGCCTTGAAGTGGATTACCTTTTAATTTTTGAACCAACTTCTAGCGGAGTTTCCAACTTTAAATTAGTAGACATCAGGCACCTAAGCGGCAAACAACGAATATCGTTTAATATCTTGCCAGCAAGCGAAGGCGGTACTAATCCAAATGTAATTGCCACAGGTATTGCTGCGGAAAGCGACCTGGGCACGTTGGGTCAAATAATTGACGTTATCGATGACTGTAATACCAGTAATGGAGTCTTAGCTGGGCGATTTATGGCGCCTCAGACCACGCCAGATAAGTCAATTGCCGCATTACCAAAACCAGCCAATTCGGATCTAGAAAGATTCTGCAATACCTTGACATCAAAAAAGGACAAACAAAAATGTTTGGAGCTTAACAGCCAGCAATCGAAAGTTCCCGGAAACAAAATATAATGCGGCAACAGTTTTAAAGTTAAGCTTAAGGTAGGGTTAACTTTTTTTGTTTACGTTGTCGCAGTTAATGGTAATTATTTTATGGGGTCATAATGCGACTTTTACTGGTAGAAGATGATGAAATTTTAGGCGACGGCCTGGCCGCCGGATTAAAAATGGAAGGTTATGCTGTGGACTGGCTAACCAATGGCAAACTGGCTGACGAAGCTCTTAAGATGAATTGCTACGAGCTGGTCGTCCTAGACCTTAATTTGCCGGATATGGATGGCTTGTCGATCTTGCGGGCATTAAGGGCGCGTAAGGACGAAACGCCCGTGTTGGTTTTGACCGCCAAGGATACCGTACCTGACCGGGTAGAAGGCCTGGACAGCGGTGCAGATGATTTCGTCATCAAGCCGTTCGAGCTGGATGAGGTCTGCGCCAGACTAAGGGCGTTGGCACGACGAAACGAGGGCAGAAGTTCGCCAACCGTCGAGTACAAAGGTATCGTCCTTGATCCGGCTTCGCATCAGGTCACCTACAATGACGAAAAGGTGGAGCTATCCCAAAAAGAATTTGAGATCCTCAGCTTTCTTATGGGCAATATTGGTCGCGTGGTATCTCGTGCAAGGCTTGAAGAAAGCCTGTACTCATGGAGTTCCGATATAGAAAGTAACACGGTGGAAGTACATATCCACTATCTCAGAAAAAAACTCGACCCTAGCATTATCCGTACGGTTAGGGGTGTAGGCTATATTATTGATTCAGAAAGCGATGCAGGTTCTGATTCAGAAGATGAAGAATGAACTATTCGCTAAGAAAACTGTTGTTAGTGACCTTATTATCAGCCTCCATGCTGATATGGGGTTTTACAGCGTACATAAATTACCGTGTAACCCGCGATGAAGTTGCCTCACTGTTTGATGCCGAACTTGCCCAATCGGGTAAGGTGTTGCTGGCCTTTTTGGATGGCTTGCCCCAAGACAGCGCGTTGGAAGAACGCTTAAAACTGGTTCAAACCGACGCATCAAGTCAAAATTATGACCGGAAAATTGCCTTCCAGCTTAAATCGGAAAATGACGGCTTGTTATTGCATTCAAAGGCTGCCCAAAATTTTCCGGTTTTTGGGATTAACGAAGCCAAAAATAATGATCCCTTATGGGATGTTTTTGACGAAATGCTGCAAACGGATGCTTTTGGCCATAAGTACGAAAGAAAAATTGCCTTTCAGTTATGGTCTAAAGACAACGGCTTGCTGCTTCGTTCAGAAAGTGCACCTAAATTTGCTTTTTCTTCATCCATTCGCGGTTTCAGCGAAACAACAATCGACGAACATTTGTGGCACGTTTTTAGCATTACTAATGCTACCGGTGATTACGTCATTCATGTCGGCCAAAAAGAGGAAATACGCGCCCAATTAACCGATGATATTTCCAGGCAGTTAGTCACCCAGTTTCTGGTCGGCTTGCCATTATTGGGTGTCGTTATCTGGTTTATCGTCGGCTATACCTTAAAACCGCTTAATCGCTTGGAAAGGGCGTTATCTAAACGCGAAGCCGGTTTCCTCAAGCCCTTATATACCAAAAAATTGCCCCAGGAAGTGATACCTGTTGTTAATGAGATCAATAATTTGTTCGCACAGCTTGAACAGGCTTTTGAACACGAACGCCGGTTTACTGCGGATGCTTCACATGAGCTACGGACACCTTTGGCCGGGCTGCTGACCCAGGCGCAAGTGGCGTTGCGTACAACCGATGATGCAGTACGCAAACAGGCACTATTGCGAATTTCGCAAGCTGTCCACAGAATGACGAATATGGTGCAGCAATTACTGACTTTTTCGCGTATCGAGTCCGGCAAAGAATATCTTGCCAAAGAAATTACCTTGTTGAACCGGGAAATTATTCAAGTGATTACCGAACTTGAACCAGCGGCACACAAAAAACGTATTCAGATGGAGTTTGTTGAAGAAAATGCCACACCTATTTTTGCCAATACGCAGCTAATTACGATTTTAGTCAGAAATATTATCGATAATGCCATCAAATACACTCCCGCCGATGGCAATATCATGATTTACCTGAAAGGAAGCGAAAAGCAATTACAATTCAAGGTAGAAGATTCGGGCCCTGGGATTCCGTCGGATCAATACGAAAATTCCCTTAAACGGTTTCACCGCTGCGTGGAAACGGCCCAGACTGCCCAAGGCAGCGGACTCGGTTTTTCAATCGTGGAAAGAATTACGGCCATGTATTGCGCTGAACTGACCCTGGGCGTATCACAATTTGGCGGCTTGATGGTGACGGTGATATTCCATGTGCCAAGAAGGCAGACAAATAAACCTCTCCTAGAATCTGCATTAGAAAAGAATGTTGCCAAGGCTTAACGAAGTTTCTGAACTTGTCAATGCCGTTCGTAGTGAGCTTGTCGAACTATGAAGGGCATTGACAAAAACCATTCGTCCTGAGCATTTCGATGAACTCAGGAGAGCCTTGTCGAAAGACATGGATCAAGAGCCCTTAAGATATTTCTAGAGTTCGTCAATCACAGGATTGCTTAATTTCCCAATCCCTTCAATTTCAACACTCACCGTCTGCCCTGGTCTCAGATAACCACGAGGCTCCATCTTCACGCCAACCCCACTAGGTGTGCCGGTGCTGATGACATCGCCCGGTTCCAGTGTCATTGCTTGCGACAAATAGGCGATCATTTCGTAGCAGTTAAACAGCATGTGACGGGTATTTGAATTCTGCCTTAACTCCCCGTCCACCCAGGTTTTGATGTTAAGATTATGCGGATCGCTGATTTCATCACGGGTAACCAGCCAAGGCCCCAGCGGGCCGCAGGTGTCGAATGATTTGCCTACGGTAAATGTTGGCGAGCGAAATTGCCAGTCACGTATCGAGACATCATTGGCAATTGTGAAACCTGCAATCACCTTATGCGCCTCATCCACAGGTACATGACGGCAACGTTTACCGATAACAAAAGCCAGTTCTCCTTCATAATCCAGCTTGTCGGACACTTTCGGCCGGTGAATGGCATCGCCGTGGGCAATTATGCAAGTGCTTTGTTTGGTAAAAAAGCTGGGGTATTCTGGCCTGTCTCGGCCTGTTTCTGCTATATGGTCGGCATAATTGAGGCTGATCGCCAGATATTTTCCTGGCCTGGGTATGGGGGCTTGTAATTTGACTTCTGCCAATGGAATCCGGTGCTTTCCGGTGTCTATTCGTTTTCGCATAGCCGATAAAGCTACTTCTCCTGCCGCTAAAAAATTAATCATTGCCGCTGGAATATCAATTTCACCAACGCCATCTACAACTTCATCATCGACCACTGCGCCAAAACGGGAATAATTGTTATGGGTAAAAGTGACCAGTTTCATGAGATTAAATGCCCTGTGCGTTTTTTGTTGCGGCTATTGTATAACAAAGCTCAAACGGCAAAAAAAAGATATAATCCACCTATTTAACCAAGAGGATCGAAAAATGAACGAAAACTGGATTGCACCTTCCATCTTGTCTGCCAATTTTGCCAAACTGGGCGAGGAAGTCGATAACGTATTGGCTGCTGGTGCAGACGTTGTCCACTTTGATGTGATGGACAACCATTTTGTGCCTAACCTGACCATCGGGCCGTTGGTTTGCGAAGCCTTACGTAAGCATGGTGTCACTGCTCCAATTGATGTGCATTTAATGGTCGAACCAGTAGACCGCATCGTGCCTGATTTCGCCAAAGCGGGCGCGTCTTTCATTACCTTCCATCCAGAAGGATCTGTGCATATCGACCGCACTTTGCAATTGATTAAAGATTGCGGTTGCAAAGCAGGTTTGGTTTTCAACCCTGGCACACCTTTAAACCACTTGGATTATGTGATGGATAAGCTGGACATGATCTTATTGATGTCGGTTAACCCAGGTTTTGGCGGACAATCATTCCTGCCATCAGCATTAGGTAAATTGCGCGAAGTCCGCAAACGCATCGACGACAGTGGTTTCAACATCCGCCTAGAAATCGACGGCGGCGTTAATGGTGCTAATATCGGTGCGATTAAAGCAGCGGGTGCAGATACGTTTGTTGCGGGTTCTGCTATTTTCGGCAAGCCTGATTACAAGAAGATTATCGACGAAATGCGGGCGGAAATGGCAAAGGCTGGTTAATTATTGAGGAATGTCATTGATTTTTTATTAGCTACTATGAACGAAATGGCGGACGAATTACGAACGTCCGTCTCGTTCTATATCTCATTAGGATGAGTGGATATAAACAACATAGTCGTAGAATTCTCGCGATTAAAAATTCTTGCGTCAATGCTATTTTCTGGGTTTTTGGAAGTTTAACCGGGAGTAAAAATGAGTAATTGGGTTAGAGTGAATATAAATGGTGTTACATACGATGCGTTAACACATGCGTTAATCGCAATAGGTTTTAAACCTACAAGCGGAAGGCCATACCAAGATGAAATAGATAAGGTTTGGAGGCAAGCAAGAAAGGATTTAAAAAAACACAGTGAATGCCATGTAAATAAAAGCAACCAAACTTACACTATAACTTTGGCGCATTAGTTCGTAGGTTGGGTTAGGCACACAAAACAAATCACGTCAAAATGATAGCCGACTTATCCGTGCGCCGTAACCCAACATTGGGCGTTTCCCTGATGCTGATTGTTGGGTTACGCCCCGCCCAATCGCCAGTGAAACCGATAATCCGGTGCACAGCGGGGCTAACCCAACCTACATAACCACCTGAATTAAGGAGGAGTGAATATGAAAACAACTCTCAATTTACCTGATGAGTTAATTAATGAAGCAATGCACACGCTCAATATGAAAACAAAATCGGAAGTGGTTATCTATGCGCTGCAAGATTTGCTTAGAAGAAAAAAAGTTGCGTCCTTAAAAAATTACAAAGGAAGCGTTAACCTGGATATTGATTTGGACACACTCCGAAACCGTAATGCAAATATTGGTTGATACATCAATTTGGGTTGATTATTTTAAAGGCGGGGAAAAATCTTTAAATCTGGATGATCTGCTTTTGGATGACCGTGTTGTCATAAACGATATTATCCTTGCCGGACTCATCCCTTTATTGCTCCTAAAAAAACAAGCCAAGATTATCGATTTGCTTAAAAATATCGTACTGTTTCCGCTTGTTATAGACTGGGATCAAATCATTCAATGGCAAACGATGTGTTTGAGTTCAGGAATAAACGCCATAGGTATACCGGATTTACTTATAACTCAAAATGCAATTCAGAATAACCTTTCGGTTTATTCGTTGGATAAACACTTTCGGTCGTTATCAAAAATAAACCGTTTACAAATATTTGAATAACCCATGACCCCAGAACAATTCAATTACTACGTCAGGCAGGGTTACAATCGTATCCCTGTCTGCCGGGAAGTGTTGGCTGATTTAGATACGCCCCTGAGCGCGTACCTAAAGCTCGCCGATGGCCCGTATTCCTATCTGTTTGAATCAGTTCACGGCGGTGAACAATGGGGTCGTTATTCGATTATTGGTTTGCCCTGTAAGACTTTGGTTAAAGTATACGGTAACGAAATCCGACTGGAAAAAGACGGCGAGGTGCTTGAAAGCGTAACCCATGATAATCCTTTAATCTGGATTGAAGCCTTCAAAGATCGCTATAAAGTGCCCGATATTGAAGAATTGCCACGCTTTAGTGGTGGTTTGGTCGGCTATTTCGGCTATGAAACCGTTGCTTATATCGAGCCGCGTTTACGTGCAGATAAGCCTGATCCTTTAGGTTGTCCGGATATTTTGTTGATGGTGTCGGAAGAAATTCTGGTTTTCGATAACCTGTCCGGCAAAATGCTGTTGCTTACGCACGCTAATCCCGAAGACGATGAAGCATATAATCTGGCTGTCGGTCGATTGAATGATTTGGCAAGAAGGCTGCGTGAACTAAAAGCCGAACCAGCCAAGCACACCAATCCCGTGCACGTACGGGAATCGGATTTTGTCTCCGATTTTACCGAGGAAGGTTTTAAAAATGCCGTCCTCAAGGCCAAAGAATACATCACTGACGGCGACATAATGCAGGTGGTGGTGTCGCAACGCATGTCCATCCCTTATGGTGCGCCGCCGCTGGATTTATACCGTGCCTTACGTTGCTTGAATCCCTCGCCGTATATGTTCTATTTAAACCTGGAAGACTTCCATATCGTTGGTTCGTCACCGGAGATACTGGTCAGGTTAGAAGATGAACTTATTACCGTGCGTCCCATCGCAGGCACACGCAAACGCGGCACTACGCCCGAACACGACCTGGAACTGGAGCGTGAACTGCTGGCCGATCCCAAAGAACTCGCCGAGCATCTCATGCTGATCGACTTAGGCCGTAACGATACCGGGCGTGTGGCTGAAATAGGCACCGTGGAGTTGACCGATAAAATGATCGTCGAACGCTATTCTCATGTCATGCACATCGTTTCCAACGTCACGGGACAATTACAGTCAGGTAAAAATGCGTTCGATGTCCTGGCGGCGACGTTTCCGGCAGGAACTGTCAGCGGCGCACCGAAAATACGTGCAATGGAAATTATCAATGAACTCGAACCCGTCAAACGCGGCATTTATTCAGGTGCTGTGGGTTATATTGCCTGGTCGGGAAATCTGGATACCGCCATTGCCATCCGAACTGCCGTCATCAAGGACAACATGCTACATATTCAAGCGGGAGCGGGCATTGTGTACGATTCAATCCCCCAAAACGAATGGGATGAAACCATGAACAAAGGCCGCGCCGTATTCCGCGCCGTCAGCATGGCGGAAGCAGGGCTTGATAGTGAGCAACAGGGAGGTGAAGCATGAGTGCAGTCAACGTAGTGATGATCGATAACTACGACTCATTTACCTACAATCTCGTGCAATATTTTGGCGAGTTGGGTGCGGATGTTACGGTGGTACGTAACGACCAAGTCACAGTAGACGACATAGCAGCGTTAGCACCCGATAAGATCGTCATTTCACCCGGCCCTTGCACACCCAAAGAAGCTGGAATTTCCGTTGATGCCATCGAAAAATTTGCCGGACGTATTCCTATTCTAGGCGTTTGTTTGGGGCATCAAAGCATCGGCTATGCTTTCGGCGGTAACATCATCCACGCCAAAAGTATCATGCACGGCAAAACCTCACAGGTTTATCACCGGAATGAGGGGGTATTCAAAAGCCTAAGCAATCCCTTTACGGCAACGCGATACCATTCCCTGGTCATTGAACAGGCAACCTTACCAGATTGCTTGGAAATCACCGCCTGGACACAAGACGAAGAAGGCAACATCGACGAGATCATGGGCGTTCGCCATAAAACCCTGGATATTGAAGGCGTACAGTTTCACCCCGAATCGATCTTGACCGAACATGGACATGATTTGCTTAGGAACTTTTTGGAGCGATGAGTCCAACGGCCTTTGTTGAAATAACCCATATCTCAACTTATGAAGTTTGGTTGTTGGCACATCAAGAAGAATTTTAGAGGATAAATCATGGCAATTGGCAGAACACCCGCAACGGGGCAAGTTGTTAATGTACAGGGTTCTCTTGGGGTAAACCCATCTGGGCATCTATCTGGAATTTTGTACGTCAATAAAACTCCAAGTGATGGTTGGCTAAAGACCCATGATCCTAGCACACTAAAATACGAGTATTTGTGTAAATACACAAAGGTAAAGGTGCTTGAGTCAAAAAAGGGGCGGACTTATTTCAGGGTTTTAGACGGTGCAAACGCAGGGAAAACGCTTACCTTGGCGGATGACAATGCGAAAGAGTATTTGGGCAAAACCCCGTCTATATCATCTAGGCTTGAGATTGTTGTAACTTATGGGAAATATGAAGCGCAATGGTATTCCAAGGCAAGAGAAGTGGGGCTTGATCAACAGTGGGCGGTTCTTACCGCTGGAGGTCTTCAAGTAAACGTCACCATGAATACGGTATGGGACAAAAACTATGCTCCACTACCTGCTGGCGAATACACCATACTTCTGCCCGACAATCCTCACGACAAAAATATGACACGGTATTATCGGAACACAGAACCCAGCTTAAAATATGATCAAGTCTGGTTTCCTATTAAATATCAAGATAATAGTCGATATATTCATGTAGGAAATGTTTCCGAAGGCTGTGTGACGGTGGTGGATTTGGCGAAATGGGCAGATATTCACGAAGCATTGATTAGGCACCGTTCACCTGATGGGTATGGCGTTGGTAAATTAATCGTCAAAGGTAAACCAGAAAGGGGAAAATAATGAACCATTCCAAAATGTTACACCCCTGCTTTTTAATGTTTGTGAGCTGTGTGGCACTGAGCTTACCCTGTTTTGGCTCAGAAACTCCTAGCTCACCCAACACGATCAGAATTCTTAATGTCATGGACGAATGGCGTAGTAAAAAAAATTCAGAAGATAAGGACGCGGCCAATAGTCTAAACAAAGACGGGGATAAGTTATACAAACAAAAAAAATATTCTAAAGCGTATAAATATTATTACAATTCCTACCCAAATTTTCCAAATGCTTATGCTTACATTATGTCTGGAGATGTCTACTGGAGGATGGTTGCAATATCTAATATTAATGCCGTTCCAGACGAGCATCATTGCCGTCTTAATAATAAGTATTTTCCACATGATCTTGATCAGGATATTTCTCAAACTTATGAAGTTGGGATAGCGCTTGCTGTCAAGGACAAGGAAACACGCCTGATAAAATCAGCTTTATATAAACGGGCGGTTGAAGCTGACAAATGTTTACGAAAATTATATGATTTTTACAAAACCCAAACGGCTGAAGCTTGTGTCGATTTAAACAGAATTCAAGCCTGCCTGGGAGAGCCTTTATTAAAATAACCCATAACTAATGAGAGTAAATTTGTAAGTCAATGGGATGGACACCTCCCACCTATCGGCATCGAGGTGCCAGACTGATAGAATTAAACTATCAGACAACTTAGAGGAGGCGTCCATCATGAATATTAAACGAATAGGCATAGACTTAGCAAAGCAAGTTTTTCAACTTCACGGCGTAGATCATCAAGGAAAACCGGTATTACGCAAACAGCTACGCCGGAATCAAATGTTAAGTTATTTCGCCAAACTATCGCCCTGCTTGATAGGCATAGAGGCTTGCAGCAGTTCCCACTACTGGGCGAGAGAATTACAGAAACTAGGGCATACCGTTAAATTAGTGGCACCACAGTTTGTAAAACCGTATGTTAAAGGCAACAAAAATGATGCCAACGATGCCGAAGCGATTTGTGAAGCTGTTGCCCGTCCTAACATGCGTTTTGTAGCGATTAAAACGATTGAGCAACAAGATATTCAAGCTGTACATCGCATCCGCAGCGGACTGGTGCAACAGCGAACGGCTAAAGTGAACCAAATTCGCGGTTTACTGGCTGAATATGGCATCGTCGTTGAGCGTCGAGTGGAGAAATTACGCAAGGCACTGCCGTTGTTACTTGAAGATGCTGAAAATGGACTCAGTTTTGATTTTAGGGCTTTATTGCAAAGTTTACAGCAAGATTTAATCGCCCTGGATGACCGAGCCAGTGAAATGGATAAAAAAATCCAACAACTAGCAAACAGCAATAGTACAGCCAAAAGGCTACAACAAATCCCGGGTATTGGCCCAATTACCTCTACAGCCTTAGTTTGTGCTATTGGTGATGGTAAACAATTTAAACGCGGGCGCGATTTAGCGGCATGGTTAGGATTAACCCCAAGACAACACAGCAGTGGTGGTAAAGACCGCTTATTAGGCATCAGCAAACGGGGCGACACCTACATAAGAACCTTACTGATACATGGTGCCAGGGCGGTACTTAAAGTCGCCGATAAAAAAGATGATCCACGTAGCCGCTGGATACAAAGTTTATGCAGCCGCCGCAATAAAAATATTGCGGCTGTTGCCCTGGCTAACAAGAACGCACGTATCGTGTGGGCCTTGTTGACTCAAGAAACAGATTTCCTGCCGGAAGGCAAACCTGCTTGAGTTCGAAAGCAAGCTTTCAAACTCCAGCAGGTTGAGATAAAAGGAAGTATTCACCCACGATTGTTAAGCAACAACTACTGATGGTAAACAGGTCGAACCGGCGTTTACAAACCCTGACGAATCCGTGGTGCCAAAGAGCACGATAAGGCGATTAGGTGTAAACGCGCGAATAGCCCATTATGGCCCGGGCAAATGCGCTCAACTGAGAGGTCGGATATACGTGTGCAGTCGTACCCTAAAACCAAAAGTAATTAATGCTTGCAAACCGGGAGGTGTCCATATACGTATTCGCCGCTAGGCAATACGCCATAAACGGAGCAGACGGAGTTGATTGTTGCTCGAATTTTTCCGAGCTATCTTTTAGGGTGTACTTACTTGAATTGAGGTGTTACTTTAGTCAGCGGCAGTTTGCTGGCGCGAAACCTCCCTACGCAAGTTGTTGATTTATTTCTTGTTCTCAACCTCTAGATTGGGAATCATGACCGTACGGTGGATTGTAGCAAGTAGCTGCGGAATCTGGATTTTCTAAGCTCAGATGTCCTACTGGCTTATTTAAAAGGATTGACGATACAGAGTTGGTTTGCAATCAGCTGATTGTTTTGCATATCTTCGCTGTACAGGATTGTACAGTCGTTTTCTAGTGCAGTGGCTACGATGAGTGCATCGTAATACGAGAAACTATGTTGTTGGCATAACTGTAGGGCTTGCAGTTGCGTTGATAACGAGAAGCCGACTACTACCTACCGTGGTGCTGGTGATTTCTAGAACTGCTGAGATAACGGCATTCCCCTCCAGCCGAAGTCTTTATTAGGCAAATGCTTGAGAATTCGTTGATGACTTGCAAAGAAATAAGCGATGCCCCTTCAAAAATCAGGGCATTAGCTTTGTCTGCTTTGTGCGGCTCGCTGTTTGAATAGGCGTAGATGATGATATTGGTGTCCAGGAAATATTTGCTCATCTGGCATTAGCATCTTCGCGATCAAATTTGAATGAACGCGTATCTATAGACAAGGCCGACACCCGTTGGGCCGATTTTTTAGGGGCATTGTCGATGTGTTCGTCCATCGAAATTTTAACTTTTAGATGTTTAGATGCAAATGCTTCAAATTCTTTGGGAATTTCAATGATCCGTCCTCTCGCATCGGTTTCAAATTCTATGGCTTGCATATTTTAATCTCCCATTTGCTTGGCCTTAGATTCTAGCCTAATTGTAAAATATTCGCTATCACGGTAACCAAGCGCCGAAATCCATTTATAAGGGGGTCTCTAAAAATTCAAAAAAACTCCTTCTCCCTACGCAGGAACAGCCAAAACAATTGACGACATGAATACTGTCATTGCCCAAGGTCTTAAGGCGCAATTCAATGATTGCAATTGACACCAACATTGTTATTCGATTTTTGACGAATGACGATGCAGGCCAGTATTTGAAAGCCTACAAACTATCTAAGGATAGCTCTGATTAAGCCCTTCGGATAGTTATGATGGTGGGCAGAACAGCACTGCCCAACCCTACTAAGCGTCTTGAAAACAGGGATGCAGAAGTAAAAACAATTACTTGATTTTGCCTTCTTTGTACATAACGTGCTTACGGGCTACGGGATCAAATTTTTTGATCTCCATTTTTTCCGGCTTCGTTTTCTTGTTTTTTGTAGTGGTATAAAAGTGGCCTGTGCCTTCGCTAGAAATGAGTTTAATTTTATCGCGCATATTTCAGTCCTCTTAAGCTATTATGCCATTTTTACGCAAATCCGCCAGAACAGCGTCTATGCCTTTTTTGTCGATGATTCGCATACCTTTGGTCGATACCCGTAAGCGAATCCAACGGTTTTCACTTTCCACCCAAAATCTATGGTGTTGCAGATTGGGCAGAAAACGTCTTCTGGTTCTATTGTTGGCGTGTGATACGTTGTTACCTACAACAGGCTGTTTGCCTGTCACTTGACATACTCTGGACATGATTAGCCTCTAGCTGGGTGCCTGGATTCAAAATTAGCCCATCTTTATACCAAAAATTCTTTTCAAGGTAAATAACAATCTATAAAATGAGGCGAACAATCACTTAAAATCATTATGGAAAGACAGCAATGCCAATAAAATTCGGCATGGTCATGGATCCCATCGACCGCATCAACATTAAAAAAGACACCAGCTTCGCCATGTTACTCGAAGCCCAGGCCAGAGGCTGGGAACTTCACTACATGGAACTGGGCAGCCTTTATCTAAGGAATGGCAAAGCTAATGCCAAAACTAAAATACTGGCAGTGCAACGTGATGAAAAGCAATGGTTTAACTTTGTTGGCGAGCAAGACATGGTGCTAGATTCGCTTGATGTCATCATCATGCGAAAAGACCCGCCGTTCGACCCGGAATATTTATATGCTACTTACATGCTGGAACTGGCGGAACATGCGGGTGTCTACGTGGTCAACAAACCACAATCCTTGCGTGATGCGAATGAAAAGCTGTTTACGGCATGGTTTCCTCAGTGTTGTACTGAAACCCTAGTCACTAGGGATGCTGGCAGGATTAAGCATTTTCTGCATGAGCTGGGTGAAATTATTGTTAAACCCTTAGATGGTATGGGTGGGGCATCCATCTTTCATCTACGCGAGGGCGATCCTAACCTGAGCGTGATTCTGGAAACGATGACCCAGCACAACAGCCGTCAGATAATGGCGCAAAAATACCTTCCGGAAATCAAAGATGGCGATAAACGTATACTGATGGTTAACGGCGAACCTGTGCCTTATTGCCTTGCACGTATACCGGCGAAAGGCGAAAGCAGGGGTAATTTGGCGGCCGGTGGCAGTGGTGAGGGTAGACCGCTGACCGATCAAGATCGCTGGATTGCTAACCAGGTAGGGCCTACGCTGCGGGAAAAAGGTTTGGTATTCGTGGGTTTGGATGTTATCGGGACAACCCTGACCGAAATTAATGTCACCAGCCCAACCTGCGTTCAGGAATTGGACAAACAGTTCGGCTTGAATATTAGCGGTCTGTTGATGGATCATATTGAAATTGCGTTGAAATGATGGCGAATACGGCGAGTTTCGATTCAACAAGTACGGTAACCAACAATGACCGGATGTTGGTTGCCTTGTTTATCGCGATCATCATCCATATCATTATTGTGCTAGGCATCCGTTTTACCGAGCCTGGGCCACCCATCCAGAATAGCCGTTCGATTGATGTTATTTTGGTTAGTACGCCAGCCAAAAAAGCACCCAAAAAAGCAAAATTCTTAGCCCAGGACAATCAGATAGGCGCTGGTGAAAAAGCCCAGAAGCCACAGCCGCCTGCACAAAGAATTTCCAGCCAGAGTAACGGTCAAAGAAAACAGGTGGATAAAAGCGAACCGGAACATGTAGAACCAAAAGCCAAACAGAAACTCATCACGCAGGAAAAAGCAAACAAGCAAGTCGTGACTGAAAAGCAGCCTGAACTTACACATGATACAGAAAAGCGCCCCCTTTTAACGGCAGAAATGTTACAGCAGCAGATTACGCAATACGGCACTGAAATCAGGCTCAAGGAACAAAGCTCCGATCAGGCTAAAATAAAGTTTGCTAATTCCGTAAGCGCCCATAAATATGTTGCTGCACAATATGTGAAAGACTGGGAGCGGAAAGTCGAACATACAGGAAATTCGAATTATCCTGCAATAGCCCAAAAGAAAAATTTCTCGGGTACATTGACCATGGATGTTGGAATAAAATCGGATGGCAGTATTTACAGCATTCGCATATCCAGGTCTTCAGGTTATCCTGAGCTGGATGAAGCGGCAAAGCGAATTGTCAGGATGAGCGCACCTTTTTCGGCGCTGCCTAGCGACCTGCTTAAGGAAGTCAACGTCCTGGTCATCACCAGAAAATGGAAATTTTCTGATGAATCGGGAATGACTACGCCATAATAGTATCTACCATCAGCAATTAGGATAGCCAAAATGAGTGGAAGCTACCTCAATAATCAATTCATCATCGCCATGCCGGGCTTGATAGAACCTCTTTTTCACCATACCGTTACTTATCTGTGCCAGCACACCAAGGAAGGCGCGTTAGGCATAGTGATCAACCGGTCTGCTGATATGAAACTGGGTGAAATATTTAAGCAAATGGATATATCCGTCAGCTCTTTGGAGGCAGCGGAAACCCCTGTATTTGCTGGCGGCCCAGTGCAGCAGGATAGAGGGTTTG
>Ga0302321_100000156_pt1 | contig 60671 bp, 59 predicted proteins | sample Fen_T0_1_FD_202505 | JGI IMG/M metagenome (GOLD analysis project Ga0302321, IMG submission 202505) | Peat permafrost microbial communities from Stordalen Mire near Abisko, Sweden - Fen_T0_1 | ecosystem: Environmental > Terrestrial > Soil > Wetlands > Permafrost | place: Sweden: Abisko... | reverse complement strand
TCTGTTGCAGAGAACAAAATAGTTTGCTTGCGATTGTGCATGGCTTTCACGATAAATTGAATATCGCGTGAGAAACCCATGTCTAAAAGACGGTCAAACTCATCCAATATAAGTGTCGTGAAATTCCCAAAACGTAACGCTCCCTGACGAGCAAGGTCAGTTAAACGGCCTGGTGTTCCAATCACCAAATGCACCGGTTGGCGCAATGTTGCTATATCTCTGCCTACGCTTGTGCCTCCAATAAAGCAGGCGCTATTCATCGACAACCCTTTTACAATACTTTTATATTCTTGCTCCACCTGCACTGCCAATTCACGTGTTGGTACCACTACCAATACTTGAAACGCTGCTTTGGTGCCAATTAGTTTATGAACTACTGGAATTAAAAATGCTCCAGTCTTACCCGTGCCGGTTTGAGCAATGCCCATTAAGTCGTTATCCGTTAAAATCGCTTCTATGGTTTTGTCCTGGATCTCTGTTGGCCTTAAATACCCTTTTGCAATCAAATTATTTTTGATTCTTGCATCGACCGGTAAATCTTCGATTTTTCTTGGGGACTCGTAGCGCACCTCATTTAAGGGCTTCGCTTTCTTTTCAAATAAGCGAGGATCCAGTGTGCTAACCAATTGCTGCTGGCCTCTTCCGCGTGAGGGTTGTTGACTTCTTCTTCCTTGCTGATTGCCTTCTCTTCTCTTTGTGTTGTTCTGTTTTACAAAATTCATTTTTCGTTGTTAAAATTAAAAATCAAGCGGGCAATACCATCACATCTATCGTTCCGGTGCTAACGGACAGAGAGAATAGCAACCGGAAACCCGTGCTTGCGATTTTCAGCGAAAATGATTGGGTGTAGAAAGAACTCTTAAAATTAAGAGGTTAAGACTTGCTATTACGGAATGATTCTGCTAAAAACGTTGCAAAGATACACCCGATATCCTTAAGAACCTAATTAGCCCCTAAACACGAGGTGTTGAACATAAATAGGAGCCTTGATACGAACTCTAAAATTTAAAAAGGCTACCTTTGACGAAATATAATCAATGAATTTTATGAGCTTTAACTTATCCGAAAGCAAACCGTATGCTCCAGTGTGGAACAAATACCGCCCTGCGATATTAAAACTAATGGTCGCTTCTGCGGATGAGCCACAGCAATACAAGCTTTATAGCCATGAATTCAAGGCTATGAATCCCAAGGAAAAAGGATTTTCATTTACGCTGCAAGCCTTTCAAGGCAAGGCAGTGAATAACATCAGGAAATCACCCATTGCGCAAGATTTGCTTACTATTTTAGAACAATCCAAAAAAGCTTCTGAGCTGATGAATACGAATACGTACGAGTTCACGCTCGACAAGCACTTCGTATTACGAGTGACCAAGCAGGAGCTGATTGAATCAGTCTCCAACTCTTAATGGAGTCGATGCCTTTGTTCTGACCAGCCCCTAAACTGGCGCAAGTCTTGTGATATGAATTTGCGCGCGGCTGACTTGTGCCATCTTCAAACATAACTCAATTCAATTAGACTTTTCTTTCCGTTATAATAATGGGCAGCGCTGCTATATGTCCAATCTTCTGCCTTCTCAACAAAACCCGCCCGTACTGGATTTTCATGAACATAATCTATCTTCTGCCGTAGGATGGTTGGACTGCCGCATTCAATTGGATGATTGTCTTGTTGCCATAATTGGAATATTTTATTGTTGCTATTATTTTCTCCCGCTTGCCTGAACAATGATAGCATCCACTCCCTTCTACTCTCCGGCTCTTTCTTAATAGCTTCCAGCAATTTTGAAGAAGTGAATTTTTTCATGTCACGCATAATGGCTTCTAATAAAGTATCCGAGTTTTTTGAAATAATCATGTGGACGTGGTTGGTCATAATAACATAAGCATGGATAAGTAATCCTTTTTGTTGTTGACAATACCTCCAGCTTTCTAAGAGAATGTCTTTGTAAACATTTCTTGTAAAAAGATCTACCCAACCGACAACGGCAAAGGTTACGAAATAGCATGCATCTGGATCATGAAATTTGTATTTGGTACTCATGGCTTAAAGATAGCAGCCTTGGATTATATGGCACAAGTCACTCGCAAATCCTTCGCACCTTCCTAAGACTTGCGCCAGTTAAGGCAAGCGTATGGAGGAGATTGAGAGCCTACCCATCAAAGAGAAGGAAAAAATATTTGAGTACATCGACCTCATTATCCGCGATGTCAAAATCAAAATCATTCTTGCAAATAAGAATTTTCGCCAAAGTAATATTCGGATCAACTTAAACAATCCACATGAAACTTATTCAGTGCAGGGATGGAAGTGAAAACATTTGCTCCCGGCAAGAAGCGGGTGTTCTCCGTAACCAACGGAAATATAGAAGGCAGTGCACACCTGACTGCAACGGGTGGTGCGAACGCGCACGAGTGGCAATACACGAACGATGTGGTGAATTTCAGCGGCCGCATTCCAGCCAGTACCACCACTGCCGCAGCCATAGACATAATGGGGCTGCAGAGTGGAACAAAGTATGCTTTTTTTCATAAGCCTATCGTGCCGGGCGCCGCCACCGATTGGGAAGGGCCCTTGTATATTAAGGTGATATAATTGGTTGTAGTAATTAAAAAGGAAGCCGCCTCAAAAATATGGGCGGCTTTTTCCAATACACATTACCTACGAGTTCTCACTCAACAAGCACTTTGTATTGCGAGCAACAAAGCAAGAGTTAATTGAATCCTAAAATATGAATGAGGTTACTCGAATCTTAGCGACTCTATCGGATCAAGTTTGGATGCTTTGTGTGCAGGATAATATCCGGAAAGTAAACCGACTACAACGCATACAACTAAGCCCACTATTATCCAGAACCAGGGCATAACGAATGTGTCAACTTTGAAGACAAATACGGAAAGCAAATTTCCTAACCCAATGCCAAGCAAAACTCCTGTTATTCCGCCCAGGATACACACCACAATCGCTTCAATTACAAATTGCTGACGGATTCTCAAGGGCGTAGCTCCCAACGCCTTACGAACCCCCACTTCTCGGGTCCGTTCAGTAACAGACACCAGCATGATATTCATTAAGGCAATTGATGCACCAAGAAGGGTAATGAACCCAACGCCAAATCCACCAAAGCGTAAACCATTGGTAATGCTTTCCATTTCTTGCGCCAGCGACTCACTCTTTTCAATTTCAAAAGAGTTTTCATTTCCGATTACATCATGCCTGATCTTGCGCATGACACCTGTTGCTTCACCCATGGCATAATCCATTTGGTTAGGATCAGATATTCCAATATTCAGTCGATACCTTAGCCCTGCTCCTGCTGCCTGCTGATTGGCAACGATGATCGGAATGAGCATCATGTTATCAAAATTATTTTCTGAAAGTGACCCTTTCTCTTTCAACTTGCCGATCACTTTAAATTGCATCCCTTTAAATGAAACAACCGTATTCATAATATTTTTTCCTTCACCGTAAAGCGTCTTAGCTAATTCAGAACCTATGATGGCGACATGCCCTCCTTGACGGATTTCGAATGGTGAAAAATTACGTCCTTCCTCCAGGTTTAAACCTTTAATACCAATATACTCCTCATTAACTCCCATTACATTTACATTTGGGTTGGTCTTTTCAGAACCATGCTTGATCTCCGCCAAGATCGTAAGTCGAGCAGACAAACTAACAATCGATGGAACGGAGTATTGTTCAATGAATCGTTGTGCCTCGTTCAAAAGCACAGGAGAATATACTTTTTCCTTAATTCCACTTTGAGCTGAACCCCGGTTGTCCTTTGAATAGATATCGAATGAATTGGCACCTAATGACGAAAGGCTTTCATTCACCGAATACTCAATACCGTCAATCGCGGTAAGAATGCCCACAAGGGAGGTTATGCCGATCGCAACAATCAAAGCAGTAAGAACAGAGCGAAGCATATTGGCCTTTACAGACCGCAAACCTTCTTTAATGTTTTCAAGCAAATTCATCGATAAATTTTAGGATTCTATCTATTACCCGACTAATCTTTAGTGTATCCAAAACCAAAATTATACCTTTATGCGTTCTTCTAAAGACTTTTAGGGAATCATTTTGTTACAACCTTAAACGGCTTCTACGATGTGCGCGAGGATTTTGTTGTTGTTAGCCTTTTTATTCTCCAAAGCTTGCCTGGGAAATTCCATCCTTATCCCCATGGATGAGAAACAGGCCAATCATTTAAAAGCATATGGCTTAGCGTATTGGGTTTTGAAAGCCGACCAGGAAGTGGATTGGCTACTCAATTATCGAGGGGGCAGTTTTATGTGTAAATACAGTGCCACCATCCAGAATGAGCTGGTGGTTCGCGGTATTAGTTATGAAATTATTTCCGAGGCACAGGTGAATGCCATCGTAACGGAAATAGCAAGTCCATCAGCCAACTATGACATAATGAAGTTAGAGAAGGCTCCGAGAATCGCGGTGTATTCTCCCAAATCAAAACAACCATGGGATGATGCTGTTACGCTCTCCCTTACTTATGCAGAGATTCCTTATGATATCATCTTTGATGATGAAGTGATCAATGAAAGTTTACCAAAATACGATTGGCTCCACCTTCATCACGAAGATTTTACCGGGCAACAGGGAAAATTCTATGCCACGCATGGAAATTTTCCGTGGTACATCGAAAAGCAACGTGAAGATGAGGAAACAGCAAGAAAGTTTGGCTTCAACAAAGTATCACAATTAAAATTAGCAGTAGTAAAACGAATTAAAGCATTTGTTGCCGGCGGTGGATTTTTATTTGCTATGTGCTCTGCCACCGATTCGTTTGACATAGCTCTTGCTGCTGATGGCGTTGATATTTGTGAACACATGTATGATGGCGATCCGGCCGATCCTCAAGCGCAGGAAAAACTGAATTTCGAGAACACTCTTGCCTTCACCAACTTTCACCTTGAGCGCGACCCATACAAATATGAATTCTCAGACATTGATAATAATTTCCCTGAACGAGGGTTAGCGCAAACCAATGATTACTTTTCTGTATTTCAATTCTCAGCCAAGTGGGATCCTATCCCAACCATGCTTACCCAAAATCATGAAAAAATGGTGAAAGGGTTTTACGGGCAAACCACGGGGTTCAAAAAAAAATTAATAAAGCCCGATGTGGTGATCATGGGCGAAACCAAATCCATTGGTGAGGCTAAATACATTCATGGAGTGATGGGCAAAGGTTTCTGGACTTACTATGGAGGCCATGACCCTGAAGATTATCAACATCAAGTAGGTGAAGAGCCGACCGATCTAAACCTTCATCCCAACTCACCAGGCTATCGCCTAATTCTGAACAACATTCTCTTTCCTGCCGCAAAGAAAAAGAAACAGAAGACATGAGATTTCTATCTGTGTTTTTTCTCGCAACCTTATTTTGTTGTAAGGCTGCAAGTAATCCTTCGAACAATCAGGCAACTCTTGAAAAAATTGTTGAAACTGAAATCGGGGTCAACGCAATTATTAAAAAAAATAATTCTTTAACTTTTGCTCTTGCATCTCAAACTAACAATAGATCAGTTGAATATCTTATCATTCGCCTTTCGGATTTAAAAATAATTATCAAAGAAAAAATTCAAGGATCGGTGACCTGGAATGGGGACAAAGAGATTAAAGTAACACAAATCCCGGGCACAGTCAAAATGAACTCAAGGCCTGAGGATAATGTGAAAATAATTAATTTGAATAATTACGCTATACCTAATAAATGAGAAAAGTACTTTCATTAACTGCTCTTTTTGTTTTGACAATAATGGTAGCAGTTCAATTTCGTAACAGGTTGGAGGTTGACCACGAAACAACAGAGGATTTTTTGGAACAGGGGGAGGCAGTAGAATTTAGAGAGCATGAAGAAGGTGGACCGGGAGAATTTTTAAAATTCCATCAAGGTATTAGAACAAGGTCTGATGAGGAAAAACCAGGCTACTCACCCAACTATCAGTGGACCGAACTTCAGAACGCGCAGCGTTTCTCTGCAAAAAAATTTAATAAATCCACACATACCCTAAATGCTGGTAATGGTGTGATCAGTTATACTGAACGCGGACCTGGCAATGTTCCCGGCCGTACCCGCGGGTTAATTGTTGATCCTGATGATGCCACACATAAAACTTGGTTCGCGGGTTCAGCAAGCGGAGGTATTTGGAAAACCGCCGATGCTGGATCAAACTGGCAGTGGCTTACCCCATCCATTGCCAATTTAGCTACTACAACTTTGGCGATGGCCGAATCAAACCATAACACAATTTATGCAGGAACTGGAGAAGGCTTTGGAAATGTAGATGGAATAACCGGAAATGGAATTTTTAAAAGCACTGATCGTGGATTGCATTGGACTTTGCTTTCAAATTCAGTGAGTTTAGGTCCCATCAATCGGCTCGTCATTGATCCGACTAACGAAAATAATCTTTTTGCTGCATCAAATTCTGGTATCTATCATTCAATTAATGGAGGAAGCAACTGGACTCAAGTATTTCAAGTACCAAACAATTCTGGTTTATCTGTTCAAGACCTGCGTGCTACTCCTGGTAATTTTTCAATAATGTATGCCGGTCAATTTGGTGTAGGTGTACTAAAATCTATTGACGGTGGCGCGACATGGAATCTTAGTAATCAAGGAATGGCACCAAACGGCAGAGTAGAAATAGCTGTATCGCCGGTAAAGACAGATCGCATAATTGCTTCGACAGAAGGTACACTATCTGGCGGCAACTCTGATTTGTATTTATCAGACGATGGTGGCGCGACTTGGTATCTTGTCACGTTAACATTGAGCAGCAAAACGGTTGATTATCTTGGAACTCAGGGTTGGTATGATAACACGGTTGCTTTTAGTCCTTACAATAAAGATGTGGTTTATGTTGGAGGTGTAGGTTCCTATCAAGTAACACTTGGATCTGTCAGTGCTGGTACGACCGGCGCCTACACTTTGCAGGAAAACAATACCGCTTCATTTTTATCCCTCCAAAATTTTAGCGCCTCGGCAGCTGGTGGTAAATTAGATGTTGGAAGTGCCGCCAATAACCACATTATTCAAATAAAATTCGGACCTGGCGTAACACAAAAAGCTCATCAGTTTTTTGTTCCCGTTGGATCAACTTCTGGTGTAACTACAGCCAATTATTCTTATCAGGGTTATGTTGACGTTCCATTTCAGGTCTGGGATCTTACTACGAATTCGCAACTAATGGTTTCCTTCCGGGATCAGGACCGTAATGGAGTTTTTGACCTCTTAGCCTCAAACACGACTGACACTGACGCAACAAAGCAAAGCAGGGAATACATATTTATTAACAACGTACCCTATTCTACCACACCTAATGCTTCCATTGCCACAGCAGGCGGGCACGTATTTCAGGAGATGTATAATGTCTGGCCAGTATTGGCCACGGGAGCAACCTGGAATCCTAATTCATTGCCGTCGTCCAATTTGCAAATCGGCAACCAGCAAATCAACAAGTACACGAGTACGGTGAGCTCTGTTGCCGATGTCTATTCGCAATATGATAAAAAAAACACGAGCGCCCTTGTTCATCCTGATCAGCACAATATCTATCCAATTAAAATAAATGATGTCTCAAAAACATTTCAATTGTTAATGGCCAACGATGGTGGGATTTATCTCTCAGGCACATCGACCTCTCCTGGAACAACACAAGGAGAATGGAATAAGGTTGGCAATGGCTACAACACGAGTCAGTTTTATGGCGCGGATAAAAGACCTGGTGCACAAGAATATCTTGGAGGCATGCAAGATAACTCCACTTATTTCACACCGGGCGGAACTGTTGCCGCTCCAACTACTCAATACAAAACCAATTCAGCACTTGCCGGTGACGGTTTTGAAGCATTATGGAACAGCTTAGATAAAAATAAAATGATTGGAAGCTCACAATATAATTACTTCGTAAGGTCACTTGATGGTGGCCAAACGTGGAGTAATGCATTCTCCGGTTTAACGCTTTCCGGTACAACCCCAGACAATACTAAATTTCCATTCATCTCAAAGCTGGCCAGCTCCAAGCAAGTTCCGGATGTGCTATATACCGTTGGCTCGGCAGGGGTTTGGAAGTCTACTAATTTTGGTGGAAACTGGAAGCTCACCCCTATTACTTCTGGCTGGAACTCTAGTAACAATTCCTCATTTGTCGATGTCGAAGTATCGCGAGCCAACGCAAATATTGTATGGGCGGGCAGTGGAGTTGGTTCCGGTGGAAATCTTTTTGTCTCCACCAATGCTGGCCAAACATTTACAGCAGTACCCAATCCAGCCGGGCTAACACTGGGAAATATCACACGCATTGCAACTCACCCAACTAACGAAAAGATTGCCTATGCTTTATTCTCCTTTGCAAAAACTGCAAAGATTTTGATGACGCAAAACCTCGGACAAACTTGGACGGATATCAGTGGCTTTGGTACAGGCCAATCAAGCACTACCGGCTTCCCAGATGTGGCTGTTTATTCATTGTACGTTCGTCCTGACAACACCAATATTATTTGGGCTGGTACTGAAATAGGAATTTTTGAGTCACTGGATGGTGGTGCAACCTGGGCGCTGAACACTGAGTTTCCGTCTGTTGCCGTTTGGGATATGAAAGGGCAAGACGACGAGATCGTAATTGCAACACATGGCCGGGGCATCTGGACAGCTAAAGTACCTGTGGATCAAAATATTAATTTTCCAGTACCCAATATTATTGCGTCAGGTACTTCCCCTGAATCAAAGTTCGTGGTGCAAGTTCATGTACCATATCATTACGATTCGGTTTATCTTATTATCAATTCGCAAACGATCAAATTTAATCCTTCAGATTCCGGCACTTACATCCTCCAAGTAAGCAATGTTCAAAAAGGAAGTGTCACAATTCAGTTGGTTGGATACAAGGGAAGTGCGCCAATCTATTCCGCTATTTCCACCGGCGTAAACTTAACCTTGCTCGCCTATGAGAAACAGTATTATGATTACTTTGTTTCAGGTGATAATTTCTACTTGAGCGGATTGTCGGTTCAATCGTTTGGTATCTCTACCTCAAGCTTTCAAAGTCCTCATCCCTATCCCGCCAATCAAGACGTATCGGGTACTTTGCTGGTTCCAATAATTGTTTCTAGTGATGGCAATACTTCCATTTCATATCAAGATGTCGTCATCGTGCAACCCGGTGCCCCTGGTTCTGTCTTTGGTCAAAGTACATTTAATGACTTTGTCATAGTTGAGGCTACTAAAGATGGCTTGACCTGGATAAATGTTGCCAATGGTTACAATGCTTCCTCAAATGCAAATTGGTTGACCGCCTTTAATACAGCAAGTCCAGGTTCACCCTTATTATCGGTAGCCGAAACTTTTGATTTGAAAAACAGTTTTAAGGCAGGTGATACTCTACTTTTTCGTTTTAGGCTGCATGCCAATAGCGATGCCACTACCGGCTGGGGATGGTCCATTGACGATCTCTACATCCAGCAACAACCAACAGGATCTGAATTCAGTGTTTACCCAAACCCAACAACAGGCAAACTAAACGTGAACTTTGCTCTGCCCGTTGAATCGGATGTTGTAATAAATCTTTGGGACATGACCGGACGAAATGTTATGACCTGGAATCTCGGGGATCAGGGCCAAGGTGGTCATCTCCTCGAATTAAATTTAGAGTCGATGAACGATGGAATTTATCTTTTAAAAATAAAGACCAAAGACAGAGAAAAATCGATAAGGGTTTTATTAAAGAAATAGAAAGCGGAAATAAATGAATCAAAAACAAACTCTAATAAGTGGCTCTCTTTTGGGTTTACTTGGCGTTGCTTTGGGCGCATTTGGTGCTCATGCTCTTAAAGATATATTAATTCACAACAGTCGGTTGGAAACTTATGAATTAGCGGTACGCTACCAATTTTATCATGCATTAGCCCTTTTACTCATTGGATTATTGATGGAGAAGCTAGGAGCAACAACTTTTAGATGGGCTTCTCTTTTAATTTTCGTGGGTGTAGTTCTTTTTAGCGGAAGTCTTTACTTGTTTGCATTGACTAACGTAACCACCTTCGCAATGATCACTCCTCTCGGAGGAGTTTTAATGCTATTCGGATGGGGATGGCTAACTTATTCTACTCTTTCAATAAAAGTAGGTTAGCATTAGGATCAATTCTGGATCTTCTTTTCCAGCACTGTTGCTGCAAAAGTAATCTGGCTGTTTCCCCTGGCCGCATTTGAAATTACGGTAACCACTTTATTTTGCCTCCCCATTTTACCAGTGCTATTGAACTGTACAATAAGCTCTGCTTTTTTTCCGGAAGCAATGGGGTCGCGGGGCCAACCCTTAGGAGTGGTGCAACCGCAAGTAACCTGTACATTAGTAATCACCAAGGGCTCTGTGCCGGTATTCGTAAACTTAAAAGTATACTCCACCTTTTCTCCTTCAATAATTTCACCAAAATCATGCGCGTTCTTCTCCCAGGAGATTTCCGCCCCGCTACTCAACGTTTGAGCGCTTACTGTCGACAAAGCTGCGACACAAAGAATAGCAGTGATCCAGCTAAAAAGTTTCATAGGTTCAATTTACGATTAAAGTTAAATAGAGTTTAATTTGAGTTTATGATTAGTAACGTTTAAATGGAAAATGAGGTTCAAAAATTTTATGGCAACCGTTTGCGGGTTCGCGCCTGTGGCATTTGCGTGAAGAATGATTCAATCTTGTTGGTGAATCATCATGGAATTTCGAATCAAGATTTCTGGGCTCCGCCTGGTGGAGCAATTGAATTTGGTGAGGCAGCGATCGATTGTCTCCATCGGGAGTTTAGTGAAGAAGTTGGACTATCTATAAAACCAGGGAAATTCTTATTCGCTTGTGAATTTATTCAGCATCCACTTCACGCCGTTGAGCTTTTCTTTGAAGTCTTCCCTCTTAGTGATCAAGTACATATAGGAAGTGATCCCGAACAAGGAAGCCCTTCTATCATTAGAGCAGTGAAATTCATGTCATGGAACGAAATCAAAAAGCTTCCTACCGACCAGTGTCATGGTATTTTAAAGCACATCGATCATCCGTCGAAGATTACAACACTTAATGGCTATTTTAAGATATAAAGATTACGTTTAACCCGCGAAAATTTTTATTATTGCAATACGAAGACCGGCCAGAACGTTAAAATAATTGATTTGCAAACTGCTACCGTCCCTTACAAGCTAATCAAGAAAGTTAAAGACGACCGTTTTGATGAAGAGCTTCTTCATCAGTACGACTTGCTCATCCAAACCGGCACCAAAGATTTTCAAATTGCGGTCATCGATAGTAAGGATAACAGGATATTGTTCCTTGAAGACTATGCCATGAGCAATGTCCAATCCCACACAGAGCTGCTTCTTGCGCTGAAGGATTTATTTGAAGCACATGCTCTATTGAAAGCAGGATTTTGGAAAGGAGTAAAGATCGGCATTAAGAATAATAAATTTTGCCAAATCCCGGAATCACTATTTGTAGAGAGCAGTGCCATCAATTATTTGAAACTGAATGTTACTGTTGATGAATCAAAGGAAAAAATCATTTTTTGTAAAAACTTTACAGGAAACACCGTCACGGTTTTCGCTGTGCAAGACGATCTTTATTCTTGGTTGAGTTCCGTTTACCAGAATACATCCCATCTTTTTTTTCATCAATCTGCAGCGTTGATTGAAGGGGTTTTGAGGCAATCCAATAGAAATGAAAACCCCTTATACATTTACGTAGATCGTTTTAAACTCCATGTTTTGTCTGCCGAGAACGGCAAACTAATTTACTACAATCAATTTACCATCAAGCAGTTTCCCGACTATGTAAAATACATTATGCTGGTGATGAATGGACTGAATATGGATCAGCATAACAGCAAGATTATTTTGTGGGGGTACATTGGGAAAAATTCACCACACTATCGCGAGTTTGCTAAATACATTCGCAACGTAACTTTTGGAGAGCGATCCAATCACCTAAAGTTTAGTTATTTATTTGATGAAGTGCAAGAGCATCACTTTTTTGATCTCTATTCTCTTCACTTGTTAAAAGCCTGATGAAACGAGTAGCACTTTTTCCAGGATCGTTCGATCCTTTCACCAAAGGTCATGAAGACATTGTATTGCGTGGCCTTACTCTATTTGACGAAATTATTATTGCCATCGGATACAACAGCGCCAAGAGTCAGCGCTATTTTCCTATCGATCTGATGACAGAAAAGATAAAGGGAACGTTTAAGAATTATCCCCAGATAAAAGTTCAAACTTATTCTGAGCTTACGGCCGAATATGCCAAGAAAAACAAAGCCAACTATTTATTGCGTGGTTTAAGAAACACTACTGATTTCGAGTATGAAAACAGTATCGCCCAGATTAACAGAAGTCTCAATAATGAATTGGAGTCTGTGTTTTTGATTACTTCACCAAAATTTGCTCCAATCAACTCTTCGATTATCCGCGAAGTGCATAAATACAGCGGGGATGTATCGGCTTTTCTACCTTACCAACTTTGACCTTGAATTAATATTCACCAAAGTACATTCTGCAACCAGCAAATGGTTGCTCGTTCATAATCCTGGTCAGTTTTTGACTTTTTCTTTCTTGTAATACTCCTCAAACACAAACCGAATGGAGCGATAAGAATTTTCAAGAGCGTGATAAACTTCTTTTTGAGTCATCCAGCGAAGTTCTTCAATATCCTCTTCAATGGCCGGGCGACTTCGTGAATCATCCACTAATTCCATTAAGTACCAGCGGGTCTTTTTGATCATGTTATTCTTGTTCATCGTGTACGTATGCCACGTTGTACAAATTTTTTCTCCGATCTTCACTTCCACATTGCACTCCTCCTCTATTTCACGTACCGCAGTTCCTTTATATTTCTCTCCGCTTTCCTTTTTTCCTTTGGGCAAGTCCCATTTCTTCATGCGGTAGATCATCAAGACTTTGTCTTTCTTGAGTACCAACCCCCCTGCTGCCTTCACTACTTTGAATTTCTTCTTTAGATAGGTCTTAGTCGCCTCATAATTCTTTACCGTGATTGCCAGTGAAAGAAGGTTCATAGGCACCTTTGAATTGATTAAGTCAAGGATCAAATCCAGATCCATTAGACTGGCTTCATTCACCCACACGTGGTTGAGTAGCTTAGCCTTCGTTACCGGCTCAGAAGCTGCTTTGATCTCATAATTGATTGATCCTGGCTCCGGTTCTTCGCCAGGTTTCAGAATTCTCACAGGGATGTCGTTGACGAATAAGTCCATAAGCAACTATTGTCTGCAAAAACATAAAATATTTCCATTCGACCAACCCGATGTACTATAAAAATGAAATATTCTCTCTGATTCAAACCATTGATGCTCGTTTAGCAGCTCATTTTCTCAAAAAACCACTCGTTGCCACTTTCGACGCGCGAGTGATTAACTTTGATTTCCATGATTTACAAATGCTACTCATTGAAATCCCGTCAATCATTCACTTTCCAACGAGCTGTAAATTTGGTTATTTAAGCGGAAACTTTTCTAATGAATGATCCAGGTTTAAATTTGCGGTATGAGTTTGATCAAAATTGAAGAATCTACCGCCCAAACTGTAGCTGGCAAGCTACTCGAAATTGGGGCGATAAAATTGAATTATAAAAACCCATTTACCTGGAGCTCTGGCTGGAAGTCGCCAGTGTATTGCGATAACCGCCTGGCACTCTCCTATCCGCAAATCAGAACGTATGTAAAGGAATCATTGGCTGCAGCTATTCGCAAGAATTACCCACAAGTGGAATGCATTGCCGGTGTTGCTACGGCAGGAATTCCTCAAGGTGCTTTAGTCGCTGATCTTCTCGGGTTGCCGTTCGTTTATGTTAGGCCAAAACCAAAAGAACATGGCATGGGCAACCTGATCGAAGGTAAAGTAGACAAAGGAAAGAAGGCTGTGCTTGTAGAAGATTTGATTTCTACCGGAGGAAGTTCATTAAAAGCCGCGCAAGCAATGACTGAAGCCGGCTTTAACGTCATAGGGATGGTTGCCATTTTCACGTACGGATTTGAAGTAGCTGAGAAAAGTTTCGCACAAGCGAACATTCCGTTAGTGTGCCTTAGTGATTTTAATTATCTATTGACGGAGGCTGTAAGCAAAAAATATTTGGATGAAGATCAATTGAGCTATGTGAAAAGCTGGAGACTTGATCCAGGGAATTGGAAGTAAAGCCACATTGATTTCTTAAAAGCAAATCATCCTTCTTTCCTCAACGCCTGCAAAGGCGAAGTATTAATCACTTCGCGTGAATTCAACCAACCAATAAAAACAGTGAGGATCACAACACCCAAGCTGATCCCAAGCAATTCAAAGTAGTTAGCAACCAATTGAACCTCAAAGAAAAATTTGGTCAGCAGCCACCCACCACCGAGCGACAATACCAATGCGGTGATTGCACTGAACAATCCAAGATAACCGTATTCGATCAAGGTGATTTTCACAATCTGACTTGTTCGTGCCCCGATCGTTCGTAGTAAAACATTTTCTTTAATACGAACAAACTTGCTGTTGATCACTGCACCAGCAAGGACTACCAATCCGGTAACAATACTGAAGAGCGCGAGGAAACGAACTACCAAGGCTATCTTTTCAAAGAGTTCGTTGACTGTGCTAAGGATCAATCGTAAATCAATCAATGAAACATTAGGAAATCCCATCACCAGTGCCTGCTGAAACTTTGCCGCCACTTTCGGGTCATCAACTTTTGTGGCTGCTACCCAAATCTGTGGTGCGTTGACCAGTGTCTCTTTAGGAAATACAAAAATGAAATTAGGAGGGTCTTTCGGCCAATCTACTTTTCTGATTCCAGAAATAAAAGTTTTCATCTCCACACCTTGCACATTAAAAACTAAAGAATCACCAATCTTTACGCGCAACGTTTCCTGCATGCGTTCAGAGATCGTAACATAGACCGAATCTTTCTTTCCCTTTTCGAAATGATGCATCGTTCCCTTCACCAATTCTTCTGAGGCGGTTAAACTATCACGGTACGTCACACGATATTCACGCGTAAGCGCCCATTCGGGGATTGAAGTTGTATCTTTTTGGATAGCTTCGATCGATCGGCCTTTCAATTCACTCAGTCGGCAGGTAATGATAGGAACGATTTGGTTCAAAGGAAGTTTATGTTCCTTGATCAGTTTTATCACGCCTTCTTTTTGGTTTGTCTGAATATCAAACAAAATTGTATTCGATTGATTTTTGTTTCCCTTGAATTCAACCTGGTTCAATAAACTTTCCTGAATGATATTCAATACGGAAATAATAAAAGCACCCAAACCAATCGTAACCATCAACATTCTTGTCTGGTTGTTGGGGCGAAATAAATTGGAGAGCGCATGACGGAAAATAAAAGAGGCATTGGCAGGAAAGAATTTTCGAATTACATAAAGCAATCCAGATGCTACCAACACCAAGCAACCCAACGCCACGGCAATTCCACCCGAAAACAATCCGCCTGAAATAAAGCTTCTGGTCTGATAGGCTGCTGCAAGAATTGGAAATAGAATGATCAATACGATTGCAGTTATCCTTGTCTTCGAAAATATCCTACCTGGTACAAAGTCAGCACGCAAGACGGTCAGCGGCGGAACAAACCGAACTGACACCAAAGGCAGGACGGTAAACAAAACAGAAACAATCGTGCCTATCAAAACCCCTTCGCCTACTGCACGCCACGAAAAGAAGAACTGCATGTTGCCCGGCAAGTATTCTTTGAATACGATTGGAATGACTTGATGAATTGCAACCCCCAGCAATGCTCCAATGAAGCTGCCAATGATTCCCAAAACAAAAACCTGAATGAAATAAATATTAAACGCTTGCCAACCTGATGAACCAACGCATCGAAGCATGGCCACCTCATCGCGCTTCTCTCTTGCATAAATGTGCACGGAGCTCGCAACGCCAATACAACCAAGTATGAGCGCCACAAACGCAAGCAATGAAAAGAAACGATACACTGAGCGGTAGCTTTCTCCAAGACTTTCTTTCCTACCTTCAACGGTTTCATATGAATTACCCAGCTTCTTGGCAAGCGGCTTTACTTTTTCAATCAGGCTTTGTGTTTCCTTTTCTGATTTTGTCTTTACATAAATGCTATACCCTATTCTACTTCCAAATTGAATCAACCCGGTGGAGTCAAGTGCCTTCATTGAAACATAAACTGCAGGAGCCAATGTTGATGTAAGTCCGCCACCACCAGGGATCTTGGTCACAACTCCGGAGACAATAAAAGTTTTGTTTCCCACTTTAATCGAGTCATTTGAACTAACTTCATATTGTGTCGCCAGAGACTCATCCAACATCACATAGTCACCTGTTTGAGTTTTGAGATAAGCATCAGCAGGTTTTGTTACTATTTGTCCGTAAAACGGAAATGGTCCTTCCAATCCAGTCACTTTCACTAATCGCGAATTGCCTGTGTTCATGAACATCACCATCGAAGCCATGTCGGCATCTTTGGCGATGGACACTTTGGCTTTGCTCAAAAGATTTGTCCAGGCTGTATCAAATTTCTTATTTCCGTTGATTACCAAATCGGCTCCTAATAGTTCTTTGGCGTTTCGATCCAACTCATCCGAAAGTGAGTAGTTAAGGGAGCTGATGGCAACCACCGCTGCAATGCCGGTGACCAGTGCAGCCATGAACAAAAACAAACGAGAGAAATTATGACGACCATCGCGCCAAGCCATCCTCCAAACCCAGGGATCTTGAAAAATGTTTTTTGTCTTTCGTTTTAATTTAATGATGTACTCGATCATGTAGGAACGGTTAAACGTTCATTTACTAAGTGGCCGCCTTTCATCTGCAATATCCGTTCTGTCTTCTGAGCGAGTTCAAGATTATGAGTAACTAAGATCAATGTAGTTTTTTCCTGGCTGTTCATTTCAAAAAGCAACTCTCTGACCTGCTGAGCATTTTCCTCATCAAGGTTTCCCGTGGGTTCGTCGGCAAATAGAATCCTTGGCTTGACGATGAACGCACGGGCAATAGCCACCCGCTGCTGCTCTCCTCCCGACAATTGTGATGGGTAATGATGAAGACGATCACCCAGCCCAACCCTTGAAAGCAATTCCTTTGCTTTATTGGAGATGTTTTTTTCGCCCCTCAATTCAAGCGGTACCATCACATTCTCGAGAGCTGTCAACGTGGAGAGCAACTGGAAATTCTGAAATACAAATCCCACATATTGATTGCGCACATAGGCCCGGTCATCTTCGCTCATGGCGTTCAATTTGAAACCCATTAATGAAATAGAGCCGCTTGTCGGAACGTCAAGACCAGCGCACAAGCCAAGCAAGGTTGTTTTGCCGCTGCCGGATGGCCCGATGATGGAAAGGCTGGTTCCTTGCTCAGCCTGAAATGAGACGCTGTTTAGGACTGTTAGTTTCTTATCTCCAGAAGTGTAGGTCTTGGTTAGATTTTCAGCTTGCAATACGATGTCGGCCATGGTGAGGGGTTAGAATACAATAATCGACAATCCTGTGAAATTGTTTCACATGAACTTGTTAAATGGTAGTCGGATTGGAGAGAAAGTTATTGCAAATGGTTCTTTACTCAGCAAGACTCAGCTCATGAACTTTTTTCAATTTACTGATTAACCTTGCCGATTCAATAAAATCAAGGGTCTGTTGACCATCGCTTGCGGCTTCTTCCGGTTTTTGATGGGTCTCATATATAATACCATCAGCACCCGCCATGGCCGCGGCCAAAGCTACCGGCTCAACGTACTCACGAATACCAACCCCATGGGAGGGATCAGCTATTACCGGCAAGTGTGTCTTTTCTTTTAAGATGGGAATAGCATTGATATCAAATGTATTACGACTTGCCTTCTCATACGTGCGAATGCCGCGCTCGCACAACATCAATTTCTCATTGCCTGCAGAAAAAACATATTCTGCTGAGTACAAAAGTTCTTCGATTGTCCCTGAAATTCCGCGCTTGATCATTACCGGTTTATCTACTCTACCCAACTCGTCAAGTAAATTAAAGTTTTGTGTGTTGCGTGCGCCAACTTGAAATACATCCACGTAATCCACCATCTCGGCAATCTGGCTCACTTGCATTACTTCTGTCACAATTTTAATACCCGCCTTCTTCGCTAATGAATACCACAACTTCAATCCATCAATACCTAAGCCACGAAAAGCATAGGGTGAGCTTCTTGGTTTGAACACTCCGCCACGCATGATGCGAACTCCGTTTTCTTTCAAGTGATTAATAGTAACTTCAATTTGCTTTTCATTTTCGATAGAACATGGTCCGGCCATAATTGCTAGTGAACCGTCACCAATAAAAACTCCGTCACCCAAATCAATTGCTGTGCGACCGACTTTCCATTTGCTGGAAACCAATTTATAATCATCTGACACGCGATGAATGTCATTGATGCCGGGCATACTGCCCAACGAGCGGATATCAAATTCTTTTTTGCCGATGGCAACAATGTAATTTCCTTTTTGTGTTTTTACTTCGTTGGGCTTGTAACCCAAATTCTTCACCGACGAAATGATCGACTGTTTGTCTTCAGGAGAAATGGAAGGAGAAAGTTGAATAATCATTGAGCAAGTTTAAAGTTGTAAGTTTTAAGTTAACGGTTTGACTTTCTGATTACGATTTCACCACAAGTTTTATTTTATAGCGAGAACAAAATCCCTTACCTCTTTATTAACATCTTTCACTTGTGATAATAAACGAATGAAAGCACTTCCAACAATTGCACCCGCAGAATAATCGGAAGCTTTCTTGAAGGTTTCGTTATTTGAAATTCCAAAACCAATCAAGAAAGGATTTTTGAGTTTCAGTGTTTGAAGCCGCTTGAAATAATCTTCTTGTTCGAGAGAGAAACCGTTTTTCGCTCCTGTGGTACTGGATGCTGAGACTGCATAAATAAAACTATTCGAAGCATCATCAATTTTTTGAATCCGATCTTCGGAAGTGGTTGGAGAAATCAAGAAGATATTCTTCAATCCATGTTGTTCGAATAAAGTCTTGTATTCGGTTTCATATTCGAATAGAGGGAGATCTGGAAGAATAACACCATCCACTCCAGCAGACGAGGCATCTTTACAGAATTTCTCTATGCCATATTGAAGAACCGGGTTTATATATCCCATGAGAATAATTGGCAGCTTCACTTGCTTTCTTATTTCACTGACTTGTTCTATAAGCAATTTCAAATTCATACCGTTATCCAGTGCAACCTTGTTGCTTGCTTGAATGACCGGTCCATCAGCAACCGGGTCCGAAAATGGAATCCCGATCTCAATGATATCCGCACCGGCGTCCTCCAATGACTTAGCTATCGACACTGTGTCGTTTAACTTGGGAAACCCTGCTGTGTAGTACACGGACAAAATGTTTTTCGGTTTTGCCGCTAGAAGTTTGTTAATTCTATTTTCCATTAATTGAAAATTGTCAAATTGATCATTGATAATTAACTAGTATTTTCCCCACTTAATATACGTTTCCAAATCTTTGTCGCCGCGACCGGACAAATTGATCACGACCACATCATCTAAATCCAAATCCATTTTGCCGAGAACAGCAACCGCATGTGCACTTTCAATCGCCGGAATAATTCCCTCCAGTCGACTCAATTCAATTCCGGCATTCATCGATTCATCATCGGTAGCATTGAGGAATTGTACTCGACCCGTATCAAATAGATGTGCGTGCAAAGGTCCAATGCCTGGATAATCCAATCCAGCGGAAATCGAATACGGTTCAATCACCTGTCCATCTTCTGTTTGCATCAACAACGATTTGCTTCCGTGAAGAACTCCGATCTTACCCAACACCGTCGTTGCAGCCGATTCTCCAGAATCAACCCCATGACCGGCTGCTTCAACACCAATTAATTGAACATGCTCATTATCCAAAAAATGGTAATACGCTCCGGCTGCATTGCTTCCACCACCTACACAAGCAATCACATAATCTGGAAAAGGATTTCCAATTTCTTCAGTCAATTGGCTTTTAATTTCTTCACTAATAACTGACTGAAATCTCGCCACCATATCAGGATATGGATGCGGCCCAACAACAGAGCCAATAATATAATGTGTATCTGTCGGATGATTGATCCAATGCCGCATCGCTTCGTTGGTGGCATCTTTCAGTGTCATGTTTCCTGAAGTGGCAGCAGCGACTTTCGTTCCGAGGATTCGCATTCTCTCAACATTAGGTCGTTGGCGTTCCATATCCAACTGCCCCATATAAACGATACACTCCATGCCCATCAGCGCGCAAACTGTTGCTGTTGCTACTCCATGTTGACCAGCACCAGTCTCCGCGATTATTTTTTGTTTGCCTAATCGCTTCGCTAACAAAATTTGCCCGATTGTATTGTTGATTTTATGCGCACCGGTATGGCAAAGATCTTCTCTCTTCAAGTAAACCTTCGTTTTGTACTTTTCAGAAAGTCGTTGAGCGAAGAACAATGGCGTTGGTCGACCAACGTAAGTCTTCAACAAATGATCAAACTCCGTTTTGAATTCTGACGATTCAATAATGGACAAATAATTCAATCGCAATTCTTCTACATTGGGATAAAGCATCTCCGGAATAAATGCTCCGCCAAATTTTCCGTAGTAGCCGTGCTCATTGACTGTAAACTTCATAGTGAAAAGATTTATTAGTGTATAGAAGTTAGAATACTTTTAATTGATTTAATTTTCTGAATGCTTTTTAATCCAGGAGAGGTTTCCACCCCACTGTTAACATCAATGCCGTGAAGGTTCATGCCCTTCAGTTCTTTTATATTACTATTATCAGGTGAAAGTCCACCGCTGAGAAAGAAAGGGATTTGCTGATCATACTTTTTTAATAAACCCCAATCAAAAGATTTCCCAGAGCCGCCATAACTTTCGGATTTCGTATCAAACAAAAAGTAATCTGAGTAAGATTGAAAAGGTTTAGTCTTATCGAAGTCAAACTCATTGTAAATAGAAAAGACCTTGATCACGCCGATTTTGTTTTCCTTCAGCACTTTGCAATCCTCAAGAATTTCATCACCATGAAGTTGAACAAAGTCTAATCTGTATTTAGAAACTAACTTCAAAATATTATCAACTTTCTCATTCACAAATACCCCAACACGCTTGATCGTTGACGGAAATTCGTTGGGAATAGAAAAGTCATTTCCAACAAACCGTTTCGATTTCTCATAGAAGATAAAACCTAGGTAGTCAGGTTGCAGCGATGCCACTTCAAGAATATTGACTGCCTCACGCATACCACAGACCTTGAGCTTTATATTCATTTCCTAGCCTTCAATTTTCCAATGAACTCCTTCGCAGCAACTTCCGGTCGGCTGTGCTTCATGAAATTCTCGCCCATCAAAAATCCATCAAAGCCGGTTCCTCTCAATTCATCAATCGCTTCCGCAGAACTTATTCCGCTCTCAGAGATTTTCACAACTTCTTTTGGGATCATCCCCACTAATTTTCTTGAAACATCAAGACTCACTTCAAAAGATTTCAGGTCACGATTATTAACCCCGATAAGATCAACTTCTGAAAATAATTGTGGATGCAATTCCTCCGCAGAGTGAACCTCAAACAACACTTCAAGCCCAAGCGAATGGGCAAAGGATGCCAATTGCTTTGCTTGCTTTGGATCCAATATCGCTGAGATGAGGAGGATAGCATCCGCTCCAATTGATTTGGCTTCGATAATTTGATACTCATCAATCGTAAAATCCTTTCTAAGAATCGGACAGTAATTAAACTTTCGAGCCACCATTAAATCCTCATTGCTTCCACCAAAAAATTCTTTATCAGTAAGTATGGAAAGTGCACTTGCTCCGGCTTGCATGTAACCTATTGAAGTTCGCTCGATAGAAACGTAAGGATTAATCGGACCCTTCGAAGGCGACTTCCTTTTTATTTCCGCGATAATACCTGATAAGTCTTTGCGCTGAACGTACTTCTTTAACGAAACCGTAGGCGATGCAAAAAAAATATTTTGCTCCAGCAGTTTGACCGGATACAAGCTCTTGCGTTCAGCTACTTCCTTTTTCTTTTGTTCAATAATTTTCTCGAGAATATTCATGTTTCGTTGATCGTTGTTCGTTACTAGTTACTCGTTAAGCATTTAACAACTTCTTAAAAGCAGTCAATGCTTTTCCTGACTCCAAAGATTCCTTTGCTTTGATCAGCCCTGATTGGATTCCATTCTTTTGATCGCCACAAAATAAAGCCATGCCAGCATTGGCGATTACAACTGCATTCTGAGCTGCTGTTCCGTTCCCTTCCAAAACATCCATAAATATTTTAGCGGATTCATCCATTGTATTGCCACCACTCAAATTCTGCGCAGACAACCTTGGCAAATTTAAATCTTCGGGTTCAAGCAGCGTTTCACCAGCATTGTTAAAATACTTGAATGAGCTTGTCAACGAAATCTCGTCATAACCGGCAATAGAATGCAGGATCACAAAATCTTTATTGGTTTGCTGATACAAGTATCCATATTGGCGCGCGAGCTCTAAACTAAAAACACCTACCAGTTGTCGAGTTGGAAAAGCAGGGTTCACCATTGGGCCGAGCATATTGAAAAAAGTTTTTACACCGAGTTCCTTTCGGATAGGTGCCACATTCTTCATAGCGGGGTGAAACAATGGAGCATGCATGAAGCAAATATTTGCTTGATCAATACTTCGCTTCAATTCATCTTTATCGTTCGTGAATTTATAGCCAAAGTATTCGAGAATATTAGATGACCCTGAAAGCGATGAAACTCCATAGTTACCATGCTTGGCTACAGGTTGGCCAGCAGCTGCAACGACAAAAGATGAAAGTGTTGAGATGTTGAAAGTATTTTTCGCATCTCCTCCTGTTCCGCATAAATCTATCACCGGTTCATCAAATTTTACCGGTATGCAAAGTTCAAGCATCGCATCCCGAAAACCAGCGAGCTCATCCACCGTAATTCCACGCATCATGTAAACAGTCATGAAAGCTGAAATCTGGCTTGGGTTGTATTGTCCAGAAGTGAGATCAATCAACACTTGATGTGCTGTTTCCTTATCCAGCGATTGATGCCCAATAAGGTCAGTGAGTATCCTTTTCATTTCCATTGTACGTTATCAGTTATTCGTTAATAGTTAATTGTCAATAATACATTCGATTAACGATTAGCCATTAACGAATTATCAAGCCAGTTAGCGATCATTTTTGGTCCTTCCGGTGTCATCACCGACTCAGGATGAAATTGCAATCCTTTTACATCATACTTCACGTGGCGTAGTCCCATGACCAATCCCTCATCATTAGAGGCGGTCACAATAAGATTATCATTGATGGTTTCAGGAAGCACCGCCCATGAGTGATAATGTGTGCACTGAAAAGTCTCGGAAACATTTTTAAAAAGTTTTTCGGATTTATCGGTCACTCGGGTAATGGAAGTAACACCATGCAGAACTTTGGGGATGTTAAAAAGTTTTGCTCCATACACTTCAGCTATACCTTGATGACCAAGGCAAATTCCAAGAATGCTTTTAGTAGGTCCGTATTTTTCAATGACCGCTTTCATGATTCCTGCTTCATTGGGAATTCCAGGTCCAGGTGAAAGTAAAATCTTATCGTACGCATTTACATCCTCAATAGAAATTTTGTCATTCCTAAAAACATCAGGCTTATGGCCCAATGCACGGATAATGTGCACTAAGTTGTAGGTGAACGAATCGTAATTATCGAGTACTAATATTTTCATTGTAAAATTGTAAGATTTAAAAATTGCAGAATTGAAAGATTCTTTGTTGTCATACTATTTCTTTTTGTTTTCAAAATCCTTCAGATATTTTATGAAGCCTCCTTTTGAATATCCAAGAAATTGGTAAAGCTCTTATTGTTATTGTATTCAAAACCTTCAGCTATATTATTCGAAATTGAAATTGTAGCTCTTCTCAATTGATCTTTTGAGGAATAATCCTTTTCCAATTTTCCAACAGAAGTCATTTTATAAATCTCAACTCCAATAACAACCGCTTCCTTCCACAAATCCAAATCCTCAAATCTCTCAATCTTTGCCATAAGCTTGTCTTATGCCTTTAATTTTTTTAATTTTTCAATCTTCCAATATTTCAATCAGTCTATCAAATAGTCTCCGCCATCAAAATCGCTTTCCTCAACGCTTCCAGTTTATTATTTACCTCTTGCAATTCACTTTCGTTTACTGACTTAGAAACGATGCCTGCTCCTGCCTGGTAAATCAACTGATTGTTCTTGCTAAGAAAAGTGCGAATCATAATCGCTTTGTTTACCGAACCATCAAAGCTGAGTAATCCAATAGCACCACCGTAAAACCCGCGGCTCACATTTTCATATTCACTGATTAAATTCATGGCCATCACTTTGGGTGCGCCTGAAAGTGTGCCTGCTGGAAAAGTATCAGCGAAAAGCTGAACGGAAGAGGACTTCTCGTTTAATCGTCCTGACACTTTTGAAACCAAATGAATAACGTGTGAATAATATTGAACCTCCTTGAATACTTCAACCGTAACATGATCCGCGTTTCGGCTCATGTCGTTTCGAGCCAAGTCCACCAGCATGACATGCTCGGCATTCTCTTTTTCATCTGCCGAAAGTTTGGCGGCCAGTGCGGCATCCTCCAGGTCATTGCCACTTCTTCTGAATGTGCCAGCTATCGGATAAATGTAAGCGTGCATTTTTTTGACTTGAAGTTGCGCCTCGGGTGATGACCCAAAGATTTTGAAACTCCCATAGTCAAAGTAAAAAAGATTAGGGGATGGATTGATGGATCGAAGTGCTCGATATACATTGAATTCATCCCCCTTAAATGCATTGGAGAATCTTCGTGATAAAACAATTTGAAAAACATCTCCACGATAGCAATGCTTCTTTCCTTTTTCAATTACATCGAGAAATTCCTGATCAGTGAAATTGGTAGATTCCTTCCCGGTGGCTTCAAATTTAAAAGTCGAAAACCGATTGCTAAAAATGATTCGCTCCACTCGGCTAAGTTCACTTGAACTATAACCAAAAATAAATTCATGCAACCGCAGTTCGTTATGAAAATGATCCACCACAATCACATAGCGATAAAGCTTGTAGATCATATCTGGTATTAACGAACCCGATGTATTGATCTTGACATCTTCAAAATATTTAACTGCATCGTAAGAAGTATAGCCAAACAATCCCATCGAATGAAATCGGGGCTCGGAGGCAGTTATGTCAAATGAGTTTTTAAATGTTTCTAATAGCGCTGGCAGATTTTTATTCTTTGTGTCAAGAACAATCTCTTGCGACTGTCCATCAGGAAATCGTGTTGAAACTTTACCGGTTTGGACGGTAAAAGAGGCGATCGGCTCGCAGCAAATGAACGACAAGCTGTTTTCATTGCCATGATAATCAGAGCTCTCTAGCAAGATGCTTCCTGCAAATACATCGCGCAGCTTGAGATAGATATTCACCGGTGTGAGCGTATCCGCCAACAGTTTTTTGTAGTGAGTTTGAAGTTTGTATTTCATTTCTTTAAAATTCTGAGTTGGTGAAAATAAAAAAGCCTGCTCCGTTTGATCGGGGCAGGCTTTTTTAGAAAATATTTCTTTTCAATAAAGCACAATGCAACACCGATCGACTAACGACCTGTGCCACCACCATGCATTGATTGAAAATTGATTCATCATTTTAATCTTCTTTCTTTTTAGCCACTTTGCGAGCCTTTGGTTTTGCATCACCTAAAGCTAACGGTTTCCTGCTGGCTGTTCTTTTTAGTCTTGCTTTGATCTTCTTCTTATTCCTTGAGTTACCAAATGAACCTATTGTACGCTTTCCTTTTTTAGATTTTTTATCTCCTCTTCCCATTTAATTAAAATTTTGAGGAGCAATAATAAGGATGATTTGCGAAATACAAAAGCGCAAGGCTTAATTATTTGCTTTATTCAGCAATAATCGAAGGATTCCAAAGCCGGCCACTCCCGAAAAAAGGGAACCCATCATTACCGCGATCTTAGAACTATCAATCAGAGCCTCATCATTAAATGCCAGCAGCGTAATGAATATCGACATCGTAAATCCAATACCGGCTAATAATCCAATACCGAACAAATGAGACAATCGCAAGTTATTAGGAAGGGCACACCAGCCGAGCCATGAGCCAACAACAGCGAACAGCAAAATCCCAAGAGGCTTACCTATCATCAGTCCAAGCATAATGCCAAGGCTATTGTGGGAAACCAAATCATTAACAAAAGATGGTGGGATGACCAAAGCTGTATTGGCCAGAGCAAAAAGAGGGAGAATAAGAAATGTGACGGGCCAATGCAATTGATGTTGCAATTTAGTGGATGGTGCTTGCGCATCTCCAGCTCGAAATGGAATAGCAAAGGCCAAAAGTACTCCTGTAATCGTGGCATGAATTCCAGACCGGTGCATACAAAACCATATCGCACAACCAAGAAGTAAGTAAATCCAGATAGCCAGCACGTTCATTCGATTTAGAATGATCATTACGATAAACACTGTCGCTGCCAGACCAAGGTAAAGAAGAGAAATGTGCGAAGAATAAAATAGAGCAATGATCAAAATAGCTCCCAGATCATCAATGATGGCAAGTGCAGTTAAAAAAACCTTATAAGAAAACGGTACGCGATTTCCAAGAAGAGACAGAACTCCTAAAGAGAACGCAATGTCAGTAGCCATAGGGATGCCGTACCCATTTTGAGAAGGCAGACCTTTATTAAACATGAAGTGGATCGAAGCCGGAACAACCATTCCACCGATAGCAGCAATTATCGGCAACAGCGCCTTTTTAAAATCATTTAGTTCGCCAATGTAAATCTCACGCTCAATCTCAAGCCCCACTTGCACGAAGAAGATGGTCATCAGGCCGTCGTTGATCCAGAATTCGATCGGCTTTGTCAAAACAGGGTTGTGCCAAAAATGCTGATAGCTTCCTCCCAGCAAAGAGTTAGAAATAAATATCGAGCCAATCGTACAAAATAACAACACCAGTCCACCTGATTTCTCACTCTCAAGAAAGGCATTCAAAAATCTTAGGTGCTTCATCAATCAAGTTAGCAATGTAATTATAACCATTGTTGCTGATATGTGCCTATTGATTCCTAATTTAGCAAACTAAAAATTCGCTATGAAGTTCATCATCTTCCTCCTTTCTTTGGTTTCAATAAGCCCTGCTTTTGCTCAGACCAAAACTTACGATACGCTGCCAAATATGCCCGAGCATTATGTGACGCGTTATCAACTCTTTCAAAAAGAACGGATGGTCACTGGCCGAATAATTATGGTAGGTAACAGCATTACTGAAGGTGGCAATTGGAAAGTTTTATTAAGAGATACCACTGTTATTAATCGAGGTATTTCAGGAGATGTGACTTTTGGTGTACTCAACCGATTGAAAGAGATTACTGACCGTAAGCCAAGCAAACTATTCCTTTTGATTGGAGTAAACGATCTCTCGCGAAATACACCGGATGAAGTGATCCTTGAAAATATTTTTAAGATTGTCGGCAAGATAAAGTCAGCATCTCCGAAGACCGCTATTTATGTACAAAGCATTTTACCCACCAATGAATCCTTTAAAAACTTGCACAAGAGTTTTAGAGAAAAGGGTGAACACATTACAATAATTAATAATCAGCTGAAAAATTATACTGAAATGCTAAAATACACCTACATTAATTTGTATTCCAATTTTTTGGATGCTGACGGACGGATGGACAGCAAGTTCACCTATGACGGGCTTCATCTCAGTGCTGCCGGTTACGATCATTGGATTGAGATTTTGAAGAAAGGGAAATATTTATGAAAATTGCGAAACTTTTTTTTGTGACTACCGAATGAGAAAGTTTCTTTCTGTTTTTCCGCTTTTCGTTATTTCTTTTTGCTCATTCTCTCAATTTAAAAACATAAAATTAGCCGAGCAGTCCGATGACGGTGGGTACCCTCCTGTTGAGCCATCTATTACAATCAATAAAAATAATCCGCAAAACATTGTAGCTGGAATTGTGTTGGATCGGGTGGTGACTACTACTGACGGAGGCACAACTTGGACTGAGTCAAAATTGAATTCAGCATTTGGTGTATATGGAGATCCTGCCGTTATCTCAAACGCAAAGGGAAATGTATTTTATTTCCATTTAGCCGATCCTAGCGGCAAAGGTCAAAGTAATGAAGCCTGGCTGGACCGCATTGTATGCCAGGAATCCATTGACGAAGGGAAAACCTGGCTGGAGGGTGTATCGATTGGAAATAATCCACCTGCAGATCAAGACAAAGCATGGCCAGCAGTTCATCCAAAGAAAAATTTCATGTGCGTTACGTGGACCCAGTTTGATAAATACGGAAGCAAGGACCCGAGTTGCCAATCTAACATTTTATTTAGCAAGTCAAACAACGGAAACAGATGGTCAACACCAGTGCAAATTAATGAATCTCCTGGCGATTGCCTTGATGACGACTTTACAGCCGAAGGCGCTGTCCCTGCCATCGGGACTGATGGGAAAATCTATGTAGCCTGGGCCAACCGTGGCAACATTTACTTCGACCGATCTTACGATGAAGGCAACACCTGGTTGCGTAATGACTTGTTGATTGCAAAACAAGAAGGTGGATGGACGCTGGAAATTCCTGGATTGGAAAGAAGTAATGGATTACCTGTACTTGCCATCGACAACAGCACATCGCGCTATCATGGTACATTATACTTGGTCTGGGCTGATCAAAAAAATGGAAAAGATGATACTGACATTTGGTTGATCCGCTCAACCAATCGTGGAGATTATTGGTCTAAACCGGTGCGGATTAATACTGACGATTCGCGTACTCATCAATTTCTTCCATGGATTTCGGTAGACCCGACCAACGGGCATGTATATGTTGTTTACTATGACCGAAGAAATTATGAAGACAACCAGACTGACGTCTACCTGTCATATTCATTCGATGGAGGAAATACTTTTAAGGAAGTAAAAATCAGTGAGACTCCTTTTATTCCGGACGCCGGAAAATTCTTTGGAGACTACACCAATATCGATGCCTATGGAGGAGTCGTTACTCCGATCTGGACACGTATGGATAGCGGAAAGACAAGTGTGTTGACCACGATTATCAAAGATGAAGAGTTACCTAAATTTGAAGCAGTTATAAAAAAATAAGACGTGTCCCCCTCGCGCTTAGCAGTAAAAATTATTTTCTTTTTAAACGGCTTTGTCCACGCCAATTATTTTTCCCGTCTCCCCAGAATCCAGGAACAATTTTCAATCGACAATGGAGTAGTTGGCTTGGTTTTACTTGCATCGTCTATTGGTGCACTCATTGCTATGCCGTTTACAGGATGGCTAATCATTCGTAATGGAAGCAGAAGGATCACCATCCTCGGAATCTTTTTTTATTGCTCTTTAATTCCCTTCATTCCCTGGATGCCTAACTTGTGGACATTGATGGTCTTGTTTTTCGCACTTGGTGTTTCTTCAGGCATGTCGGATGTAGCCATGAATGCCCAAGCCGTGATGGTAGAAAAGCAAATGCAGAAACCAATCATGACTTCATTTCATGCCTTGTTCAGTATAGGTATGGCGCTCGGTGCTTTTGCAGGTGCATTCTTTACTAAAGTAGGAACTGGAATGCTTATTCATTTCACTATCATTTCAATAATTAGTTTGATCACCCTATTTATTGCGCGTTATTACTTGGTCCACGATAAACCACAAATCAAAACAACTGAAGAACCTGCCTTCCGTTTGCCAAATGCTGCTATGGTAAGCATTGGTGTCATTGCCTTTTGCAGTATGCTTGGTGAAGGAGCTATGGCCGACTGGAGCACAAACTACATGGAGAATGTTGCAAAAGCAGATCATGCTCTCGCTCCCATTGGGTTGTCAGCATTTGCTTTAGCAATGACAATTGGGCGCATCTTTGGTGATGGTGCACGAGTGAAATTTGGTGATCGCTCACTGATGGTCGCCTGCGGATTAATCGCTACTCTTGGATTAAGCGTAGCAATTATTTCCAGTCAGCCGGTTATAGTGATTGCCGGATTGTTTATCGTTGGGATCGGCCTGTCGGCCATCGTACCAATTGCCTACAGTATTGCAGGCCATACCAAAGATCTTCCTCCCGGCGTTGGATTAGCGATGGTAACAACCGTTGGCTATTCCGGATTTTTGTTTGGTCCGCCCATCATTGGTTTCATCGCGCAGTGGGAAAACCTGAGAGTCGCCTTAGGCTTTGTTGCTATACTTTTTCTAGTGATGACCTTCTTGAGTTATCAAAGGAAAAGCTGAGGAACTAGCAATTCTTGGTTTCAACATCGCAGGCTTCTGCATTTGCAGATGGCTCACTACCAACCTCATTGAATACCTGCAGAAAAGCCTCCGTTGGTTGCGCCCCCGAAACTCCGTATTTATTGTTGATGATATAGAATGGCACTCCTGAAATACCTCGTTTGTGGTTAAGTTGCTCTTCCAATTTAACCTCGGCAGTAAGCTCCTCGCTTTCTAAAAATGTCTCAACGTCATTTGCATTCATTCCCAATTGGGTTGCAAGAGCAATTAAATTTTTAGTTTCTGTTAGGTCCACTCCTTTTTCAAAGTAAGCGCTCATCAAGGCTTCTTTCATTTCAGGTTGCTTGCCTTGTTTCTTGGCGAAAGCTATTAGCCTATGCGCATCGAAGGTGTTTGGCGTAACTTTAGTATCGTTGAAATCAAATTTTAATCCTTCTTGTGCAGCAACGCCCACTACATGATTTGAAAGTTGCTGGTACCGTTCTTCACCGCCAAACTTCTTAATGAGATATTCTTTATGATTTACCCCCTCCTTTGGTGTATCAGGGTTGAGTTCGAAGGGGTGGTACTCCACTTCAAAATCAATTTTATTTTTTAGCTGGGCAATCGCTTTCTCTAATCTTCTTTTTCCGATGTAGCACCACGGGCAAACTACATCCGAAACAACATCGATTTTAATTACTGGCTTATTCATCCTTTGAATTTTTGGTCAACAACAGATGAAATCCTTGAAAAGGTTCCGATCAAAGGAATTATTCCTGAGACTAGCCGAATATCCATTGTTAGCGGGGTGAATTTAGCTTGGACAACCAATTCTTTCAAATTTGAATTTCAACTTTCCTCGTAAAAGTATCAATCTTGAACTCCATAAATATTATCTTCTACTAAAGGCGAAGTCTGAATTAAGTCCATTGCATTACTATTTGGCCATCGAATAGATTGAATGAATTTATTTCGGCTAATCTGGCCTTCACATCATATTTATTCTGTTATTCTGAGGTCTCAAACCTTTATGTTATCTTTGAGCCCTCTAAGAAATAAAACACAAAAAATATGGTTGCCGAGAAAGTTTCCTACAAAGTAAAAGACATGTCGCTGGCCGCTTGGGGTCGCAAAGAAATTAAATTGGCCGAAGCCGAAATGCCCGGCCTGATGGCGCTACGTGAAGAATACGGAACACAAAAGCCTTTAAAAGGTGCACGTATCGCTGGTTGCCTTCATATGACAATACAAACAGCTGTATTGATTGAAACTCTAAAAGAATTAGGAGCAGAAGTTACCTGGAGCTCGTGTAATATTTTCTCTACGCAGGACCATGCGGCGGCGGCTATTGCTGCTGCGGGCATTCCGGTTTATGCCTGGAAGGGAATGAACGAAAAAGAATTTGACTGGTGTATCGAGCAAACCTTGCATGCCTTTAAAGATGGCAAGGCTTTAAATATGATTTTGGATGATGGTGGTGACTTGACCAACATGGTGCTTGATCGCTACCCTGAATTGGTTTCAGGTATCAAGGGAATCTCCGAAGAAACAACAACAGGCGTGCATCGCTTAATTGAGCGCATGAACAATGGTAAGTTGCCTTTGCCTGCGATCAACATCAATGACTCAGTTACTAAGTCAAAATTCGATAACAAGTACGGCTGCAAGGAATCTTTAGTAGATGCTATTCGCAGAGCTACTGATGTGATGATGGCCGGAAAAGTTGCCGTGGTTGCTGGTTACGGAGATGTAGGTAAAGGTTCTGCTGCTTCATTGCGTGGTGCTGGTGCTCGCGTGGTCGTTACCGAGATTGATCCTATCTGCGCTTTGCAAGCCGCGATGGATGGATTTGCTGTAAAGAAAATGGATGACGCTGTAAAAGACGCTGACATCATTGTTACCGCTACCGGAAATTTTGGAATTGTATTGGGCCGTCATTTCGAAAGCATGAAAGACAAAGCGATCGTGTGTAACATCGGTCACTTCGATAATGAAATTGATGTTGCTTGGTTAAACAAGAATGCAACGAAAGATGAAGTTAAGCCTCAGGTTGATTTGTATACGTTGAAGAATGGCCGTCAGGTAATTTTGTTGGCAGAAGGCCGCTTAGTGAACTTAGGCTGTGCTACTGGCCACCCTTCGTTTGTAATGTCTAACTCATTCTCGAACCAAACCATTGCTCAACTTGAACTTTGGGTTAACTCCAACAAATACGAAAATAAAGTTTACATGCTGCCCAAGCATTTGGATGAGAAAGTTGCTCAACTTCATTTGAAGAAAATTGGTGTTGATTTGGAGACACTTACATCAGAGCAAGCTAAATATATTGGTGTAGAGGTGAAAGGACCGTTCAAGCCTGAGTACTACAGATATTAATACTCCTTCCCTAAAGCTTCGGAGCATAAATTAATCTTCGCTCTCTGCTTGCAAAATAGAGAGTCCCCAAGGTGAAGAAGCCTTGGGGTTTTTTATTTTCTATGCTCTGTGTCGACACAGACCTAGTGAAGAATTGTCAGGTTGATTCTGTCGAAACCTGACCCATGTGATTTAAATTGCCTTCGACAAGCTCGGGCTGACAGGGAACTATCAACCAATCCTCTTTGCTTTATACCCTTCTTTCAAAAGTGCCTGCACCACTTTGTCTCTCAGATCTCCTTGCAAAATAATTTCTCCATCTTTGGAGGAACCGCCAACACCACACTTCGTTTTCAATAGTTTAGTCAGCGTTTCAAGATCACTGCTACTTCCCACAAAACCTGTAACCAATGTCACTTGCTTTCCGGCTCGCCCATTTTTGTCAAGTTGAGCTCGCAGGTTTTGTTGTTGTGGAGGGAGGGTTGCTTGCTCTTCCTGGCCTACCAATTCGTATTCAAAATTCTCGCTGGTGGAGTACACTACTCCTTCGCGGTTCTTCCAATCATTTTTCTTTGCCATCGCCGTTAAAATTTATGGACGTTAAGGAATATCAAGGTCAATAAAAGCAAAATAAGATTTACAACGCCTACATTAAAGCGAAACTCCACTCCTTTCCAATAAAATGTTCCGACCAGTGAAGTCAGTAACAATAGAATCGGCCAAAAAATAAAATTTCCATAGATTGACAATTGTACATCAGTGCGATAATGAGTAGCCTCATCTTCGAGTGTCAGCGGGATCGAAAACCAGGCCGAACGATGAATACCAATCTTCGTTGCCCTTCTCAAATTTCGGGCACCTTCTCGCGACACACTCACCGTTTTACCATCACGCAATTCAAGTTTGAATGATGAGCCACGATTAGTTGGATTTTCGGTTAGCACTTCCGTAATTGTTTTTACTGGCGGCAATGAGTAATCCGTAATCAAGACAACGGAAAACAAAAGCGTCAACCGAGAAATTAGCAATGCATATCGCAAGTTGGTAGCCATCATTCCCAATATTTCCTCGCGATGCGTTGGTCTTCGTGGTACGTTTGTTGGCTTGGGCCGATAACGTGGATCACGATGTGTTCGCACAGGTTCCTGAACCTGTTCTTCCATGGGTACTCCACGAAGCATCTGGTCATAGATTACTTTGCGCAAAGGATCACCTAAGACTTCATACGCTTCATTCACTTCCTTAAAAATTGCTTCCGCTTCAAGTGTCGGATTTTTATCGGGGTGAAATTGCAGTGCTAACCTTCGATACGACTGTTTGATCTCCGTATCGCTTGCGTAAATATTCAGGCTCAATATGAAGTAGTAGTTTTTCAAATTTTTGCCAGGCGTCAAGGCACCTTTGAAGTGTCAGAGGCCTGAATAGGTTACACAGCAAAATTAAAAAAATAAAGCCCCGAACTTGCCGGGGCTCTTAGAATTTTCATCTTGGCAAGAATCAATGTTTCACAACAAAAGTAAGTACAGGGCGTCTTGAATGCCCCACCACATCTTCGGCGATGCTGCCCGCCATCACATGCGCAAAGCCCGTGCGGCCGTGGGTTGCCATCGCAATCAAATCGGCATCGATGCTATCGGAGAAATAAATTATTCCATCTTCTTCTGAAATATCATTATACACATTGATCGTATAATTTTTCAAACCCAATTTTTTAGCAAACTTAAGCATAGCATCTTTTACCACCTTGTCCCGCTGAAAATCGGCAGGCGTATTTATCCTTACCAAATGGATGGTTGAGTCATACATTTGTTGTGTCTTTTTGACAAATCGTGAAAATACTTCTTCATCCGGCGACATCGCTGTTGCATAAACGATATTCTTAAAATCCGTGCTGGCTGGTTTTTTATGGACTGTCAGCACAGGGCAACGCGAATGGCGCACAACTTTTTCCGTATTTGTACCGATCACCATTTCTTCTAATTTGGTGTGGCCGCGAGTCCCCATCACCACAAGGTCTACTTTCTTTTCAGTAACAATCGTTGTTATCCCATGATATGGATTCCCTACGCGTTGTTCTCCAATAATCTTCACTGCTGCGTACTTCGGGTCATTCACCAGTTTCTCCAGTTGTACCTTTGATTTTTTCAGCAATTCAAACGTAAATATTCTGTCTTCCCAATCAGCCTTGTGCCATTCACCAGAGACATGATAGGATTCCGTCGTGATTTCTTCTACCACATTCATGGCGATAATCTCAGCGCCACTTTTCTTGGCAATATCAAAAGCAACATCAAAAGCAGTGGTCGATGTTTTAGAATAATCGACAGGTACAAGAATTTTTTTCATTGTGAATAATTTTATGAAAACAAGATAAGTAATTTTTCAGCGCGACAAAAGATGAATTTTGTCATGTCAAGACCAGAGGTATGTTGCTTAATTTCAAATAGTCCCAAGGCTAACGAATATCCGCTTAGTCTAAACCAACAAGCCTCCAATCCCAAAAAGTAAAACAAACAGGAGCGTTGACAACGCCATTTGCTTCAGGAATGGATCTAGCTTTTCAGAAGGTAATTTAGCTACCGACTTGCCATTGATGATCAACAGCGGGGATGAAAGAAGAAATAGAAACTGTACTGGCGATTGGTAATTAAGAACGACAAAAACTAATGCGCAAAGAATTCCGCCCAACAATAATACCCAATGGTATTGAATAGCTTTCTCTCTCCCAATCCTCACCGGAATAGAAAATTTTCCTGCCTGCCGGTCTGATTCAATGTCGCGGATGTTATTGATGTTAAGAACGGCGATGGAAAAGAATCCGCAGCTTAGTGCCGGTAAAATCTGTAATGGATAAAATTCTTTCGTAAACAAATACAATGAACCCATCACTCCGACCAATCCGAAAAAAATTAAAACAGAAAGATCGCCTAACCCAATGTATCCATAAGGCTTCTTCCCCACTGTATAAGCAATGGCGGCTACAATGGACAAAAGCCCAAGGCCAAAAAAGAACAAAAACGATTTTAATTCAAATCCAAACGCGGAGTAAACAAGTTCAATACCACTAACTAAGCTAAGTGCAGTGAAAATAATAATCGCGTTTTTCATTTGTGCGGCAGAGATTGCGCCAGATTGTACAGCTCGCTTCGGTCCTTGTCGTTCGCTGTGATCTGCTCCATTCACTGTGTCGCCATAATCATTGGCTAGATTGGAAAGTACCTGAAGAAAGATTGTAGTAGTGCAGCACAGAAAAAAAATCAACCCATTGAATTTATTCTGAGCTGCCGCTAAAAATCCACCCATACCAATGCAGGAGAGTGAGAGGGGCAACGTGCGCAAACGAAACGCTTCAATCCAAACCTTCATCTAAGTTATCAGTTAATTGTTATTCGTTAATTGAATGCAAATATCGCAACTATTCACCATTAACGAACAGGGATTAATGATTAACAATTTCTAAGATTTGCTGATCTAACGGCTGAATGCCGGATTTAAAGAACTTGACCGTAGTACCGTCTTCACTCACAATATATTTGGCAAAATTCCAATCGGGCTTCTCCCCTGTCTTTCCCTGAAGCCATTGATAAAGCGGATGCTGATCTCTTCCTTTTACAGACACCTTTTCAAACATTTGGAATTTCACTCCATAGTTACGTTCACAGAATTCGGCTATCTCTGCGCTGCTACCAGGCTCTTGCCACAAGAAATTATTAGCAGGGAAGCCAAGCACTGTGACGTTCTTTCCATATTGTTCATGCAGTTTTTCCAAACTCGCATATTGCGGAGTTTTGCCGCAGTTAGAAGCTGTGTTCACAATCAACAATTTTTTTCCCTTGTATTGGCTGAAGTCAATCTCTTTACCATCCAGCGATTTGATTTTGAAATCATAGATCGTTCCGGTGGCTGGTTTATTTTTTCCAGGCGACTGGTCAGTCAAAAAAGAAGCGATACCCATCGTAACTATTATAGTTGAAGTGACAGCTATGACTTTATTTCGAAGAGACATAGGTTTTTAAAATAAGCAGTAGGCAAGAAGGAAGTTGGCAGAAAATGTCTATTGCCAACTGCTTGCTGCCTACTTGTAAAAATCATAGTTCACTGGTGATTTCTGGATCAAGTGGTTTCACTTTCGACGCGAAGAATTTAACTGTGCCATCAGGCTTAACCAAATATTTGCAAAAATTCCAGCTTGGTTCCTGACCAGTCTTTTCTTTCAAAAATTTGTATAGCGCGTTCTGATCGTCACCTTTCACAGAAATTTTTTCAAACATCTGGAAAGTAACACCGTAATTTTTCTTGCAAAATTCACCAATCTCAGCATTAGTACCTGGTTCCTGGTGCCCAAAATTGTCGGCTGGAAAACCAAGGATAGTCACTTTGCTTCCATAAGTCTCATGCAACTTTTGCAGATCTGTGTACTGAGGCGTATAACCGCATTTAGATGCTGTGTTAACAATCAACAATGTTTTTCCCTTGTACTGAGAGAAGTCAATCTCTTTACCTTCAAGTGAATTCATCTTGAAATCATAAAGTGATGCAGGTGAGCCAACGATAAGCATAAGGATCGATAAAATTAAGAGTTTCATAAGGATGTTTGTTTTGACAATAAAGATAACACAAAGCGTGTTGAGTTAGGTTCCCTTCATTGTTCTTTTAAAAATTTTATATCGCGGGCTCCCCAGAGTTATGAGCGGATTATAAAGCTTGGTGGTAAAGGTGTCAATCGCGTGAGTTTTGATTTTTGAATTCCTAGTCGGATATTCCGTGGTTATGTCTGGATTAACCCATAAGAGAATTGAGTCGATCGACCTTGTCAAAGGCGCAGTGATATTGATCATGGCGCTTGATCATGTGCGTGATTTCTTTCATGCTGACGCCTTCAATTTCGCGCCTATCGACCTGGCTCATACAAGCGTCGTCTTGTTCTTCACACGGCTCATCACCGAATTTTGTGCTCCTGCTTTTTGCTTACTCGCAGGTACACAACAATCAAAAAGCGTAACTTAATCACTACGGGTATCTCACTTATCATTTTCTTTATCATTATCCGTTGGATCAACATCTATGGTGACCCTGTGCAATGGCAACCACAATCAACTGTCATTGTTACTTTCTTGTCATTTATGAATTTGGCTAAATATCTGCCTTCGCTTCTGTTCCTTCTCTTTACACTCAGCGGAGTATTTATTGCGCTTTGGTTTCTGGACAGTGCAAAAGGAAAAGTGGCAAACTTTCTTTCCATATTTGGTCGCGTCCCTTTCTTTTTTACGTGCTACACCTCTACCTCATTCATGCTTTTGCCATGGTGGCAACAGAGTTTACAGGTTTTGGCTGGCAGGGCATGATTTGTTCGGTATTTGTAAACTATGAACCTGCCCTACGCGGCTTTGGTTTTTCACTACCAGTTGTATTCCTGGTTTGGATTGGCGTTGTGCTGATAATGTATCCGCTTTGCAAGAAGTTTGATTCCAACAAAAGCCAGAACAAACAGAAGGGATGGCTAAGTTATTTGTGACGAGTATAATCAGCCACGAGTATGTGTGGTGAGGCAATTTAACCCTCACCACTCAATAACATTTACATCTTCTCAGGAACACTGATTCCCAGCAGCCTCATCGACTTCTTCAGCACATCCGCAATGACTTGAGAGAAGGCAATCCGGAATTTCAATTTAGCCTGATCACTCTCATTGAAGATAGGAATCGACTGATAAAATTGATTGTATTCTTTGGCTAAATCAAAAGCAAAATTAGCGACAATAGCCGGCGAATATTCGCGCGCCGCTTCGTTCAGTTTGTTGATGTAATTATTAATTAAAAAAATGATGGACTGTTCCGAGGGCTCTAATGAATCTACCTTATTAATCTCTGCTTCAACCGGACTAATATTCATCGACTCTGCCTTGCGAATGATCGCGCGAATGCGGGCATGTGTATATTGAATAAAAGGGCCCGTGTGTCCTTGTAACTGAATCGATTCATTTGGATCAAACAACATCCGTTTCTTGGGATCGACTTTCAGTAAGAAAAACTTAAGCGCACCAAGTCCGATCATTTCTGAAAGTTCTTTGATCTGCTCTTCGGTTGCATCTTCAATCTTTCCAAGTTCACGGGTTTGCTTCTCCGCTTCATCTACCATCTCTTGCATCAAGTCGTCGGCATCCACCACAGTTCCTTCGCGCGATTTCATTTTGCCGGAAGGAAGATCAACCATGCCGTACGAAAGATGGTAGCATTCTTTAGCCCAAGCGTAACCGAGTTTTGCTAAAATCAAAAACAAAACTTTGAAGTGATACTCTTGTTCGTTCCCAACGGTATAAACTTGTCGGCTAATTTTTGGAAAATCGCGGAAGCGCAAAATGGCCGTGCCAATATCCTGCGTCATGTACACCGAAGTGCCATCAGAACGAAGCAAAACTTTTTGATCAAGACCATCCGCAGTTAAATCAACCCACACCGAGTCATCTTCTTTCTTGAAAAACACGCCTTGCTCTACTCCACGAAGTACTTCATCTTTTCCTAACAGATAGGTCTCCGACTCGTAATACAATTTTTCAAAATCTACACCCATCCTTTTATAGGTAGAGCTAAAGCCATCGTATACCCAACCATTCATTGTTTTCCACAATTGAATAGTCTCCGGATCTTTTGCTTCCCACTTAAGAAGCATATCAACGGCTAATTTCATTATTGACGCCTGCTTCTCTGCATCTGCCTCACTCATTCCTTTTTCAACCAACTCCTTCATTTGAGCTTTGTAGTTCTTGTCGAACTCTACATAATATTTTCCGACCAGCTTATCTCCTTTCATTCCGCTGCTGTGTGGGGTTTCTCCATCGCCAAACAATTTCCACGCAGCCATGCTCTTGCAGATGTGAATACCGCGGTCATTGATAATCTGAACTTTGTGAACGGTGTACCCAAGTGCTTTGTAAATCTCAGCAACCGAGTAACCAAGAAAATTATTTCTGAGGTGACCCAAGTGCAAAGGCTTGTTGGTATTTGGGGAAGAATACTCTACCATGATCTCTTTGCCATTGGAAGCCAGTGTTCCGAAATTCTTATCCGAAAAAATAGATTGAAATACCTCAACCCAAACTTTATCAGCAATCACCAAATTCAAAAATCCTTTCACCACATTGAATCGAGAAACAATTCCTGAGTTGGCAACCAAATATTCTCCAATTACAGTGGCAGTCTGCTCTGGACCTTTCTTTGAAATTTTGGCCAACGGAAAACACACCAGCGTATGCGAGCCCTCAAACTCCGCGTTGGTGGGCTGAATTTGCAATTGATCAACCTGTACATTAAACAAAGACGATACTGCCGATTGGATGGAAGAACGTAACTGAGAATCTAAATTCATGAACCGTTTTTTTCGAGCGCAAGTTAAATGTATTTGTACAATTGCATTCAATAGGTTTGAAGCACGCCACTAATTTTTTTGATGAATAGGTAAGTTTAGTCCAGGTGCGTTAACTTACTTTTACAATGGATGCCGGATGATGAAGGTAGTTCCAACATCCGGTTGTGATTGAATATCAATAGTGCCGCCCAATGCTTCCACCTGCTCTTTCACAAGGTATAATCCAAGCCCCCGTCCATCGGCATTCAGGTGAAATCGTTTGAACAATTTGAATACAGAATCCCGGTGTTTAGTCAAATCAAGCCCCAGGCCATTATCACTCACCGTAATCTCTACCGCGTCGTTCTCCTTTCTGGCTGCGACAAGAATTTTCAGCGTACGGTCAGGCGAGCGATACTTATACGCGTTGTTCAGCAGGTTGTAAAATATACTTTGAATAAATGCCTTCACCGAGCGAACGGTTGGCACTTTGCTAAAGTTTGCAGAGACACTCTGCCTGTAGCCTTCTGGAAGTGCATTTTGGGCTATGGCCACTGCAAACTCCGCAACAAGGTCAACCTGTTCAAGGGAATTCATACCACCTTTGAGATTGATTATCTTGCTTAGATCCGTCACAATATGATCAAGGTCAGCGCTTGACCGGTGGGTGAGTTCAACAAATTTATCCTGTTCTTCTCCCGGTGGAAGTGTTTTCAAAATAGAAGTGAGACCTAGCAGTCTGGCAATTGGCCCCCTTAGATTGTGCGATACCACATAAGAAAATTGCTGATTATTATTATTTGACCTGATCAGCTCTTCATTCATTTTTTTCAAATTGGAAGTTTTCTCTTCCACCATTTTTTCCAGGTATTCATTGAGTTGATGGATAGTACGGTTGCTTTGCGTTAGCTCTTCCGACTGCGCCTGGATTTCTTCGCTTTGTTCCTGAATCCCCTTGTTTAGCACTACAATCTTTTTGTAATAATTACGGAAACGTAACGTGGTTAAAAGAAGCGTAATAATCCCCAGTATGGCGACTGCCGCAATGATGTATTGGACCTGAAGCCGGGAGTCTTTCAACTTGACTTGAGCTTCGCTTAATTCATTTTGCCTAGTAAGGAGCTGGATATTTCGTTCACGTTGCCGGATTTCGTCCAGCCGCTGCAGGTTGGCAAACCGATTGGTCACTTCCAAACTGTGGATGCTGTCCTTCAGGTGCTCGGCTAACTCAGCAAAGCGTAACGATTGTTGAAAATTTCCCTGAGCTCTGTAAATGGCTTTCTTCAAACTATATATCTCAATGATCGCATCTTTTTCAGGCGTTACCTCTTCCATTTTTTCTCCAAGTGCAAGTTCTTCCATTGCGGTGTGGAGCAACCCCAGTTGAATGCACGCTTTCGCAAGCGAAAGATGCCCCCACAATTCACCATGAAAATGTAACTTGTCTTTAGAAATGGCGATCGCCTTCGTCAATAGGGCAATGGCTTCCGTTGGCCGTTTGGCTTTAATCTCCAAATCGCCAAGGTTGAGATAAGCTATTGCCAACTCGACATAATCATGATACTTGCTGCACGTATCTATACTGACATGCAGCACTTTTCTTCCATCCTCAAGCTGATTCAAATCCGTCAATACCACGCCCTTTAAGTTGAGCGCCTGCACCATATAGTAATGGGAATTAACTTCGATAGAATTTTTCAGCGCCTTCTCGGCAAACGATAATGATTTCACAGGATCGCCGATTTCCTTAGTAACCCACCCTAACTCCCACAGCGTCTCCTGCGCATCGTTGAAGTAGTTTTCTCGCTCTGCAATCGCCAGTGCCTCATATAAGTTTTCAAGGGAAAGTTCGTAATCGCCTTGTATGCTAAAGGCGCGCCCGATATCCTTCAAAAACTCGGTCTTTCTTTTTGGTAGGGAATGTTCGTCAAGGTATTTACGGGCTGAGTCCATATAGAGGAAAGCCTTATCATAGTTACTTTGTGCTATAGCAAAGAGCACACGGTTACAGTTGATTTCAAAAATCCAGTTTTTACTATCGCGCATTCTCTTGGCTCTTTGCCAAGTTATGTCGAGGATGGCATTGGCTGAATCATACTTTCCCTGTCGCGACATCAGCACCGCTTTCTGCAACCAAACATCAATGATCCGCTCTTCATCATGTAAGGCATAATTGATTTTCAGAGCACGATCCAAATATTTTTTTTGCATTTCGTTGTTGTGCGAAAAGCGGTACATCACACTGAGGTTGCGGTACAACTTCGAAAGGTTCAGCGGGTTGGTGCTATCTTTCAGGATAAGGTAAGCTTTGTCGTAGTAAAGTTTGGAGGAATCAAAAATTCCATTGTCCATATAAAAATTGCCTAACTGCAACAACGTATAGCTCTCATTATCGCTGTCTCTTGATTTCGCCGAAAGAGCCAGTCCCTTTCTCATGTTTTGTAATCCCTTGGGATAATACCCCGACAGATGAGCATTTACACCTTTTTGTGAATAGGCAACACCAGTAAGCTTTTCGTTTTTGATTTTACTACCTAATTGAATCGCCTGATCAGCGTATTGATCGGCTGCATCATGATCATTGCCAATCAATTCGTAAGTAAGTTTATTCAGTACAACAAGTTTGGTTTCTCCTTTGCTTTTTTGCAGTTCACGTTTCAGGCTATCGGCTGTTTTCGTTTGTGAACATACCAATAACGGTACCATCACAAGTAAACATACCAACCTACAAGCCATCTTCGATAAAATTTATGTACTTCCAAGTTAACGAAATAAAATAATTATGCATTAATGCACCTCAGCATGGCCTGATTCCTAAAAGAATACATTAATGTTCACTACGGGTTTTATTCATGGAAATAGAAACCTTTTTTCTCGCCTGCCCGCATCCATGCCAGCGACAAGAAAAGCAGCTTAGGAAATATCGAAGTGGAAAGAGAAGTTGGTAAAGAACCTTTCACATCACAATGAAAACAAATTTAAATTTGTAAAAAAGAGAATACATTCAAACGCAAAGGACGCAAAGAACCGCAGAGTTAATGTGGAAGTGGCTTCTGCTTTTCAACTAAAAGTCCAGCTTGAATCAATTCGAAGTAAAGACATTCCTGATAAGAAGATTCCAGAAGACCGGGCCCAAGTTCCCGATGAACTTGAATGGCGCATCCAATTACTTTTTCGGAAATCTCGTTCTCTGTCATTTGCATTTCCTCTGTGTACCTCTGCGCCCTCTGCGGTTAAATGCATTCTTAAACCGCAAAGAACGCAAAGAAGCGCAGAGGCTTATTAATTCTTAATTGTATTTCCTTTGCGTACCTCCGCGACCTCCGCGGTTAAATGCATTTCTCACATATCAAGAATATACGCAAACATCAAAGGCGCCACGATAGTCGCATCGCTCTCCACAATAAACTTCGGAGTATCGATACTCAATTTACCCCACGTGATTTTTTCATTAGGTACTGCGCCCGAGTAAGAACCATAACTTGTTGTTGAATCACTGATTTGACAGAAATAACTCCAGAACGGAACCCCATCTCTTTCCAAATCCTGGTGCAACATAGGCACTACACATATCGGGAAGTCACCGGCGATACCACCACCGATCTGGAAGAAGCCGATACCATGTTCGCCAGCATTGTTAGTGTACCAATCCGCCAGCCATACCATGTATTCAATACCACTCTTCATGGTCGATGCCTTCAATTCACCGGTCAATACGTACGAAGCAAAAATATTTCCCATCGTGCTGTCTTCCCAGCCCGGCACCACCATCGGCATATTTTTTTCCGAGGCAGCAATCATCCACGAATTTTTCGGGTCGATCTCGTAATATTGTTTCAAGTCACCGCTGTTGATCATGCGGAACATGAACTCATGCGGAAACAAACGCTCCCCTTTGTCTTCGGCATCTTTCCACACTTTAAACAAATGTTTTTGCAGCCTGCGGAACGCTTCTTCTTCCGGAATGCACGTATCCGTAACACGGTTCAAATGTTTTTGCAGCAAATCCCACTCTTGCTCGGGTGTGAGATCGCGATAGTTAGGAATCCTTCTGTAATGCGAGTGCGCCACCAGGTTCATGATGTCTTCTTCCAGGTTGGCGCCCGTGCATGAAATGATCTGCACTTTGTTTTGGCGAATCATCTCGGCAAAGCTGATGCCCAGCTCACCGGTGCTCATCGCACCCGCCAGGCTCACCAGCATTTTCTTGCCATCGGCAATGTGTTTTTTATAGGCTTTGGCTGCATCCACCAAAGCGGCCGCGTTGAAGTGCAGATAATTCTTTTCAATGAAAGTGGAAATCGGACGGTTGCTCATAACTTCTGTAAAATTTTGACGCGAAAATAAGGGATTAAGTTGAAAGTTGCTTGCCCGCCATAGCTTTAGCGAAGGCGGGAAAGTAGAAAGTTAATGGGCGGCCCCCCGATGCGCACATTGCAAGCGCACCAGCTACCGGGGCCAGGCTGTCGGCAGTCGCCAATCAACCGCACATTCCATTTCGGGCTCCAACAAATGCCTCCATCCTTGGCCGAAATTGTCATTTATCAAAAAATGATGACATCAGATAAAAAGTCGTGTCAATGAAGAACAATACTCCATTGTTTGTCAACACATTTTCATCGTGCAAGTCTTCCAAAATAATTCCCGCTTCAGAATTAAAATAGTCGTTATTCTTCTTCAACTGAAATCCATTGGCATTCAAAAGCTCTTTCACAATGCCTGGATCGGTTGGTTCAGTAATTTCAATGAATGGTTGTTTTACAACGGCATGCAAGATTTTTTCTTCCAAATAAAAGCCGACCAGTTCATACGCTGTCTGAGGGAATAAAAAATTGTGAATTAATAGATTGCGGAAATAATCGAGCCAGCGTTCATAAAAAATCGAGTCATTAAGTTTGATAACGTAATGTACATCCTTATCCAAATAGACTCGCTGCTCTGCGCCTCTTGCAATGAATCTACTCTCATCTACCAGGTTGAACCAAAGATGAGAAGCATCAATCCACTGGATCAGCTTCGCTGCTTCTTGATCTTTTGAGAACTCGTTTGTTTGAGGGTTTCTACCTGCTTCCTGGCTTTCTCCAAGGTAGTAGGCTGCTGCTTCAATAGGATTTGCTTTTGAATCTCGGCCAGCTCCTGAAATGATACTTTGTAGTTCATATTTCAAGTTCATTTTTTACAAAGATAAAAATAATCGGAGGTACTGACTCCATAACTCAGGCGAATGACAATTTTGAACTTGGGTTTTTACGCCTCACCAACTCTTCGATTCTTTTTCGAGGTCATCTACACTTAAGTAATTCCCTTCACTCACTTGACTTTTCGCTTCATCTATCTGCTCCACGTATTCCTTATGCGACATAAGTTGAAAAGGTCCTTTGGCGCTTTTCAACAAAGTGAAAACAGCTTCCAGTTTTTCTTTGTCAGCAATCACATCGATGATCTCGTGAAGTTGCAATCGCAAATCTGCTACGCCCATATTGTTTTTTAGCAAATTTAAGCAAAACTCTGCGCTTCTTTGCGCCTCCGCGGTTAAATGCATTCAACCGCAAAGATCGCTGAGGTTCGCAGAAAGACTTGGGCGGCCTGCCTCCACGTACAATTCCAACGCGGGCATCAGGCTATCCGCTATACTTCTCGATCCACACGCGTACTGCGCAGGGGATTGCTTCGCTCCCGTGCTTCACAGAGTTTCGCACCAAGCCGCCAAAACGATCAGGTTCTTGCTCAAGCAGCTAACAATAACTAAAGTGTATTATGCATTAATTGTATCACCCGTATGTTTTTCAAGCCATTCAGTTGCAGCAATCAAGGATTGTTCAAGGCACCCTATAAGCTCGCGTACTTTAATGGGCTCACCCTTGTTATTTACTATTAGTTCTAATTTCGATACAACTTTGTAACCTATTGACAGTCTTTCTTTAAGATTGAATTTTTTTTTAGGAATTGAAAATTCATTGAACGTAACTAGAACCACTTCCGTTGGAATATTCACATTTTTGGCATTTAAGGTTAGGTCAGGGAACGGCTTCGTTTTTGCCATGAGCTCCACAGGCATATTAATTTCATTTCTTATTTTGAGCAGATTTTCTAACCCCTCAAAAAAATTCTTAGTGTCAATAATAATTGGAAAGTCAAGAAGTGGATCAATAGATTTACTTGTAAAATTTGCTTTTGAGGGTGTGAAATGATATCCAATTGGGAATTCGCTGTTGTCTATTTTACTTAAGTGTACCTTGATACCTTTAAGTTCCTTCAAAAAGTCCGCAACAACTTTCGCTTGTTTTTTTAAAGGCTTTCGCAAGTCGTTATCAGAATACCAAGCGTGAGTCTGTTTATTTTTTTCAATCAATTCAACGATGTCCTCCCAAGAAAAAATGTGCAATTCAAAAAATCCATTTGCTGTATTGTCAATATTCTTTTGACGCACAAACTCTTCAATCTTCACATCCTTCAAGGCTGTAGTCGCAAAATATAGTTTCTTTAGTGGCGGCTGAAATAATTTAGCTTTTTCCACTTCTGTGGAAATTTCGGTTTCAGTAAACTGTCTACCAGTGTATACATCCTTACCCTTGCATTGAATGCCATAATACTTTGTCTCCCCGAATGGAATTCCGTAAATATCAACTCCATGCTGCACCTGCCCGGCTCTTCCGTTCTTTTTTATTTCGGGGCACTTCCAAATTTCTCCCCATAGTTCTTTGCAAAGAGTTTCAAAATCTTGCCAATTCTTTGGTTGTTTCAAAATCAGAGGGGCTTTCATTAGTATGTCTGAGGAATTTTATATGCCTCAGCTGTTCAATTTACAAAATGCTTCCGTTACCGGAATTATCCCCTCAGTTTAGCGCTCGTTTGCAACGCGTTCTCATTCAGCTTATCTTAGAGACTGTTCACAGTAAGATCTACAATGAGATTATTCGCTCTAACTTTTATTTTCTCTTTCTCCGAAGAGTCACCCGTCACGGGGGCTCTGTCGGTTAAATGTGCGCAGAGTCCTGAGGCAGTGACTCCGCGAAGAATTAGAACAAGCGTTTCGAAAATGATTCTGCCGCGCGCATCGTTATCGTGCGTTTACTTCAGCAGACAAAAGCTTGTCTGTAAAAATATATGGGATCATTTTTCCATTTAGTGCATAGTGAATCTCCACCGCGTTGCCTGGCTGATATCTTTTGTTTACGTTAGCATCTACCTGCAGTTCGTGATCGCCAATAGTCTTATAGTAATTTGTTCTTCTACTTTTTCCTGTACCCACTCTCTCTTTACGTTCATTCGTGATAATTCCCCTGATTACTATTTTTTTATTCCTCTTCAAGATTTCCTTCATACTTGAAATTGAATAAGATACTATGAACAGCAAGAAACCCATAAACGTAATCAAAACGAAAACCGGTGCCAGTCCTTCTGAGAAAAAATAAACGCCACCACTTCCCACGGCCGCCACGATCAACACAAATAACACCGTATTGCGAATGGAAGTGTTGAGCTTCTTGATATCCTGAGCAGTCAATTCAACTTCTTCCTCCAGGTGCTGTATCATATCTTATCTTGGAAAGACATCCGAATATAATTGATTTATTGATAACAAGACCACGCTCCTTCTCCGCAGATTCACTCGTCTCGAGCTAACCTATTTCTTAGAAAATGTACCTGAAGCACGATCCCAGGCAAGCGCTACAGAAATGTGTTCAAGGCGTTGAAATTTCTTAAAATACTCCTCATAGGTAAGATCACTTCTGTTATCCTGTTCACAAAGCGGAAGGGCTTTTACTTCCAGGGTAGTGCCGACTCGAGGTAGTTTATATTCCAGTTGAAAAAGTAGTGTATACGAAAATTCTCCTGCTGGGTCACGGAATAAATCTTTAAAGAGGACAGACGGGAGTATTTGCTTAGTGACATTAGTAAACTTTTGTCCCGCATATTCATAAAAATTTAGTGATCGGCTATCGCAATCACCGCCTGCCTGATACTCCAACACGGCTATGATTTTTTTGCCATTAGCCTTGTTAAAGTAAGTCATTTCTAGTCTATACTCCAGATCATTAGTGTTGTCATCTATACTGATAAAAGCATTCTTTTTATCGATGGTGATTTTCTTAGTTGGCGTTTCGTTCAGGTATTTTTTTCTGAGCTCAAACTCAGATACGCCGGCTGGTTTTTTATCATAGCTGTAGTAAGGTTCGCCGGGAATTAACAAATAATAATCAGCTATATCCAGTGGGTTTTCTTTGATAGCGCTTTCACTGCGAAAAGCAGATTGCGAAAATACAGGGCCGATCAATCGTATCAATAGGAAAGTAAGAATAACATGTTTCATCGTTTGTCGAATAAGTGGGTTAAAGAAATTACGTTATTAATTACAGTCACATGAGCTCTGTAAAGTTTATACTTAAGAAGTGACTTAAAAAAAGGCGGCTCAAAAAATGTCGCATTTCGTTTTAGTGAGAGACCACTGCCATAACTAGAAATAGCGACATACACCTTGTCAGCTTTAAATGAAAGAAACATAGTTCTATCAAGTTGCTTGGAAATCGTCAACAAGTTGTTTGAAAAAGCAGAAGTCAGTATATCTTTCGCCTCTTTGGGATTATTGCTATACACCACAAAGCGCTTAGAAAATTCAGCGTCCTCCATCGGTACGATCTGTAACTTTGCACTTTTATGATAATATCCGTTCAGGTTAAATCTCTTCACTTCCGATTTTTTCCCGGCTGGAAAAACCATCGTTTCACCGTGCACACTTTGTGGCAAGCTTGCTTGTAAGAAAAGGCCTTTAAAGACGCTTCGCGAACGATCTCTATGCTTTGACATATCTTTAAAATTGTCGCGGTCATAATAGTTTACTTCGCAAAATTTGAATTCCACATTACCTGTTTTCCCTGTTACCAAATCATCGCCCTTAAATTCGTTGCCAACGTTAAAAATTTTGCTTTCGTCAAACTCACGTTTTGAAATATATTCTTTCGAACTATAGCTAAATGTGGCATCGACAAATCCAATGATGGGTGCTATAATTTCGCCCTTGAATATCGTACGGAAATAGGTTAACTCCTTTCTAAACTTGACTGCAAACAGCACGACACCTAAAAGATAAGTTGAAGTAAGTGCAATACACAATTTAAGAACGACACTGACGGGTAAGACATATCCAATCAAAACACTCACCACAAATGCAGGTATAACAAACTTGAGAAAATCGTTTCGCATTCGTTTATGGCCTGGTTCCAATTTTTCAAGTAAAGGGAGGAGTTTTGATTTGTAAAAAGCAAGAAATTCAGTTTCCGAAAATGCCATTCAACGGTAGGTTAGTCTGTAAGGTAATAATTTGTACATCCAGTTCCATTCTGTCATTCTCGTACTTATGTTTAATTCTCAGCAGCGTCTCCCGTCTCGATCTGCATTCCAGTCGATTCTATTTTCAAAACTTTCCGAAATTTGATTAGGTTGGGCAATTAATTCCATTAGTTGTTGGTCGATCGATTATAATTGCATCGAATCTGAAAATAACCGTTCTACATCTATTTCAATACTTCAACAAAAAAATATCAACAAATAACACCCATCTTCGTTCGTCGAGCAACAAGTCCACAAACAGACACAACAATTAACTACTACACATTATGGAATGGATGAAAGCTAATCTCGACCGCACGTTTCTTCTGCGTTTTGGCCTTATGTTGACGATGATCATGCATGGCATCCCCTCATTTGTGAATGGGAGCGTCATTGACTTTGGCAAAAGACTTGACGAGGTGTTTGGATTCGGATTCATGGGTGTTCCCATGGCAATCCTCGTGAAGTTGATTCATGTGGTAAGTATCCCTGCACTATTTCTAAATAAATATTTGAAGCCGCTAGCTGTACTCAACATTATCATCTTCATCATGGGCATTGTGATGATTCACTGGAAACACGGGTGGTATGTGGTGGGCGGAGGAAGCGAAGGCGTTGAATTCAACGTGTTGCTCATTTTCGCTTTTTCAATTTTTGTTTTTCCCAATGGGTTGGTCAACTCCAGGAGTAAAGAAGTGGCATGAGGAAATATCTGTGTCTGTGGTCCTATTTGAAACTGCAGAGATGAATGAAAATCCCTTTCTCGGCAGAGTCACTCGTCTCTTTCCCAGCAGTGTTTCCCGCCCCCAGCACGCTGGGTAATGAAAATACTTCTAAGCAATTAGAAAATTTCTCTGGGAACCTCTGCGCTCGTTGCGGTTAATTTTTACCGCAGAGCTCGCAAAGAAAATACATCGCAGAGTTACGCAAAGCCAATTCATAAATTTTGTTTTCTAAACGCCTCCGGTGAAACACCGTAAGCTGCCTTAAATGCTCTGCAGAATGCGCTGGTGTTTTCAAATCCACTTTGCAATGTAATATCGCTCACCATGTCTTTATCCCTGGTCAGCCGGTCGGCTGCATGCTGAAGTCTCAGTCTCATCAAGTATTGATGAGGGGTGCAATGAAACACCAACTTGAATTGACGAATCAACTGAGGCATTGACAGACAGGCGACAGAACTGATCGTATCAAGATCAAGCTTATTCATGAAAGAAGAATGAAGAACATCTTTCGCTGAACACAATCTTTTATAAACTTCCGTTTTGGTGCTTTGCTTAACGCCACTCACGCGCATAGCCTGGCGAGCTTCCATGTGGTGAACAGGAATGAGCTGGCGCAATAGATAAAGCAAGTGTTCACTGATTTCATCGGCATCATAACCGTTCTTTTCCAAAATTGACAACAGTGCAACTAGCCTTGACTGCAGGGCACCATCTATAGCGTGCAGGGTTTGAAAGAATTCCGGAGTCCCGGTGTTGGTGATAAAAGGATTGTCGAGCGATGCCTCTTCGCTGGCCCTGCAATCGTAGAATACACTCGCAGCAAATTCTCTTTTAAAGAAGATGGAAAACACTTTCGCCTTGTTAACCCGGCAGGAATAAGCCTGATTATCATTCAGGATAAGAAATTGACCGGGTCTCACTACCAGATTTCGTTTTCCAATGCCATACCATTCCTCTCCGCTTAATATAGTCTTAATAGATAAGCAACCCACGTGGTCATCGCAACCGCCTGCCTGTGCGTTGGTGTTGAATATCACATTGCTTTTTCTGAAGCGACTGAAATGCAATTGCTCGTCAAATCCGGGTTGGCTATGATCAGGTAAGGACGTGAAATACATATGACCTTAAAAAACGAAAAGATGCCGTTTTTGTTTTTGAGAATTTTGGCACATCACTGTAAAGTTCTGATCGAGTATCATTGCAACCAATCAGAAACAATTTAACTACTATACATTATGGAATGGATAAAAGCGAACCTCGACCGTACTTTTCTACTGCGTTTTGGTCTTATGCTGACGATGATCATGCATGGCATCCCCTCATTTGTGGAAGGAAGCGTCATTGATTTTGGCCACGCTCTCGACGAGGCGTTTGGATTCGGGGTAATGGGTATTCCCATGGCGATTCTGGTGAAGTTGATTCACGTGGTCAGTATCCCTGCACTATTCCTGAATAAATACCTGAAGCCACTAGCCATACTCAACATTACCATCTTTATCATGGGCATTGTGTTAATTCATTGGAAACACGGGTGGTATGTAGTGGGCGGAGGAAGTGAAGGCGTTGAATTCAACGTGTTGCTCATTTTCGCTTTTTCAATTTTCATTTTTCCCAATGGGTTGGTCAGCTCTAAGAGCTAACCGGCGATTCTATTTCAAGCTACGAAATGAACAGCATGAAATAATTGTCGGGATACGGTTATCTTCGTCAAGTGAAATTAATTTATCTCTTGATGAATTCATTAAAAACCAAACTAAAACCGATTAAGATTTTTGGTGGCATTATAATTTTACTTCTCACCGGAGTTGCGTTTGGTTATTACTTGACGCATCGTGAAGCAGGAAAATTCCCACTTACTCCAGCAGGAAGCAAACATTCTGAAAATGATTCCGCGGTGCACGAAGAAAAGCTTCCAATTACTCCACCAGGAAACAAGCGTCCGGAAGATGATTCTGCAACGCGAATCAATAGTGAACCGATACCGGCTGAGACGAACGCAAAGCCGGAGATCAATCCGAAAGACGGATCCATAAAAATCGTAGAGGAATTTATCAAGTTGCATGCGAAGAACCCTGCGACTTTTCAATTTCTGGAATGGTCTAATGTTACAACTGAAAGTGGGTATTGGAAAGTAAGATGCAAGTACAGAGGGATCAGCTCCTTCAACGCTGAAGTTACTACGAACGCCTGGTTCTATATGCAGAACAACAAAGTAGTGTATACGAAGATCCTCTCGAAGATATAGTTCTCTCAGCGTTTATTTTTCTTGCCGCAGAGATCACAAACGAAGCACACGCAGAATTAGCAAAGCAATTTTAGGTGCCCGTCAATCTTCCGACACTAACGCCTTCGAGCTGCCTTTGCATCTCTCTTTCTTTCCTCACCAACTCTTCTTGTGTGGCTTGAAGTTCTTCCATATTCTGTCGCATCTCTTCTTCCCGCTGCCGCATGTTCTCTTCGTTGATCTGGGCCTGCTCCAACAGATGTTTCATCTTATGCGTCGTCTTCGTATTCAAAATTGCTGAAGCAAGAAATTCACAAGCCTTTTTCACGAATGCGATATGATGCTCTTCAAAAGAAGAGAACGAAGCAATTTCCACGAGACCAACTGTGAAGACATCATATTTTACTGGAACAATAATTAGGTGTCGCGGAGTAGCTCCTCCAAGTCCAGAAGTAACATGTGTATAGTTATGCGGTAAGTCTGTGATTTGTACAACATCGCCTTCCAAATAAGCTTGGCCCAACAAGCCTGCACCAATTTCTACTTTCTTCTCGATCCATTTTTTCCGGTCAAAAGCATACGAAGCTGTCAATGCTAAATACTGGTCAGGCTCTTCTCCTTCCACAACAAATAAGCTGCCTTGTTGTGCCTTAAGATGTTTGGTTAAAAATGAGATACACTTATCGCCTAGTCCGTTTGTGTCACTCTGAGCATTACGTACTACCTCAGAGAATTCTGTCAATCCTTCATTTATCCAATTGCGTTGCTCGTCTTCTTTTTTCACCAACTTCAGTTTCTCGCGCATATCAACCAGGTTGCCGGCAATGGTTTCCTCATTCAAGGTTTTGTTTTGCTCGGTCAAGCCGTCCCATTCCACGTTGTAGTTTCCACTCGCCATCGCTTTAATAAAGTCGGAAGCAGCTTGCGAATTTCTAATGGTGGTCTCGATCACTATTTTTTCATCCGTATTTTGTTCCGTGCCTGGATTGAACACAAACTTGCGGTCGTTCTGTTCTACTTCTATCAGCAAACCCTGTCTTGCATTTCTCTCTTTGCGAAGTTGAGACATGAAACGGTAAAGGGCAGGCAATATTAATAAGACAATGCAAACCTGGAGGATTAGATTATTGCGGATGGCGGTATTGTAATTGGTTAGAGCTTGTTGGTAGATGTTATCTTCGAATGCATTCAAAGGCCGCGAAAAGTCATCGTACTTTTTCCAAACAACGTAGCCAGGATCCTCCTTAAGTGTTGCAACTAATCTGTTTAAAGTTGTGTCGGTTTTAACAACATCAATCATTTGATTACAAAGTGCGATGTAAGAATGCACCTCTGCCTCTACCAGACGCAGGTCAGCAATTTTGGGATAGTTTTGTTTCACCAATAACAACTCTAATTCTCTGAAGATTTTATTATTTTGCTCAATGGCCTTCCGATAAGGGATCAACATTTTCTCTTCTTTTGCAAGAGCAAAGCCACGAAGTCCAAGATCCAGTCCATGCACTGTTTCACTTAGAATTTCTTTGATTAGAACTTTCACCTTAGACGATTGTTGTTGAAGAGCCGTGTTATTGTCAATCGTAGTCTTGTTTCGCATTGCCATCAACATGCTTGCAATAAGTGCCGCTCCTATAGTAAGGACAATCCAATTTTTTAATAAATATTTTTTCATGGGTTATGGTTAGATGAAGCAATCATTATGCTATGATAGAAAAATTTAAATTCACTGACGAGGCAGAAGTAAGATTAATCGCTGGATTGAAGAAACTTGCGATTTTTAGTTTGATTACAATCGATTTCTGATATTCGCAAGCCAGCGGTTATGAATTGTTTTTTTGAGGAAGATCTTCTTTGCGAATCATTATTTTTGACACATGCAAATCGAAAAACTGACTGCTACCAATCTAAACGAACTGACGCACCTCGTGTTGGAACTCTGGCCAGAGTGTTCATTCGATGAAGAGCATCAGCTCTTTGAAGAAATAATCCATCATGAAAACGAAGGCGTCTTTCTGGTCAAGGAACAAAACAGTTTTATCGCGTTTATTCAAGTTTCCTTGCGCACCGACTATGTGGAGGGGGTCACCACATCACCTGTGGGGTATGCAGAGGGACTCTATGTAAGACCCGAACATCGGAAGAAAGGCATAGGCAAGCAATTATTGCAGTACGCGCAGGAATGGGCGAAGCAAAAGGACTGCAAAGAGTTTGCTTCAGACGCTGCGTTGACCAACCAGGCGAGTATTGACTTTCACAAGCAAGTTGGTTTTACGGAAGTCAACCGGATTGTTTGCTTCGTAAAAGAACTTTAAAACCCAGCTGCTTTGAACAAAGAAATCAACGGCAAGAGCAAGCAATGCTTGACGAAAGATGATATATTCGTCTAATCAAACTCAACTATTATGAACACAAAAACCATATGGGCCACCATGGTAGGAACCGTGTTTAATTTTCTAGCCGGATGGCTTGTCTTCGGTATTGTGCTCGCGAACTTTTACCGGGCAAATACCAAGACTTATGAAGGCTTATCCAAAGCCGATATGCCTGACATTCTATTCATCTTCCTCAGCGGCATCTTTAACGCTTACCTGGTCACGTTTTTACTGCGAAAGGCCGAACAGGGTTTTAGTTTTGCAACCGGATTCAAGCATGGATTGGTGGTGTATTTTTGCATTGCCGCATGGGCAAACCTTAGTCTGTATGCCTTTTATAACTTGCAGAATCTAACGATCACCTTTAGCGACATTTTTGTGCAGGCAATTTTTGGTGGTGTCAACGGAGGCATTATGGCTTTGGTGTTGGGGTCAGGAAAAAAAGAGTAACCATATTTTGAAGCAACGTCGACTCTGGGGCACTTTGTTATGAAATATTCCTTGGCTTGGAATTTACATTCTTCCCTCCTCTCTCACATCACCCTTCTCTTGCTCTTAATCCTTTGAAAGACTCAGTTTTACGTGAACGGAGCCGATTTGAAGTCGGGTTAAGTTAATTTCGAGTCCAAAAAAATCTAACATACGGTCATGAAGAAAATCACGCCTCTCTTATCCATGCTGCTCATTGCAACAATCAGTTTTTCACAAACCACGATCAATCGCGACAAGGAAATCGATCAGATGGTGAAGGAAGTAAGTGCCGACTCACTTCAATCGTATATCTATAAAATGGTGGCCTTTGGCACGCGAAATACGCTGAGTACACAAAAAGATGCTAAGCGAGGAATTGGCGCTGCCAAAAATTGGGTACTTCATAAGTTCAATGAATTTGCCAAACAAAGCAATGAAAGACTAACCGCCACCATTGATGCTACGCCATACAAGGCTGATAAAAGAAGAGTTGATCATGATATTAACTTAGGCAATGTAGTGGCCACGCTAAAAGGAACCGACCCTAACGATAAAAGGATATTCCTCATCAGCGGCCACCTGGACAATATGCGCACGAACGTGATGGATAGTGTACAAGATGCGCCAGGTGCCAATGATGACGCCAGTGGTGTAGCTGCTGTTTTGGAGAGCACCAGAATTTTGAGCAAGCATGGTTTTCCGGCAACGATCATCTTCATGGCCGTGAGCGGTGAAGAGCAAGGTTTGCTGGGTGCCAATTATATGGCTGGAAAAGCCAAACAGGAAAACTGGAACATCGAAGCGGTGCTCAACAATGATATTATGGGTAGCAATCATTCCAATGAAACAAACATTATCGATAATACTCGCATTCGCGTTTTCAGTGAAGGTCTGCCTGCTTTCGAAACTGAAAAGAACGCCAAACAAATCAGACAATATGGTTGGGAGAACGATGGCAAGGCTCGTCAGTTGGCACGCTATGTAAAAGAAATTGGAGAACGCTATGTTGAGAATATTGAAGTAGTGATGGTATACCGGAATGATCGATTCCTGCGCGGCGGCGATCACACTCCATTTGTTGAGCAGGGATATGCAGCCGTGCGCTTTACAGAGATGAATGAGAATTATTACCACCAGCATCAGGATGTGCGAAAAGAAAATGGAATTCAATACGGAGACTTGCCTGAGTTTATGGACTTTGAGTACCTGCGAAAAAATACAGCGATCAATCTTGCCAACCTCGCTAATCTGGCGAAAGCACCTGCCATGCCAGAGGAAGTAAAAGTGGACACCAAACGATTAAGCAACTTCACTTACTTGACCTGGAAAGCACCGAAGACGGGAAAGACAAAAGGTTATTACATCTTAATGAGAGAGACCACGAGCGCATTCTGGCAAAAGAAATTTTTTACCAGCGAAATGGAAATGAAATTACTGTATAGCAAAGACAATTATTTCTTTGCTGTGCAAAGTGTCAGTGAAAGTGGAAACGAAAGTTTACCAGTTGTGCCCACGGTGGCAGGAAGATAACTTGCGCTTTGAAATTCAAAGATAAGATCTTGTTCAGCTGACCAATTTCCTGATCATTGAAATTTGACCCGAATGGTAAATGTCGTGTTGGGCAATACCCTGAAGCATTAGTCTGAAATTATATTTTCGTCCGTCTACTTGGGTAACCAACAGCGATTCTGGCATTTGTTCGATTTGCTGAAGAAGCTGATTTTGACTTTTCAGTAAATCATCTTGAATAGTATTCCATTCCGTCTCGTTCAGTGTCACTATTTTTTTCCAGTTTAGTTCGGTATCCCAAACTTCATATTCGGCATTGCCTTTCATTTTTTCAATCACGAAATAACGCCAGGCCGTGATGTGGCAAACAATTTCGGCAATCGAGTGATTCAACTTTTCGGGTTTCACGGCGGCCTTCTCCGCCGAAATGCCTGATAATAAACTGAGAACATTGTCACCATACCACGGTTGTCCATCATAAGTAGCTGAAATGTTCTTATGGATTCTTTTGATCTCTTCTGTCATCATAGAAATAAAATTTGTTTCGTATTTGAATTAGCATCCTCAACATACTTTATCCTAAATTAAATCTTTCTAAAAAACCGTGAAAGCATTGAGATGAGAAGAAAGTAACAAACAAGTCAAACCAAAAAATAACACATAATGGTTTTCATTTGACCACTCACCAGGATCCGGTAAGAGGTTTCACCAAAAATTTCTACATTGTAGAATCCAAAAAAAAATTAAAATTCGTATGAATAAAAACATACTGCTCTTTTTCTTTTTTATTCCTCTGATAAGTGCTGCGCAACCAAGCAAGCAAAGTAGGTTTCAGAAAATGCTTGACTTCTATTATGAAGATTATCTCCGGCTCAATCCTACAACCGCCACATTCAAAGGCGACAATCGCTACAACGACAAAATTGAAAACCCGATCAGTGCGGACTATCGCAAGCAATCCTTGTCGCTATTCAAGCGTTACCTTGACTCGCTACATCATTACCACTTCGAGCAGCTCCCTTCTAAAGACCAATTGAGCTATCGAATTTTTGAATACGAATTACAAAACCGGGTAGAGGGCGCAAAATTTGATCCTTACTTAACCCCCGTATCACAGATGAATGATTTCCGGATCTCATTTTCACAAATGGGATCAGGCGCTGGTGTTCACCCCTTCAAAACAGTAAAAGACTATGATGATTTTTTGATGCGAATGCCCGGCTTTGTAGCATGGACAGACACGGCTATTGCTAACATGAAAAAAGGGATGAAACTCGGCGTAGTTCAGCCGCGGGTGTTGATGGTGAAAGTGATTCCACAACTCAAGGCGGTGATCACTGATTCGGCTAAGAAAAGTATGTTCTACAATCCAATCAAAAACATGCCAGTCACTTTTTCACCCGAAGATAAAAGCAGACTCACAGCAGCCTATGAAAACGCCATCATGAATTTGATCAACCCTGCGTACAGGAAGTTGTTGGATTTTATCGAAAAAGAGTACTTGCCCGCTACGCGTGAGAGTGTAGGCCTGCTTGCACTGCCCAATGGAAAAGAAGCGTATGCTTTTCGTGTAAAATCATGGACCACTACCAACATTACACCCGATGAAGTTTTTGAATTAGGGAAGAGTGAAGTGGCGCGCATACGAAAAGAGATGGAGTCCATAAAAAATGAAGTTGGCTTCAAGGTCGATCTCAAAGCATTTTTCGAATACATGACCACCGATCCGAAATTCTATCCATTCAAAAAGGATGAAGATGTGGTGGCTGCCTTCCAGAAGATCTACGATAAGATGAAACCCAATCTTAAGAAGCAGTTCAACATGGTTCCAAAGACTCCATTTGAAATCAGGCCAGTAGAAAAGTACAGAGCGGCTACCACGGCAGCGCACTACATGACAGGCACCCCTGATGGATCGCGGCCGGGTGTATTTTATTTTCCGGTGCTCGATGCAACCAAGTATAAATACTGGAGCATGGAAGACCTTTTCCTGCACGAGGCAATTCCAGGACATCACTACGAGCGGTCACTTTCTACGGAAAATCCAAACTTACCTGGCAATCAGAAAATTGGAGGCTATGGTGCCTACACAGAAGGATGGGGTTTGTATTCCGAACGTCTTGGCAAAGAACTCGGATTATACACTGATCCTTACCAACGCATGGGACAACTGCAAGGCGAGATGCATCGCGCAGTAAGACTTGTGGTGGATGCAGGTATTCATTCTAAAGGTTGGACACGCGAGCAAGCGGTTCAATACAGTTTGGAGAATGAACCTATCACAGAAGCCAATGCCATCCAGGAAATTGAACGTTATATTTCCATGCCGGGTCAAGCGCTATCTTACAAGCTGGGAGAATTAAAAATTTTGGAGATGCGAAAGAAAGCCGAGAGCGCGATGGGTAAAAAATTTGACGTCCGCAGCTTTCACGATCAAGTTCTTAAAGACGGAGCGATGCCTTTGATCATCTTCGAATCAAAGATGAATCAGTGGATCGCGCCTGACAAAATGGGGACGAAGAAGTAGAAAGACTTACCCCTCGCACTCTATTATTCTACGAATTAGTCCGTTAAAATTGCTTAGTTGACATCAGCACCAAAAAATTCGGAAATGTGTTTGCGAGGAGGGTTGCCTTTACACGAGATTGTGGCACCAAAATTAGCGGACGCGTTCAGTTCTTTTTCGGCAAATACAGCTACGTCAGCTCCCATGGAGGCACTCACGTTCACTTCCTGGCATTTCAAAGCGGATGCATCAACCTCAGTACCCATCTTTGCTTTGATTTTAACCGCATCAGCTGTTCCGTTAAGTTCTACTTCGCTACCCATCGATGACTCAAGGTCAAGCTCTTTAACCTGAAGTTGAAGGCGAACGTCAGCACCCATCTGGCTGACCAATATCAATTTAGACGATATAATTGGATCGGCTGCACGCAATGTGGCCCCACCTTTAATTTCAATACTTTCCAATGAAGTGTAGTAAATCGTGACTACTGCCTTCGGCCGATCTCCGTTGCGGTCTGAATAATCATTGAAATCGAAAAAACCTTTGTTTCGGATCTTGATTAGAAGTTCGTCGTTATTGCATTTGGCAATCACATCACTGGCATTAATCCCGTTATAATCAATTTCGACGCGGCAGCTTGGTGCTTTGATTAGTTTCACTTTAAAAGGCCCGAAGACATCGATATCAGTGAATTGTGAAACTTTGATTTCGCGGGTTTGTGCATTGGCAGCCGTGAAAGCGACAAGCAAGAATAACAGGGTTAATAGGCGCATGGGAATTGATTTGTAGCTAAGACGCTGGAAGTAATGCTTAGGTTGCATCTTTTCTATATCCCTGACTCCATGCCAATTATCTACGCACAACATAAAAGCTTTATTTACAGTTATTTTTTTCAGTATACTCGCACTAAATTTTATATTGATCATGGCTAAAGTTATCCGGCATACTTACCCCAAAGAATTCAGCATAGGCATGCTCATGCTCATCTTTGTTTTATCCTCCTTTTTATCGTCTCAGATTTTCAATGTCAGTTGGCGCGTATTTATGAGCGGCAGCGAAGTTACCCTTGGCATGGCGCTGGTAGGCTGTGCCGTGGTAATCATGGCATTGATCCTGTGGGAAGAATTTTTATTTCCTGTACACATAAAACCAAAAGAAGACGAGGTGGTGTTCCGAAATCACAGCACCAAATTAAAGACGCAGGTACTCATCTATTTCCTGATACCCGTGATTTTCGGTTTTATTTATTTCTACTATGAAGTTAATCACGTTCGTTTCTTCATCTGGGCACTTGTCTGCACCGTAGTGCCGGTTGCTGGCAAACTTATATCCGGTATAAAAAACTATAACGATTTCTTAAAACTTACCAACGATACAATCGAATACAAGAATAACGAGAAAGAAGGAGTCTTACGTGTGAAGGAAATAGAGCGGATAACATTAGTCAAAGATGAAAGCGATGTGCTCCACAAGGTTCAGGTATCAATGACCAACGGCAACCAAATTCTCATTGACCTGGATGAAATGGAACTTGAGGC
>Ga0302321_100000155_pt1 | contig 60834 bp, 44 predicted proteins | sample Fen_T0_1_FD_202505 | JGI IMG/M metagenome (GOLD analysis project Ga0302321, IMG submission 202505) | Peat permafrost microbial communities from Stordalen Mire near Abisko, Sweden - Fen_T0_1 | ecosystem: Environmental > Terrestrial > Soil > Wetlands > Permafrost | place: Sweden: Abisko... | reverse complement strand
CCTCCGCGCGACGCGCGGGTGGCGCCATCGCCGGCTTGCTGCCGAAGCCAGCGGCGCGCCAGCCATGTCTCGACTCGCCGCTGACTCCCTCGGGCGAAGCTCCGAGATCGAGGCAACCGCCCCCCAGCGACGTGCACAACACCGCGAGCACAATCACTCTACACATCGTTCCTCCTTGCCGCGCGCGCCGCTCCCGGCGCCGGCGATAGAGCTGCAGTCCACGTTCAGTCGCAGATCCTCGTCATAGCGGACCGGATGGCGGTTTCGCCGTGGCGGGGAAGTAGCGACCCAGCCGGTCGCGCAACACGTCGGCCGAGACCGCCCTGAGCTTCGAGTCGTAGATCCCGGTCGCGACCTGCGTGGACAGCCGGTCGCTCATCTTGACGAGATCGAAGAAACGCTGCGGATGATCGAGAAAGCCGTTCGTGTCCTGGGCGTTGATGTAGCCCGCGATGAGATCGGTGTAGTCGTGCTGGATCCCCTTCTCCCAGCTCGGCTCCACGTTCAGCTTGCTGCCGAGCCCGGACAACGCGGTCTCGATCGGCGCCGCGTTGCCATGCTCCGCGGCGCGCTTCAACGTCGCGATGGACGACACGCGCGCAAGCGCCTGATCTCGGCCGAAGAGCGACTCGGCGTAGCGCCAGTCCAACACGACGTCGGTCATCAGATCGAGGTAGCCCGGCTCGGCGATGAGTCCATCCATGATCGCGCCCCGGAGCTCGTCGCGCGCGAGCATGCGGTTGGCGTCATGCATCTTCGCGAACGCATCCTTGAGCAAGGCGACGCGCAGCTGCAGCGCGCGGTCACCCTGGGTGCCAGAGGCGAGCTGGGCGCGTGCCGCTTCCAGGCGCGCCGCGAATTGCTCCAGTGCAGATTTGAAGGCTGTGCGGTTCTGGCCTTCGAGCCGCTGAACCACGGTGGACGCGGGCGCAGCGCCGGTCGATGATCGCTGTCTCGAGTCCCTGAAGTACAGACAGGTGATGGCGAGCAGACCACTGATCACGGCCACACCGGCGACGATAGATGCCTTCTTCTTCATGAGACCTCGCTTCAACGGCGCTATTGCGGTTGGCTAACAAGACGCGGCAGAGCCCGGTTTCTTCCGCGCGGGCTGACAATTCCATGGTGTTCCATCGACGCTGATCGCGGCCAGCGCTGCAGGTCACGACGCGACGCAGCGAGTGAGTGCTGCAGCGCGCATCGCGCTTGAAGCTCGCACGACCCTCCCTTGCTTGAACAGGACCTTTCGCCGGCTCACTCCCGTCTGGCTTCCGTCTGGCTCCCCTGGCTCGACCTCCAGGCCCGCGAACGCTGGATACGATCGCAGCCCCTGATTATCAAAGTTCGCGCCAGATAACAATGACCATCATCAGATTTCGCGACACAGCTCGCGCAAAACGGGAGCAACCGAGTCCCGACACGTCGAACCCAGTCGACTCCGCCGGCGTGTCACCGCGTCGGCTTTCGATCTCTCGCCGTAACCGGCGACAACCTGTACGGAATCGCGGCCAGGCGACTCGCAACGTTCGACGTGTCGGCCAGTGCCGCAACGACCGCTCTCGACAGCTGTTCAGTCGGGGCCGGGCGACGAGGGGGGTGACGAGGGCCCGACGAGAGCCGCCGCCGGCGTCCACCGCGTGCGCCCACCGCGGCGCGAACGGTGACGCCATGCGCTCCACTCGAGCTGTGCATCGTCACAGCGCCACGCGACGAGTTTTGCCACCTCGATCGTGACGGACATGCTCGCTGTCGAGGGCGTGACTGCTGGGTGTTTGTCGATTACAGCCTGTTACAATGGCGCCCGCCGGGCAAAATCGCTTGACGCTACGAGCAGGGCGAGATTACGCTCCTGCCGCAGTCCGGAGTGCGAGCGACCTGATTCTTGCGCGCCATGGCGCGCCATGTCGCGTGACGTCACAAGGGCCGCACTGCGTCAAACATGCAAAGAGGGGAGAACAGATGACACACTCAGAACATCGGACCCGTGTCAACAGGCTTCGGAAGGCCGCAATCACCGGAGCGCTGACCGCGATCCTATCGCTGTGCTGGGCCGCGGCTCCGGCAACGTCCCATGCCTCGGTCTTGCCGCCGAATGACCTGTGGAAGCAGGACAACCTGCTCGCGGCCACGGGGATCAGCGAACAGCAATTCAACGCGACGATCGACTTGCTGCAATTCCGTTATCAGCCGTTTTTTCTATTCTTCAACGCACATTTTGTAGTCAATCGCTTCTGGACCAATGCGACGGTCAACGCGTTCGCGCATCGGACCGGCAATGACTGGATCATCGACATGTACGGTGGCCTCGCGCGGCGCCCGGAGATCACGGCAGATGGATTCCTGCTGGTCGCCTGTCATGAGATCGGGCACCACCTCGGTGGGTATCCGTTCTACCCACAGGGGCTCGGCAATGACTGGGCCGCGACCGAGGGCGAGGCGGACACGTATGCGGTGCAGGCGTGCGCGCGCTTCATCTGGTGGACCGACCCGGCGAACGCCGATATCGCGAGAACCGCCCCGCAGACCGTGCGCGACCGCTGTGCGATTGCTTGGGCGGCCACCTCCGATCGCGACCTCTGTGCGCGCATCGCGCTCGCCGGCAAGTCGCTCGGTGATCTGCTCGGCGCGCTCGAGAATCGCACGGTCGACTACGGGACACCGGATCCAAACGTTGTATCGCAGACGATCTCGGAGCATCCCGCTGCGCAGTGTCGATTGGACACCTACCTGGCGGGCGCGTTTTGCGGCGTGTTCTTCAACTTCAACATCATCCCGGGCATCGGCGATCCGATCGGACAGAACAGCGCGCATGCCGAGCTGGTCGCTTCGACGACCTCCTGCTTTCCGGCCTCTGCGCTGATCGGCACGATGGGGTACAATGGGTTCGATCGACCGCGATGTTGGTTCGCGGCCTTGTTCCGATGAGCCTGCGAATCGCCACGGTCGGACGTGGCGAGACCGCCCGGGCGGGGCGTCAGCCGAGGAAGTTGTTCGCGATCGCGACGACCACACCGGCCAGGCTCTCGCCGGCGAGCACGCCCGCCGAGACCGGCCACACGTAGCGCTCGGCGGCGTCACGCTGGCGCGCCGCGGCGATCGCCGCGATCGCCGCGCCGATCACCATCCCGAGCGACAGCGAGAGCGGCAGGATCAGCCCCAGGCCGAGCCCGGCCGACGAGGGCAGCCAGCGCGCCACGCGGCGCGGCGCGAATCGCTCGGCCACCGCGATGACCACACCCGCGATCGCGCCGGTGATCACCAGCGCCCGATGCATCGGGTGCAAGTTGGCCAGGCCGTACTGCAGGAGGTCGGCGATCGCGCGAAATTGATGCGCGCCTGGGGCCGCGAACTGCGGCGCGTGGCCCGGACTCGGCGTCAGCGCCAGCGCGTCGGGGATCAGGATGAAGTACGCGAGCACCGACGCCGCGGTGCCGGCCGCGATGCCGACCGCCTGGGCGACGAACTGGCGGCGCGGATCGGCGCCCAGCAGGTAGCCGCTCTTGAGATCGCTCAGCAGATCGGCGCACGCGACCGACGAGGCGTGCGTCATCGCCGCGGTCGCCAGGTTGGTCGACGGGTGCTGCGGGTGCAGGATGCCGAACCCGAGCTGGGTGAGCTTGCCCATCGGCCCGCCTGGGTTGATATCGGTCTCGCCGGTGATCCGCGCCGCGACCATGCTGAACACCAGGCTGGTCGCCACGGCCAGGCAGCCCAGCACGACCGGGATGTCGAACAGCACGCGGCCCAAAGCGATCGCCGCGCCGCCGCACAGCGCGAAGCCGTACCAGAACCACGACAGGGGGATCTCGATCCCGGCGCTCGCGTCGCCTTCGGCAAGCGCGCTGCGCCGGCTCGCGAACGTTCGGACGAACGCGCGCCAGTGGCCGATCAGCGCGACCAGCGCGTAGGCCACGAGCAGCGGCGCGCCGAGCCAGATGCCGACGTCGATGCCCGCCGTGCCGAGCGCGCGCGTCGCGGTGACCGCGTGGCCGAGCGCGTCGGTCCACCGCGACTCCAGCGCGACCGGCCCGAGCCCGAACGCCGTGATGATGCCACCCACGACCATCCAGGCCGAGGTCCTGAGCCCGACGAACACGCCGGCCGCGGCGGTCAACAGGCTGTGATCGAGCACGAGCCCGGCGTCGCTCACCGCGTAGCTCGCGCCGCCGGCCGAGATCCGCGGCAGCCCGTCGAACAGCTTCGAGCTGCCGGCGATCACGGCGAAGCCGCGGATGTCGCGCAGGACCGGCAGCGCCGCGCCGACCGCGATCGCAGCGAACAGCGCGCGCGTCCGCGACCCCACCGCGGACACCGTCCGGTGCAGGCCGTCGAGCATGATCGCCGCGGCCGTCCCCGACGGAAACGCCAGGCGCTCGCGGTTGATCAGCTGGCGCTTGAGCGGGATCGCCAGGGTGACGCCGAGCGCGGCGACGCACGCGATCCACGCCGCCAGCGTGCCCCAGTGCGCCCGGGTCCCGGCCGGGTGCTCCGGCGTGACCGACAGGAGCAACATGGCCGGGAACACGCCGACCACCATGTTACCCGTGGCGTACGCGGCCGAAGACGCGGTCGACTGCATGCAGTTGGTCTCGAGCACGCTGAGCGGGCTGCGCGCCAGGCCCAGCGAGGCGAGCAGCCGCCAGATCGCGAACGACGCGAGGCACGCCGGCAGCCCCATCGTGAAGAACAGGCCGATCTTCAGCCCGGTATACACGTTCGCGAACGACAGCACGAAGCCGAGCGCCAGCCCGGTCGCCACTGCGCGCATGGTCAGCTGTGGCTGCCCCCGGCGATAGACATCGCGCACCCAGTCCGCCTCCTCGAGCCGCGACACGGCGCGCGGATCGAGCGGCAGGTCGTCCTCCGGTGGCGAAACCTGGGGAGCCATCGCTGCCGCCCGAGCCTACGTCAGGACTTTGCGCGCCGGGGACGGCGTCGTGATGCCGGTCGCGGTGCGCCCCCAGCCTCGCCTGTTGTGACGCGTTTACATGCTGGAAATAATTTTACTATACGCCGATCGCGTCATGCGAGACCGAGTCGTAAGATCGTGTCACTCGAGTTTGCCTCGCCCGCTCCGGTAGAGTCACGCGCGCCGCCGCTTGCGTGGCCGACTCGCTGCGCGAACCGGCGTTTCAACGGAGTTAGCATGCGGATCTTCCTGTCTGGACTCGTCGTTTCATCCCTCGCCGGCTGCGCGACCAGTGATCCTGTGCAGCCAGAAACCTCCCAACCGCTCGACCCGGAAGTCGAGCAAGCGGTCGTCCAGCCAGCGTCGTCGCAGGTACCGAGCTCGAGCGGTTCGTGGGTCGGCCACTACGTCGTGCCGAGCTCGCCGGCCCTGGCGAGCGCCGCGAACTTTGCGGTCCCCGAGGTGAAGTGGACGGTGCTCGCGAACGTCGCGACGCTGCACTACGACCTCCCGGTCGGCCTGGTCGGCGGCAACGTCTCGGTGACGCTCAACGGCCCGATGACCTCAGGCGGCGTCACCACCGTGCAGCTGACCACCGGCTCGGGTACCGGCTCGTGCACGGCCGCCGGAACCATCGTCACCTGTAGCGAGGTCTTCGGCAATCTCGGCGCGCTGCCGGTCAACACCACGATCGTCCAGACCACGGCGTCGCAGGACAACATCGCGCCCGCCGCTCGCGTCGCGGTCGCCAACTTGTTCGGCGTCGACCCGATCGGCACCGTCACGTTCGACGTGTCGCAGCCGAGCGCCGATAGCGGGGGCCACGGCGGCGGTCACGGTGGTGGTGGTGGTGGTCACGGCCACGACTGAGCGGTCAGCGCAACCACACCGCGTCCTGCGCGCCGGGCGCTGCGAGCGCCGGCTCCGGCGGATCGAACAGCGCGGCGTGACCTTCGCGGAGCCAGGGCAGCGCGGTCAGCGCGTAGACGAATTTGAGGTCCAGCGGCGATGGCCCGCGGCCGATCTGCACGGTGACGCCATCGCGGACCAGGATGTTCAGCAGCCGGGTCGGACCGGCGGGCAGCCGGCAGGCGATCGCGGCGTCGCCCGCGACCTCGATGTGGTCGCCGCGCGCGACCAGCTCGTGCACGGCGCCGGCGACGTCGAGCACGATCGGCGCCGGCCCCGCGAGGAACGACCACCGCCGGTAGCCGGGGAACCGCGAGAACGGCCCCGGCGCGCGGTCATCGGCGATGCTGATCCGGACGTCGTAGTCACCGCCGTCGCCGTCCGGCCAGCGCACGATCTCGTGGGTGACGCCGCCGCCATTTTTCCACGGCTGCGACCGGAACTCGCCAGGCGACAGGATGTGCGGCATCGCCATCGTGTAGCGCGGTCCCGGCGCGGCGCAGTAGGCTCGCGCGGGCATGGCGCAGATCCTCCTCACGCGACACGGCGAGACCGCGTGGAACGCCCTCGGCAAGCTGCAGGGCCACACCGACATCGCCCTCAACGAGACCGGCCGCGGCCAGGCCCGCGCGCTGTCCGCCGCGCTGGGTCCGAGCGTGGTCCAGGTGGTGACGAGCGATCTGCGCCGAGCCCGCGAGACCGGTGAGATCATCGCCGGCGCGCTCGGGCTGCCGCCGCCGGTCATCGATCCCGAGCTACGCGAGCGCCAGTACGGCGTGTTCGAAGGCCTGACGCGCGCCGAGTGCGAGTCGCAGCATCCGGACGCCTGGCGCGACTGGGTCGCGCAGGTCGGCGCGCCCCCGGGCGGAGAGCCGCGCGCCGAGGCCGCCGCGCGCCTGGGCCGCGCGCTGACCCGGATCCTGGCGACCGCCGCGCCGGCCGGCGGCGATATCGTCGTGGTCTCGCACGGCGGCGTGATGCGGCTGTGGCTGATGGAGGTGGTGGGCCAGGCGATCCCGGTGATCGGCAACACGGCGACCTACGTCGTCGGGCACGACGGCGCACGGTTTCACGCCCAGCTGCGCGGCGGCGCCTGAGCCGTCCGCGTCCCGGGGCGCGCGGACCGCGCGAGCCTCGTCGCGCTCAGCGCCGGCCCAGCGGCGGCGGGTTGTAGCGCTCCGCCGGCGAGGGACCGAGCGCGCCGCCGGTGATCAGCACGGTACCGTCGCACAAGGACGTCGCCTGGTGGCCGGCCCGGGCGACCTGCATTTGATCCGTCGTCACCAGGTCGATCTGGCCGTCGCGAGGATCGAGCCGGGCGATGTACGCCGTGCCGAGCGGCGGGTCGGTCGGCGTGGCGCGACCGCCGGTCAGCAGGATCCGACCATCGGGCAGCGTGGTCGCCGCGAAGTCGACGACGCCGGCGCCGGCGGGCAGCTCGCCGACCGGCACGAAGCCGCCGGCGACCGAGAACAGCTCGAGCGTGCGGACCGGCGCGCCGCTGGCGTCGAGCCCGCCGATGATCAGCACGCTGCCGTCGGGCATCACCGCCGCGGCGTGGCGGTGGCGCGGGATCGCCATCACCGGTCCGAAGCTGGCCAGCGTATCGTCGCTGAGCGGCCTGAACAGCTCGGCGTCCGCGACCGGCGCTCCGGCCGCATCGACGCCGCCGGCGATCAGCACCGGCGCCCCGACCTGGTCGCCGAGCCGCGTCGCGGTGTGGCCGGCCCGCGCGCGGCGAAGCGTCGCGTCGAGCTTGCGGACGTCGACCGCGGCGCCATCGTCGGACACCACGTCGAGCTCGGCGCTCGGCAGGTTGGTGTCGGGCGCCGCGCCGCCGGCGACGAGCGCCCGGCCGTCGGTCAGCGTGGTGGCGGTCAGGTCGATCCGCGCGATCTGGGGGATCTCGCGCCGATCGATGCCGCGATCGTCGATCACCTCGACGAACGTCGCCCCGGCGGCGCCGATCGCGCCGCCGAGCACGACGACGCGCTGCGCGGCGGTGCCGACCAGCGCCTCGACGGCGCGATCGCGCGCGCTGACCTGCCCCAGCGAGCCCAGCCGGCCGGTCGCGGGATCGAACCGCTCGACCGCGGTCACCGGCGCGCCGTTCGCGTCGTCGCCGCCGATCAGGATCGCCGTGCCGAGGTAGTCGACGCCGAGCCCGCCGAGCCGCGCCACCGGGGTGGCGTCGAGCGTCGCGAACCGCACGCTGCGCGAGAAGAACAGGTGCGGCGAGGGCGGCGTTCCACCGGGCGTGACCGCGACCGTGCAGGTCCGGCCGTAGGCCACGTTGCTCGCGCCGATCGTTCCGGACATGTGGATCACCAGGTCGTCGCCGAACGGCACGTTCGCGAGGCTGAGCGGCGCGCCGCGCGCGAACGTCTGCGACGTGAGATCCGCGTCGCTGCCGGCGTGCGCCACCCGCAGCGTGATCGCGTCGAGCCCGGCGGCGGTCGCGTCGGGATCGCCGACCGGCAGATCGATCACCGGGACGACGACCTCCGGCGCATCGGCGCACGCCGCGACCGCGACCGCGACCGCGACCGGCCACCCGGTTCGCGGGCGCAGGCGGCGCGCCGCGAGGCGGGTCACGGCCACGGGTAGACCGGCTTCGCGGTCCAGGTCGAGGGCGACGCGCGCTGCGAGGCGGCCGCGGTCACCGGGACCAGGATCGCGGCGACGACGACCGCGGCGCCCGCGGCCCACGCCCAGCGCGATTGATACCAGTGCGCCGCCGGGGCCGGGACGAGCAGCTCCTGCACGGCGCGCGCGAGCGGTGCCAGATCGCCGGAGATCGCGACGCTGCGCCGATCGCGCTCCCGGCCATCGGCGCTGACCAGCCGCGCGGTGCCCACGCCGCCGTGCAGCTCGACCGCGACGAACGCCCGCGCGCCCGCCGCCCGCGCCTGGATCAGCACGTCGTCCTCGGACGGCGGCGCCAGCGCGGCGTTGCGCGCCGCGATCCGCAGGTCCTCGGTGAGCTCGACGCGCGTGCCCCACGGCGCGCGGTCCAGACACGCCACGTGGACCCAGTGGGTCCCGACCAGCAGCGGCGCCGGCCCCACCGCGCGCGCCGCCGCGCCGTCGATCACCGCCGCGCAGCCAGGCGGCGCCTCGACCGTCAGCGCCGCGCGCGGGCGGTCGCCCAGCGCCTGGCGCACCCGGGCGAGCTCGGTTCCGACCCGCGGCGGAAACCGCGCCGGATCGAGCACCCGCACCGGATCGATGGTCACCGACGCGACGAGCTCGTCCCACGACGCGGTGGGCTCGCCCTGCTGGATCTTGACGAGGCCGCGATACAGGAACAGATCGGCGAGCTGGATCTGCGTCAAGCCCGCCGCGCCGGTCCGGTCGGCGAGCGCGCGCGCCTCCTGCAGGGTCGCCCACGCCTCGTCGTAGCGCAGCCCATCGTACGCCTCGATGCCGTGCGCGACGATGGCCGCGGTCCCCGGCGCCGCGTCGGCCGCCGGCGAGCGGTCGATGACCGCGGCCCCGGCCCGGCGCGCCGCCTGCGCGATCGGGGCCACCTCGGCACCAGGCGCCCAGACGACGACGATATCGGCGGCCGGCGCGGCGGCCGCGCGCGATGGCGACCCCGCAGCGCACGCTACGGTTGCGGCAACGAAACGACCCAGGGAATGCACGCACGCGGAGTGTCAGACGGTCCGGAGCGAGGGTCAACCTCACGCTATAGTGTTGCGGATGGCGCGTGCGCTCGGCCGCTACGAGCTCCTACGTCCGCTCGCCCGTGGCGGGATGGCCGAGGTGTACCTCGCCCGCCGCCGGGCCGCCGGCATCGAGAAGTGGCTGGTGGTCAAGCGGATGCGCCCCGAGCGCACCGGCGACCCGCAGTTCCTGGAGCTGTTCGTCCGCGAAGCCCGGCTGTCGATGAGCCTGGCCCACCAGAACATCGTGCCGGTGTTCGATTTCGGCAAGATCGACGACCAGGTATTCCTTGCCATGGAGCGCGTCGAGGGCAAGGACCTGGGCTCGAGCCTGGCGCGCGCCGCGAGCCACCGGCTCCCGCCGCTGCTGGCTGCGTTCATCGCGGCGGAATGTTGCCAGGCGCTCGACTACGCACACCAGCGCAAGGGCCCCGACGGCGTCGCGCTCGGCATCGTCCACCGCGACGTCACGCCGCGCAACGTGCTCCTGTCATGGTCGGGCGAGGTCAAGCTCACCGACTTCGGGATCGCGGCGCTCGCCGGCGACGCCACGGCGCGGCTGCTCGGCACCCCGCAGTACATGGCGCCCGAACAAGCGCGCAGCGAGCCGATCGACCCGCGCGCCGATATCTACGCGATCGGCCTCGTCCTGCGCGAGGCGCTGTGCGGCCGCCGGCCGCGCCCCGGCGTCGATCGCGATTCGATCCTCGACGCTGCGCGGCGCGCCGAGCTGATCCCGTGGTCGCACCTCACCGGCGAGACCACCGATCTGCCCCCCGGCGACCTCGTCGCGATCGTCGACCGCGCCACCGCGGCGCGGGCCGCCGATCGATACCCCGACGCGCGCTCGATGCTCTACGAGCTCGACGCGTTCATCGTCGCGCAGCGCGCGGCGCACAAGGCGGAGTCCCCGGCGCGCCAGCTCGCCACCTGGCTTGGCGCCGTCTGGGAGGGCGCGCGCGACGACGACGATAGCGATGCCGCGATCCACGCCGAGCACCTGGTCAGCTTCATCGACGACGGCGCGCTCGACGTGATGGGCACCGGCACCGTGCGCTCGATCGCCGCCACCGTCGCGGAGGAGGTCCTCCTCGGGGCTCCACCGGGCGCCGCCGCGGCCGCCGAGCTCCCGCCGATCGCGGCCCACGCGCGGCCGCCCACCGGCCCCGCCCCCCAGCTCAGCGTCGCGGGTCCCGCGCCCGGCTCCCCCGCGCGCGGGGCCGACACGCCGCGGCGCACCGCGCGGATCTCGTCGAGCAACTCCACGGTCGCCTCGGGCTCGTTCCTCGCGATCTCCGACCGCGACACGCGCCACAGCCGGCCGCTCGCCGCCCAGGTCCCCGGTCGCAACGGGGGGCGGATCGGCGGCGCGTCGATCGCCGTGGCCGTGGTCCTGGCCGCGATCGTGATCGCGGGGCGCTTCGATCGCGGCGGGCGCCGGGACAGCCCGCCGAGCGTTGCCCCGCCAGTCGCCGCCCCCGCCGCGAACCGCCCACCACCCGCGGCGGCAGCCTCCCCTCCGACCGTCGCCGCGACCCCGACCGGCGGTGACCGGCCCGATCCACCCGCCCCTGCCCGCCCGCGCGTACGTCCGGCCCCCGGACGGCCCGCCGCGAGCCGCGCTGCCGCACCACCACCACCCACCGCGCCGCCAGCCCAGCCCCCGGGCGAGGCAGCCGGCCGCGCGAGCGGAGATCCCGCCAAGCGCTGCCGCGTGCGGATCAACCTGACGCCCTGGGCTTACTTCACCGCCGACGACGACCCGACGCGCCACGAGACGCCGGGCACCCTCGATCTCGCGCCGGGGCCCCACCGGCTCCACGTCTGGAACCCCGAGCTCCACGTCGAGCGCGACATCGCGATCCACGTCCCGGCCGATCGCGACACCATGAACTACAGCGAACCGCTGCAGCCAGCGGCCCCGCGCTGATCAGCTGCCGGTGCCGGCCGACTGCTCGCGGCTGGGATAGCTGGCGACCTTGAGCACCAGGTCGCGCAGATCCTGGGCGGTGGCCGGCTTGGCGAGCTGCGGCGCCCCGATCTGCTCGAGGCGCTGGCGGGTCTGCGCGCTGAACGCACCGCCCGACAGGAAGATCAGCCGCTGGGCCTGGTCGGGCGCGATCCGGGCGAGCACGTCGCGCAGCTCGATGCCCGTCATGTTGGGCATCATCACGTCGCTGACGATCGCGTCGAACCGGCTCCCGCTCGCGATCTGCGAGATCGCCTCGTGGCCGCTCGCGGCGATCGTGACGTCGTGCTCGCCGCGCAGCAGGCGCGCGACCGTCTGGGCGACCAGCGGCTCGTCCTCGACGAGGAGGACGCGGTGGCGCCGCGCCCGGTGGGTCGGCGCGGTCGGCGCGCGCGCCGGGCTGGGGGAGGCCCTGGCCAGGCCGCCGTGCGGCGGCAGGATGACGCGCATCACCGTGCCGTGCCCCACCACCGAGTCCGCCGGCGGGCTCTCGATCACGATCTGGCCGCCCAGGCCGCTGATGATGCTGCGACAGATCGAGAGCCCGAGGCCGGTGCCCTCGCCGACCTGCTTGGTCGTGAAGAACGGATCGAACACGCGCGCCTGGATCTCCGGCGGCATGCCCGTGCCAGTGTCCTCGATCTCGACGACGGCGTTGCCGCGATCGTCGGTCCGGGTCCGGACCGTGATGCGGTTGTCGTCTCGGCGGCCCTCCGGGATCGCGTGGGCCGCGTTGATCAGGAGGTTGATGAACACCTGGGTCAGCCGGCCGTCGTCGCCCAGCACGGTGGGCGTGGCGCCGGCCTCGCGCACCAGCTGCGCCTGGTGACGGACCTCGTTGCCGGTCAGCTTGATCGACGCGTCGAGCACGCTGCCCAGATCGACCGGGACGCGGGTCTCGTCCTCGGACCGCGTGAACGAGCGCAGGCCCTGGACGATCTTGCGCACGCGCTCGGCGCCATCGCGCGCGTCGCTGATCGCCGCGGACAGCTCGTCGCGCGTGGCCGTGGTCGCCGAGGCCTGGGCGTCTTCGAGCGTCTCGGCGATCACCTCGAGGTTGCCGGTGACGTACGCGAGCGGGTTGTTGATCTCGTGGGCGATGCCGGCCGCCAGCGTGCCCAGGCTCGCCATCCGGTCGGAGATCAGCATCTTCGCGCGCATCCGCTTGCGCTCGGTCATGTCGTGCGCGGTGGTCACCACCGTCGGCGCGCCGCCGATCTCGACGCGGATCGCCGAGCCTTCGCAGACCCGCCAGGTGCCGTCGCCGCCGCGCAGCCGGAGCTCGCTCAGCACGGTGGGCCGCTCGGGCGCGAGCTGCTCGACCCTGCGGCACACCGTCTCGAGCTCCGCGCGATCGTCGGCGTGTACCCGATCGACGATCTCGGCCATCGCCAGCGCGCCGCCCGGGCGATCGATGCCGAGCAGGCGACGGCACGCCAGGTTGACGTAGATCAGCGCGCCCGCGCGCTGGACCGTGATCAGGTCGGGCATGAGGTCGATGAGCGCGCGAAAGTTCGCGTCGGCTTGCTCGTCGAGCTGCCGCAGCCGCCGGTCCAGCACCGCGCGCTGCTGCCGGGCGAACACCGCGCCGACGCCGAACACGCACACGATGGCGAAGCCGGCGAGGAACCAGCCGGTCTGCCACCACGCCGGCGCCCCGGGCACGCCCGCCACGACGAGACGACCGTCCTGCGAGATCCCCGGGCGCATCGCCCGGGCGCCCGGACTCCGGGAGCCCGAGGGCCCGGGCGTCGCGTCGCCGACGGGAGTCGCGCCGGCGTGCGCTGGATTCGCCAGCGCTCCGAGCCAGCAGAGCGCGAAGACCCAGCCCCGGACGAGCGTCACATTCCAAGGGTCGGCCAAAACGCGGAAATTTGTAGCTGGCGGACCGGCGCCACGCGCCGCGATCGACGTGATCGCCCGCACCGGCGCCTGCGAGCCCCTCTCAGCTCAAGAGGTTCGCGAGCCAGTCCGGATGGAGGTCCCAGCCGAGGAAGCCGGCGAACCCGAGCAGCGTGCCGAACCCGGCGAACGCGATCGCCAGGCCGAGCAGCCAGGTCTTGCGGGTCAGCGCGGTCACGCCGAACAGCGCGATCGCGACCGACATCAGCGCCTCGGACATGTCGAACTGGTCGTCGTGCACGTTCAGATCGTCGTACTGCTTCTTGAAGCCCTCGGCCTGGCGGCGGATCGCTTCCTTCTCGGTCTCGTACTTCTTCTCCTGGGCCCGGTACTCGGCGATCCGCTTGTCGAACTGCGCCCGGACCTCGGGAGTCATCGTCGGGGTCGTATCGCGCAGCAGCTCGACCTGCTCGCGCGCGGAGATCGCGAGGTTCTGCTTGGTGCCCTTGGCCTGGTAGTAGGTCCACGCATCGACCCCGTTGGCCTGGGCCTGCTGCATCGCCTGGACGATGTTGCCGTCCTTCACGTTATTGAGCGCCATGAACGTCGCCGTGAGCGCGACGCAGAGCGCGACCGCGGCGTTGAGCCGCGATTCGCCCGCCTTCTCGAGCGACTCTGAGATCTTCTCGTCGATTTCACCCATCGGGCTATCCTAGCCCGCCGCGCAGGGCCGGCGGGAAACTGGGGCATTTCGCCTGGCGAGCCTCCCCGCTGCCGCCAGGTTCTCTATACTGCCCGTGGTGCGCCACCTGCTCGCTGCCTGGATCCTCGCGATCGCCACGCCCGCCGTGGCGGCGCCGGTCCACGGCCTGGTGTTCGAGGACCGCAACGGCGACGGCCATCCCGGCATCGGCGAGCCCGGCGTCGCCGGCGCCGTGGTCGCGCTCGGCACCACGCAGTTCACCGTCACCGACGCGCGCGGCGGCTTCACGCTCGAGGTCCCCGCGGCGACCAAGGGCATCGCCTGGGTCCGCGTGCCCGATGGCTTTGTCCCCGGCCCGGTGTGGACGCGGGTCGACGGCGCGGCGCCCGACCGCGAGCTCGATCTCGGGCTGCGGCCGCTGGCCAAGCCGCACCGCGGGCCGCTGACGTTCGTCGTCGCCGCCGATACGCACATCTCGCCGCAGCAGCCGTTCGCCCACGATCTGACGCAGGCCGCGGCCGATGCCACCGCGCTCGATCCGGCCCCGGCGTTCTTCACGATCCTGGGCGATATCTCGCAGGGCAACCTCGAGGAGCAGTTCCGGCTGGTCGATCGCTCGCTGGTCGGGCTCGGCTTGCCGTACATCCCGGTGCCCGGCAACCACGACTGGTACGACGGCGGCACGTCGTGGTTCCAGCACTACGGCCCCGACAACTACAGCTTCGATATCGACACGACGCACTTCGTGGTGTGGAACATGTCGATGTCCGAGGCCCAGATCCGCGCCTACCTCGGCGCCGAGCTCGCGCACGTCGCCGACGGCATGGCGATCGTCGCGCTGACCCACGCGCCGCCGAACGTGGCGGTCACCGACGCGCTGCGCTCGCTGGGCGTCGACTACGTGCTCACCGGCCACACCCACACCAATCGCGTGATCGATCACGATGGCGTGATCGAGCTCAACACCGAGCCGATGCTGATGGGGGGGCTCGACTTCACGCCGGGCGGCTACCGCGTGATGACGATCGACCGCGGCGCGCTCACCAACTACCACCGCACCGTGGTCGATCGGCCGGTGCTCGAGGTGATCTCGCCGGGCGTGGGCCAGTGCATGCCGGCGGCGGGCGGCCCGGTGCTGATCGCCGCGGAGGCCGACGCCGGCGATCCGGCGGTCACCGCGCGGCTCGATTGCGGCCCGCCGACCGCGCTGCGCGCGGCGGGGGGCTGGACCTGGGAGGCCCAGCTCGCGCCGCTGCCGCCCGGGCCGCACACGCTGACCGTGGACGCCCACGCCGGCCGGATCGGCGCCGCGGTCGGCTTCACCGTGTGCGATCCCGGCCCGCCGCCACCGGCGGGCGACGACTGGCCGCAGGTCGGCGGCGGGCCCGATCACCGCGGCGCGCGCGATCGCGAGCTCGCACCCCCGGTGGTCGCGCGGTGGGCGACCGCGGTCGGCGGTCACGTGCTGCAGGCGGCGCCGGTGATCGCCGGCGGCGTGGTCTACATCACCGCGACCGACCAGGGCGGCGGCGATACCGGCGGCGTGATCGCGCTCGATCTCGCGACCGGCGCGGTCAAGTGGCGGGCGACCACGCCGCGCCAGGTCCGCGGCGGCGTCGCGGTCTCGGGGACCACGGCGTCCGCGGCGCAGATCGACGGCACGGTGATCGGCTACGACGCCCAGACCGGCGAGGTCCGATGGACCGCCGACCTCCACACCGGCCTGGCCCCGGGGTTCGCCGCGATCTTCGCGCCGCCCGCGGCGGACGACGGCGCGATCCTCGTCGGCAACCAGGGCCGGTTCGCGGCGATCTCGGCCGCGCAAGGCGCGATCGACTGGGAGGTCACGCCGAACACGCGCGGCGGCGACAGCCAGGCGCTCTCGGCGATCGCGATCGGCGAAGGCGCCGCGATCGGCGTGTTCCACCGCGACGTCGGCGGGGTCACCGCGTGGGATCGCGCGACCGGCGCGGAGCTGTGGCGATTCGAGAACGCGCTGACCACGGGGATCAACGCTACCCCGGTGATCTCCGACGGCCTGGTCTACGTGGTGAACGGCATGGACGACGTGTTCGCGCTCGAGGTCGCGACCGGCGCCAAGCGCTGGCAGATCCGGCTCGACCCCCAGGGCTTCGACTGGGGCAACGCCACGGCCGGCACCCCGGCGGTGGCCAACGGCGTGCTGGTCGTGCCGACGCTGTACCGCGACCTGGTCGCGCTCGACGCGGCGAGCGGCCTCGAGCTGTGGCGGTTCGCCGGCCACCCCGGCCCGCTGCGCTCGACCCACTACCGCGGCGCCGGTGAGGCCGGGTTCGAGGCCTCCCCCGTGATCACCGGCGACCTGGTCTGGGCGGCCGATACCTCGGGCCAGCTCACCGCGCTCGATCTCCACACCGGCGCGCCGCTGTGGCGCACCCAGCTCGGCACCCCGGTGCTCGCGGGCCTCGCGGTGTCGAACGACTGGCTGGTCGTCGGCTCCTACGACGGCACGGTCCGCGGCTTCGCCAAGGCCCAGGCCGAGCCCGCCGTGGTGCCGGCCATCGCGTGTCCGGCGATGCCCTCGGGCGGCTGCTGCGACGCCGGCGGCGATCCGACGAGCGCCCTCGCGAGCACCCTGGTCTGCGCCGGCCTCGTGATGTGGGTGAACCGCCGCCGGCGCGACGGCGGGAAACGACCGCGCGCGGTGACCTGATTCGAGCGGATGGACAGAGCGGCACGGATCTGCAAGCCCGTGCAAGCCCGCGGCATCCAGGGTACATCGTACTCGATGGCCCGCCCGGTCTTCGCCGATCCCAAGACCGACTTCGTGTTCCAGCGCATCTTCGGAAGCGAGGACCACAAACCGGTGCTGCTCGGCTTCCTGAACGATCTGCTCGAGCTCGACGACGCCCACCGCATCCGGTCGGTGTCGCTGCTGTCGCCCGAGCAGCGGCCCAAGGTCAGCGAGCTCAAGTACTCGATCGTCGACGTCAAGTGCGTCGACGCGACGGGCACGACCTACGTGGTCGAGATGCAAGTGCTCAACGTCGAGGCGTTCGAGAAGCGGGTCATGTACAACGTAGCCAAGGCGTACACCAACCAGCTCGACGCTGGTCAGATGTACCCTGACCTCGACGACGTGATCGGGATCAGCATCTGCGACTTCGAGCTGTGGCCGCGCAAGACCGGTTCCACCGTGCCGATGCTCAGCCGGTGGCGGATGCAGGAGCAAGCGAGCGGCGCGCTGGGCCTGCCACAGCTCCAGCTGGTATTTCTCGAGCTCCCCAAGTACGCGGGCACGGACCAGCCCCAGAACCTGATCGAGAAGTGGGCGTACTTCTTCCGCGAAGCCAAGAACCTGACCGCGATCCCCGAGGCGCTGGCCTACCCACCCGTCCGCGACGCGCTGGAGGCGGCGCGAACCGCGCGGTTCACCACCGCCGAGTGGGATGCGTACATCGCGGCCGGCATGGCGATCCAGAACGAGCGGGGCGCGCTGTCGCTCGCGCACCGGGAAGGCTACGCCCAGGGTGAGGAACGCGGGCTCGAACGCGGGCTCGAACGCGGGCTCGAACGCGGGCGAGAGGAGGGGCTCGAACGCGGGCGAGAAGAGGGGCTCGAACGCGGGCGAGAAGAGGGGCTGCGCCTGGGCATCGAGGTGCTGTGCGATGCGCTCGGCATCGAGTTCGCCGCCGAGCGCAAGCACGCGCTGAAGTCGCTCGACGCCGCGGCGCTCGAAGCGCTGCTGGCCAAGCTCAAGGCCGCGCGGCGCTGGCCCTGACCTCGGCTGCGTAGGATCGCGCCGGCGAACGCGCTCGCGCCCAGGCTCCGCCCACGGCGATTGATCGGCCGGCGGCGCCCTGGCGTTCGTCGTCGAGTTGCGGCAGCCTGGCTGGGTGCATCGGGGCGCACTCATCGTCGCAGCGGCGCTGCTCGGCGGCGGCGCCGCGTCGGCCGCGCCTCCGCAGACCCTGCCCGGCTGGCCGCTCTACGATCGGCTGTGCCTGGCGTGCCACGGCCGCACGGGCGATGGCCATGGGCCCGCCGCGCCGTACGTGACACCGGCGCCGCGCGCGTTCACCCGCGGCGAGCTGAAGTGGCGATCGGTGCCGGTCGGCCAGCCCGCGCTCGACGACGATCTGCGCCAGACGATCTTGCTGGGGGCGCCGGGGACCGCGATGCCGGGGTTCGCGGCCACGCTCGGCCCGGCGCAGCTCGACGACGTGATCGCGGTCGTCCGCGCGCTGTCGCCGCCGCCGCGCCCCGCGACCGCAAAGCCGATCGCGCTCGGCGACCCGCCGCCCCCGGATCCGGTTCGCGGCGCGGCGCTGTTTGCGGCCAAGGGCTGCCCCGCGTGCCATGGCCCCGCCGCCGACGGCCACGGCCCGACCTCGTTCGCGCTGCGCTCGCCGCCCTACAACCTCACCTTGGGGCTGCACCGGCCGCGCGAGCCCGGCGACGACGCCGCGCGCCGCGCCGCCGCGATGAGCATCGCCACCGGCCTCACCGGCACGGCGATGCCGAGCTTCGCCGGCACGATCGCCGAGGCCGACCTGTGGGCGCTCGCCGATCACATCGTCGGGGTCGACGCCCGCCCGCGCCGCCAGCGGCTCGACCGGCCGCGCGGAGTGAGCGCCGCGGCGATCGACGCCGACCGCAAGGCGCCGATCGCCACCGGCACGTGGCCTGGCCTGGGCGATTCCGACGAGGTCTCCGTGTTTGGCCAGGCGGTCCCGCCGCAGGGCGCGCCGCCCGCGCAGCTGGCCCCGGCGCAAGCGTCGCTGCGCGGCCGGCAGTGCGCGCGCTGCCACGCCAAGCAGGCCCGCGAGTGGGAGACCTCGAGCCACCGCGGCGCGGCGTCGCCGGGGCTGCTCGCGCAGACCGAGTACGGCATGGCGGCCGACGAGCGCGCAGCCTGCCTGCGCTGCCACGCCCCGCTGGCCGAGCAGGCCACCGACGCGGCGCTGCGCAGCGACGGCGTGTCGTGCGCCGGCTGCCACGTCCGGAGCTGGATCCGCCGCGGCCCGCCGAGCCGGGCGCCCACGCTGCTGTCGCTGCCCGGCTATCCGCTGGCGCAGAGCGGGTTCTACGAGCGCGCCGACTTCTGCTTGCCGTGCCATCAGATGCCGCCGCGCACCGCGGTCGAGGGCCGCCCGCTGCTCGACACCTACAAGGAGTGGCTCGACGGGCCCTACCTGCCGCGCGGCGTGCAGTGCCAGCACTGCCACATGGCCAACCGCGAGCACGCGCTGCAAGGCGTCCACGATCCGCAGACATTTCGCCAGGCCCTCCAGCTGGACGGCAACGCGCACCGCCGCGGCGCCGAGATCACGGCGGTCGCGACGCTGACCAACATCGGCGCCGGCCACTACCTGCCGACCACGCCGACCCCCGCCGCCTGGCTGACCATCGAGCTGGTCGACGCGCGCGGCCGCGCGATCGCCGGGGCCAGCGATCGCGTCCGGATCGGCCGCGACGTCTGGTACGACGGCACCTGGCACGAGCGCAGCGACACCCGGATCCCGCCCGGCGAGGCCACGACGATGGCGCGCGCGTGGTCCGGCGGCCGGACTTCGGCGGCGACCCATGCGCGGATCACCGTCGTGGTCCACCCGGACGACTTCTATGAGCGGTTCTACGCCAAAGCGCTCGCCAGCCGCCTGGCGCCCGACCAGCGCGCGCTGTATCAGCAGGGGCTGGCCCGCGCGCTCGGATCGCGCTACACCGCCGAGCAGCGCGACGTGCCGATCCAGCCGTGATCGCGGCCGCGCGACTGCGAAGCACGACCGCCGCGCGGCGGCCGCCGCGCCGCAAGGGCTTGGCGACGACCCGATTCCGCGCGACGATGGCGGCCAACCCATCGGCACCGCGGCCCACCGCGGCAGGAGACACGAGAGATGCCTTCGATCGAGATCTCGGGACCCGCGTCTACCGACGCTAGCAAGGTGCTCACTCGCGAGGCGCTCGCGTTCGTGGCTGAGCTCCAGGCGAAGTTCGGCCCGGTCCGGGCCACGCTGCTCGACAACCGGAACAAGCGCGATCGCGAGATCGCCTCCGGCAAGACGTACGGGCTTTTGCCCGAGACCGAGGCGGTCCGCACGGCCGCCTGGAAGGTCGCCGCGGCGGCGCCCGATCTCGATCGCCGCCACGTCGAGATCACCGGCCCCACCGACCGCAAGATGGTCATCAACGCGCTCGGCTCCGGGGCCGACGTGTTCATGGCCGACTTCGAGGACTCGCTGTCACCGACGTGGGACAATGTGGTCAGCGGCCAGGCCAACCTGATGGAGGCAGTTCGGCGCACGCTGTCGTTCACCTCCCCGGAGGGCAAGGCGTACACGCTGGGCGGAAAGCTCGCGACGCTGGTCGTCCGGCCGCGCGGCTGGCACATGACCGAGAAGCACGCGACGCTCGGCGGCCAGCCGGTCTCGGCGAGCCTGTTCGACTTCGGCCTGTACTTCTTCCACAACGCCGCCGAGCTCATCAAGCGCGGCAGCGGCCCGTACTTCTACTTGCCCAAGATGGAGAGCCACCTCGAGGCGCGGCTGTGGAACGAAGTGTTCGTCGCCGCGCAGACCGCGCTCGGCGTGCCGCAGGGCAGCGTGCGCGCGACCGTGCTGATCGAGACCCTGCCGGCCGCGTTCGAGATGGAGGAGATCCTCTACGAGCTGCGCGATCACGCCGCCGGGCTCAACGCCGGCCGCTGGGATTACCTGTTCAGCGCGATCAAGAAGCTGCGCGACCAGCCCGGCCTGGCGATCCCCGAGCGCTCCCAGCTGCTCATGACGGTGCCGTTCATGCGCGCCTACACCGAGCGGCTGGTGGCGACATGTCACCGCCGCGGCGCCCACGCGATCGGCGGCATGGCGCCGTTCATCCCCAGCCGCAAGAACCCGGAGATCAACACCGCCGCGCTGGCCAAGGTGCGCGACGACAAGCAGCGCGAGGTCGGCGACGGGTTCGACGGCACGTGGGTCGCGCACCCCGACCTGGTGCCGACCGCGGCCGAGGTGTTCACCGCCGCGCTCGGCGACAAGCCCAACCAGAAGTCCAGGCTGCGCGACGACGTGAAGGTCGTCGACTCCGAGATCATGGATCTGCGCGTGGCCGACGGCAAGATCACCGAGCCGGGCCTGCGCAACAACGTCAGCGTGGCGCTCCAGTACATCGCCTCGTGGCTGTCCGGAAACGGCGCCGCCGCGATCTTCAACCTGATGGAGGACGCGGCCACCGCCGAGATCTCGCGCGGCCAGCTGTGGTTCTGGATCCACCGCGGCGGCAAGCTCGACGACGGCCGCGCGATCACCGGCGCGCTGTACCGCGCGATCCGCGACGACGAGTCGGCCAAGCTCACCGGCCTGCCGACCGCCTCGCACCTGCCCGCCGCGATCAAGATCCTCGACGAGCTGGTCGAGAGCGAGACGTTCGCGGACTTTCTCACGACACCCGCCTATCAGCTGCTCGCCTGAACGGGACTGGCGACGAACGCGGCGGGGCGGGGCCGGCGCCGGATGAGAGTCGCCGACGAGCCGCCGACGAGCCGCCCGCTGCGCCCCCACCGTGGACGTCGCCCGGATCGGGGCGACCGCGCCCCATGTCGCAAACCGCGGCACCGAGAATCCCCGGCTCGCACGAACAGCCCTCACCGCTCGTGATGGAAGTGATCGTCAATAGGCAATCTTCTCGGTGTCAGGTGATGCGGATTGTTCATTCGTGAATCCGAAATCAGATTGGCTATCTAGCTCGAATCATGGCTTGACACGTCGCATTCAATTATCTACACATGAACACCTTGACCTGCGGTCAAGGGTTCATGTTCCGCCTCGATCGAGAGGGGGCTTTCCCGCCCCCAATGCGCCGGCAAGCCGGCGCATTCACCCCTCCGCGCGTCGCGTCGCGCGGATCTCCTGGCCACCAGCCTATGCGACTTTGTTTAGACTGCGACGTCGCCATGAGATCGTCGCTGGGCATTCGCGGGGGCTGCGGCGCGCATGCGCAGGCCCGGAGTTCCGCATCGTCGACGCGGCGCGCGCTTCGTTCGGCGTGGTCGACCGGGAGCGCGCGCTGACCAACGTGGTGTCGCACGGCGCGATCAGCGTGCTCGGCAACCGCCGGTCGCCGAGGCCCGCGCCGCCTACCCGCTCGCGCTCGGCCGGGCCTTCCACCAGCTGAAGCAGAAACCCCGGGTGTGCACCGCCTACAACGAGCTCTACGAGCTCTCCCTCATGCACCCCCAGCGGATGCTCGCGTTCGTCGGCTTCAAGGACGGCGAGCTCCGCCCGGTCGACGCCGCGATGCTGCTGCCCGGCAACGGCGCCAGCTGATGTAGCGCTGCGGCATATCCGTAGATCACGAGAATCCCTACTCGATGTAACAGATCGCGTGGATTGGACACCTGAAGATATGCCCACCGATCCGAGTAACATCATCGTCCTCCACCCCGGTTATGCGACCGGCGACATCTGGGCCGTGTCGACCTACATGGTCCTCAACCCGAACGTGTGCGTGGCGATCACGAGCCAGCGGCAGGGATCCAGCCGCGGCAAGGTCGACCAATCGGCCACGCTCGAGACCATCCTCAAGGCCGCGCTGCCCGAGGGCCAGCACGACCGCGTGCGCCGCTTCGACTTCGACAACCTCAGCGGCTCGGTCAACCAGAGAACCACCGGCGAGGACCTGCAGGCGCTCGTCGACATCGTGCGAACGTTCACGGGCCAGGACATCGCGGCCGGAGACCTGAAGACCGAGCTCAACAGAATCAAGAACAAGTACCGGAAGATCCAACCGCTCAGCGCGCAGGCGCAACAGCTGGAATGGCTCACGATCAGCCCGACCTTCGTGACCCAGCGCTGCGCCGACGAGTGGCGCCGGGGCAGTGCAGACGAGCATCGCAGGACGCTGCGCAGCGCGTGGCACGTCGACGACTCGCATGACGGGCTCATCGAGGGCTGGTTGCGCCGGCGCGGCATCGAGCCGCGTGGGCGCCGCGTCGTGGTCCTCTGGATGCGGTGGACCGGCAAGGGTGGAGAGACCAAGATCGAGCACGACACGAGCTTCGAGGGGATCCGCGAGCTCGTGGAGATCGCGCTGCAGCGCGACGACACCATCGTCATCATTACCGGCGACGACCCGGAGCGCGCCAATTACAGCGGGGGAAAGCCCAAGAGGCCGAAGATCACCGAGCTCACGAAAGCCGGCAACGTCTTCGACTTGACGAGCTTCTGGGACGACCCGTGGACGACCCTCGCGTCGCGCTTCGAGCAGTTTCGCCTGTGGCACTACCTCAACCGGAACTACAAGAAGGTACGACACCTCGGATTTCGCAGCGGCAACCTCGAGGCGCTGGCGCTGATCGGCTGCGAGGTGCGCTACTTCGAGGAGACCGGCTCGGCGGGCAGGCGGCCGCCTGGATCGGAGCGCATGGATCCTTTCAACATTGACGAGATCGGCTACAAGCGCCTGTCGATCTCGCGGGTGCCGACGCGCTCCGGACAGTGGGCCGCGGCGAACAACGCCGACCTGCCGCCCTGGGTGCTCGATCCCAGGACGCCCAAGCCCAAGGACGAGATCGCCAGGTTCGACAAGGGCTTCGCACCCGAGGACAAGGAGGAGATCGCGCGGTATCTCAACCCGGACGAGGTGCGCACGGCGCCGGCCAGCCCGCGCATCAGCTCGCAGCCATCCCCGGCGCCGGGGATGGTCATCGATACCGACCGCGACGCGACGGGTGTCGTCGAGCCGACGGTCGCCAGGTCGCTGTGGCGGTCGATCTGCTGTTTCCCGTGCTGAGCAACCGCGTCACCTGCCCGGGTGCCCGGGGGGAACCGCGACGCCGGCGCGGGTTTTCGGCTAGCATGGCGCGATGCAAGCCGATCCCGCTCCGCCGCTGGCCGCGGCGTTGATCGCCCGGTTCACCGCGATCGTCGGCGAGCGCAACTGCATCTGGAAGCCCGACGAGCTGCGCACGTATGAGTGCGATGGGCTGACCAGCTTTCGCGCCTTGCCCGGCGTCGTCGTGCTGCCGGCGACGCGCGGCGAGGTCGTCGCGGTGGTCCAGCTCGCGCACCGCGAGGGTCTGCCGATCGTGCCGCGCGGCTCGGGCACCGGGCTGTCCGGCGGCGCGCTGCCGGTGCCCGGCGGCGTCGTGCTCGGCATGTCGCGCATGAAGCAGATCCTCGAGATCGACTTCGAGAACGAGTGGATGCGCGTCGAGCCCGGCGTCATCAACCTCGAGATCTCCAGGCGGCTCGCGCCGCGCGGCTATTACTATGCGCCCGATCCGTCGTCGCAGCAGGTCTGCACGATCGGCGGCAACGTCGCCGAGAACTCGGGCGGCGCGCACTGCCTCAAGTACGGCTTCACCACCAACCACGTGCTCGGCGCCACCGTGGTGCTGGCCGATGGCGCGGTGATCGAGCTCGGCGGGCCGATCGCCGACCCGATCGGCTACGATCTGCGCGGCGCGCTGGTCGGCAGCGAGGGCACGCTCGGCATCGTCGTCGAGGTCGTGCTGCGGATCCTGCGCAAGCCCGAGGCGACCCGCACGTTCTTCGCGACGTTCCCATCGACCGACGAGGCCGGCAACGCGGTGTCGCTGATCATCGCGGCCGGGATCGTGCCGGCGGCGATCGAGATGATGGATCGCCTGGCGATCGTCGCGATCAAGGCGGCGACCGGGGTCGACTGGCCCGACGTCGGCGCCGCGCTGCTGATGGACGTCGATGGCCCGCTCGCCGAGGTCGAGCACACCGCGGGCGAGGCCAACCGGCTGGCGCGCCAGGCCGGCGCGCTCGAGATCCGCGTGCCGCGCGACGCCGCCGAGCGCGACACGATGTGGCGCGGCCGCAAGAGCGCGTTCGCCGCGGTCGGCCGGATCAGCCCCAACTACGTGGTCCAGGACGGCGTGATCCCGCGCTCGGAGATCGCGAAGGTGCTGCGCGCGATCGAGGGCCTCGCGACCACCAGCGGCCTGCGGATCGCCAACGTGTTCCACGCCGGCGACGGCAACCTCCACCCGCTCGTGCTGTACGACGCCGCGATCCCCGGCCAGGAGGCGCTGGCCGAGCACACCGCGGGCGAGATCCTGAAGCTGTGCGTCGTGAGCGGCGGCTCGATCACCGGCGAGCACGGCGTCGGCGCCGACAAGGCGATGTACATGGGCGAGATGTTCACCGAGGCCGACCTCGCGACGATGAACCTCGTGCGCTGCGCGTTCGATCCCGAGGTCCGCATGAACCCGGGGAAGGTGTTTCCGACGCCGCGGCTGTGCGGCGACCGGCCTGGCAAGTACCACGCGCATCCGACCGAGCTGTCCGGGGTCGCCGGCCGCGGCTGACCTGGTCACCGGCTTCACGATGACGCGGTGCGCACGTCCGCGCGGCGCGTCCCTTCCGATGCGCTCCGGTAGCACTTGGCTTCCCTGCGGCCGGCGAGCGACACTCTGGTATCAGCCAGCGGATCGAGATGCCCATTGCACCGCCGTTTGATCGATGGAGCGTGTTCGATGAACGTCGACGTCCAAGATCGTGATGCGATCCTCGGGGTCCGGCCGCGCACGGCGTACGCGCCTGCCAGCGTCGAGGAGTGCGCCGCCGTCATGGCGCAGGCGGCCGGCGAGCAGCTGCGGCTCGGGTTCGTGGGCGGCGGGACCGCGATCGAGCTCGGGGCGCCGCCGACCGCGCTCGATGCCGTGGTGCGGACCGAGCGGCTCACCAAGATCCTCGAGTACGCGCCGGCGGACATGGTCATCGTCGCCGAGGCCGGCGTGACGCTGGCGGCGCTGCAGGCCGAGGCGCGGGCCCACGGCCAAAGGCTCGCGCTCGATCCGCCGTGGCCGGAGCGCGCCACGATCGGCGGCCTCATCGCCACCGGCGCCGGAGGGCCGCTGCGCGCGCGCTACGGCGCCGTGCGCGACCTGATCATCGGCGTGACGCTGGTCCGCGCCGACGGCGAGGTGGCGCGCGGCGGCGGCAAGGTCGTGAAGAACGTCGCCGGGTTCGATCTGCCCAAGGTCGCGTGCGGCTCGCTCGGCACGCTCGGCCTCATCGCCGCGGCGGCGTTCCGGCTGCATCCGCTGCCCGAGGTGGTGACCACCGTGCTGGCGCCCGGGCTCGGCGCCGAGGCCGTGGTGGCGCTGGTCGCGGCCACGCGGCAGGCCCAGCTCGAGCCGGCGAGCGTGGTCGCGGTGTCGGCCGGCGGCCGGTTCGACGTCGGCGTGCGGTTCGAGGGCTTCGAGCGCGGCGTGCAGCACCAGGTCGCGCGGATGATCGAGATCGCCGGGGCCAGCCAGGCGCCCGCCGAGGCGCTGTCGGACGCCGCCGCCGCCGGGTTCTGGCGCCGCCACGACGCCGTGCGGACCGCGGCCGGGCTGCGCGTCCGGGTCGCCGGGCTGCCGACCCGGCTGCCCCAGGTCGCGGCGCGCGCCGCACCGCTCGGCGATCTCGCCTGGTACGCGACGCTGGGGACCGGATTTGCCGGCGGCGCGGTCGGCGATGCCGCCGCGATGGCCGCCGCGATCACCGCCGCGCGCGCCCAGCTGGTCGCCGACGGCGGCTCGCTGGTCGTCGAGGCCGCGCCCGCCGCGCTGCGCGCTGCCGTGGACGTCTGGGGGCCGCCGCCGGGCGGGTTTCCGATCATGCAGCGGCTCAAGCAGCGCTTCGATCCGGACCGCCGGTGCAACCCCGGCCGGTTCGTAGGAGGACTATGACCGCCTCGCGCACGCTGCTCGACGACTGCGTCCACTGCGGGTTCTGCCTGCCGTCGTGTCCGACCTATCAATCGTGGGGCGAAGAGATGGACTCGCCGCGCGGCCGGATCCACCTGATGAAGGCGGTCGCCGAGGGCAAGGAACCGCTGACCACCGCCTCCGTCGGCCACTTCGATCGCTGCCTGGGCTGCATGGCGTGCGTCCCGGCCTGTCCGTCGGGGGTGAAGTACAACCTGCTGATCGAGGACACCCGGGCGGCGATCGAGCACCGCTACGAGCGGACGCTGAGCGACCGGATGTTCCGCGGCATGATCTTCTCGCTGTTTCCGTACCCGCGGCGGCTCAAGTTCGCGGTGGCGCTCCAGCTGATCTACCAGCGCACGGGGCTGCGCTGGCTGGTCCACAAGCTCGGGCTCGCCCGGCGGATGCCGCGCCGGCTGCGCAACCTGGAGGCGCTGATGCCGCCGGTCTCGCTCCGCCAGCTCACCGATCGGCTGCCGGACCACCAGCCGGCCCAGGGGACGCAGCGGATGCGGGTCGCGATGCTGCCCGGCTGCGTCCAGCGCGTGTACTTCCCCGACGTCAACCAGGCGACGCTGCGGGTGCTGGCCGCCGAGGGCTGCGAGGTCGTGATCCCCGAGGACCTCGGCTGCTGCGGCGCGCTGTCGGTCCATGCCGGGCGCGACGACGAGGCCCGCGCGCTCGCGCGGCCGACGATCGAGGCGCTCGAGGCGACCGGCGCCGACGCGATCGTGGTCAACGCCGCCGGCTGCGGGTCGTCGATGAAGGAGTGGGGCCACCTGTTCCGCGACGACCCGGCGTGGGCCGAGCGCGCGGCGGCGCTCGCCGCCAAGGTCAAGGACGTGACCGAGCTGCTCGCCGGCCTGCCGCCGGTCGCGCCCCGCCATCCGATGGCGGTCAGGGTCGCGTACCACGACGCCTGCCACCTGGCGCACGCCCAGCGGATCCGCAGCGAGCCGCGCAGCCTGCTCCGCGGCATCCCCGGCCTCGAGCTGGTCGAGCTCGACAGCGACAGCTGCTGCGGCAGCGCCGGGGTCCACAACCTGCTCGAGCCCGAGAGCGCCCGCGAGATCGGCCTGCGCAAGGTCGCCAGCGTCGTCGCCGCGACTCCGGAGCTGCTGGTCAGTGCCAATCCCGGCTGCACGCTGCAGATCCAGATGCTGCTCCGCGAGCGCGGCACCGAGCTGGCGACGGCGCACCCGATCGAGGTGCTCGACGCTTCGATCCGCGGCGTGCCGCTTCGCACGGCCTAGCGCCAACACGCCGCGTTAATCGCCGGCGTCCAACACACTGCGTTATTGCAAAGCATCGATTGCCGACAACGGCAGAGCGCTCCAGTCACAGGACATGTCGGTCGCATTGCATTTCATGTTGGCGACCGTTGTTCTAGATTGAGCAAGCTCGCCGCCCACAGCCGTACGAGCGGTCACCGTTCTTGGAGGTCCCGATGTATGAGCAGAACTACAACCCGTTCGGGAACGCATTTCTGTCCACCGTGGTCGCCGCGGTCCCGATCGTGGTGCTGCTCTACTTCATCGCGCTCCACCCCCACCGCGACCGCACCGGGCATCGCCACCTGGGCATCTCGGCGCCGTACGCCGCGCTGTGCGGCGTGGTCGCGGCGTTCGTCGTGTCGTGCCTCGCGTTCGGCATGCCGGTCGGCAAGGCGGTCTCGGCGTTCGCGTTCGGCAGCCTCAACGGCCTGATCGGCATCATCTGGATCGTCGTCGCGGCGATGCTGCTCTACACGATGACGGTGGTCACCGGGAAGTTCGAGATCGTCAAGGAATCGATCATCCACATCTCGTTCGACCGCCGGCTGCAGGTCCTGTTGATCGCGTTCTCGTTCGGCGCGATCATCGAGGGCACGTCGGGGTTCGGCACGCCGGTGGCGATCGCCGGCGCGATGATGGTCGGCCTCGGCTTCAAGCCGTTCCAGTCCGCCGTGCTGAACTTGATCGCCAACACGGCGCCGGTCGCGTTCGGCGCGATCGGCACGCCGATCAAGGCGCTGGCCACGGCGAGCGGGCTCAACGAGCTCACGCTGGCGACGATGGCGGGCCACCAGCTGCCGTGGGTCTCGCTGATCGTGCCGTTCTGGCTGGTCGTGCTGTTCGTCCGGATGGAGGGCGGCACCTGGAAGCAGGCCTTCGAGGTGTGGCCGGCGGCGGTGGTGTCCGGCACGAGCTTCGCGGTGATGCAGTATTTCGCCTCCGGCACCGAGAGTCTGTATCTGACCACAGACGTGGTGTCGGGGGTATTTTCGATCGTCTGCACCGCGGTGTTCCTGCGGGTGTGGCAGCCCAAGGAGCGGTTCCTGCTCCGCGCCGAGCGCGACGCCGCGGCGCTTGGATCCGGCAGCGCGGCGCCGGTATGGAAGTACAAGTACAAGCTCGGCGAGACGATCTACGCCTGGCTGCCGTGGGCGATCCTGATCGGCTGCTGCGTCCTGTGGGGCCTGAAGAAGGCGTGGCTCGATACCCTGATCCCCAGCAAGATCGACACCACGCTGTTCGGCTCCCGGCTGTCGGGGACGATCTCGCGTCCGGTGTGGGACCTGCCGGGCTTGCACAAGCTCGTCCAGCGCATGCCGCCGGTGGTCCCCGCCGGCGCGGCGCCCGAAGGCGCGCAGTTCGTGTTCGGCTGGGTCTCGGCTGCCGGCTCCGGCGTGTTCGTCGCCGCGGTGCTGACCGGCCTGGTGCTCCGGCTGTCGGCCGCGCAGTGGCGGCAGGCGATCAGCCGGACGCTGCGCCGCATGCTGATCCCGGTGCTGGTGATCGGCCAGGTGCTCGGCCTTGGCTTTCTCACCCGCTACGCCGGCACCGACGCCGTGCTCGGCCTGGTGTTCGCCCACGCCGGCTCGACGTATCCATTCTTCGCCGCCTACCTCGGCTGGCTCGGCGTGTTCCTGACCGGCTCGGACACGGCGTCGAACGCGCTGTTCGGCAGCCTGCAGAACATCACGGCCCAGCAGCTCCACCTGAACCCGATCCTCGTCGTCGCGACCAACTCGACCGGCGGCGTGATGGGCAAGATGATCGACGCCCAGTCGATCATGGTGGCGGCGGCCGCGTGCTACGACGATCCGCACGAGCGGTCGCACGCGCTGGGCCCGATCTTCCGCAAGGTGTGGTGGCACTCGGTGGGCGGCGCCGCGGTGATCGGCATCATCGCGCTCGTGCAATCGCAGTTCACCGGCTGCATCCCGACGCCGCCGCCCAAGGGCGCCGCGACCAGCGCGATCCACCGGCCGAACGTGGTCGCCAAGGCGCCCTGACCGCCGCGCCGGATCTTGGCCCGGCCGCGGGCGGCCGCCGCCCATCGCGGGTGGTTCTCGCGTACAGTGGCGCGCATGCGCAGCTTGCGGGTCCTGGTCGTAGCCGTCGTCGCGGGCTCCGCATCGTGCGGCGGTCACGCACCCCCGCCCGGAGCGCCCGCGTGGGCAGCGCCCGCGGTGCTGACCCAGGTCCCGGCCGAGGCGCCGTACGTATTCGCGTCGATCGAGCCGCTGAGCGAGCCGGTGCGCGCGCGCGCCTTGCTCCAGCTCGAGGTCGAGCTCGGCCAGCTCGTCGATCGCGCCCAGCACATGTCCGCCGATCAGATCATCGCGCGCACCAAGGCGGCGGACCGCGCGATGCTCGCGCCGTGGATCCGCGCCGGCGTCGCGGTCGCGCGCGAGCTGAACGCCAAGGACATGGCGAACGTGGCGAGCCAGCTCGGGCTCGCCACGAGCGGCCGGTTCGTGCTCTACGGGCTCTCGGTGTGGCCGGTGCTGCGGCTCGAGGTCGCCAATCCGGTGCGGCTGCGCCAGGTGATCGAGCGCGCCCTCGCCGCCTCCGGCGTGCCGGTGCAGCAGGCCACGCAGGACGGCCGCGCGTACTGGAGCACCGGGACGCCGGAGGTGACGATGATCGCGTCGGTGCTCGCGCGCGACGTGGTGTTCGCCGTCGTGCCGACCGCGGCGCTGGCCGGCGTGCTGCCCGAGCTGCTCGGCACCCGGCCGCCCGCGCAGCCGCTGATCGCGACCACCGCGTTGCCGGATCTGCTCGCCCGGCATCGCCTCATCGGCTATGCGTTCGGCTACGTCGATGTCCACCGCCTCATCGACATCGTCGCCGGCCGTGGCCCGGTGGCGCTCGACGCCCCGATCCACGCGCTGACCGGGACGGTCCCGCCGGCGTGCGGCGCCGACCTCGATCGGCTCGCCCAGGTCGCCCCCCGCCTCGTGTTTGGCTATCACCGCCTCGACGAGGCCGGGTTCGAGGGCGGGCTGGTCGTCGAGTCGCCGTCGCCGATCGCCAGCGCGCTGACCCGGCTCGGCGCCGCCGCGCCCGAAGTGACCGCGGCGCTCGGCCAGGCGGCGCTGTTCGCGGTGGGCGCCGCGTTCAACTTCGACGAGACCATCGCGCTGTTGCGCGGCGTCACCAGCGAGATCCACGCGCACCCGTTCAGCTGCCCGTGGCTGGCCGGCATCAACCGCCAGAGCGACCTGCTGGCGACCAAGCTGGCGTTTCCATTTCCGCCGCTGCTCCGCGACCTGCACGGCGCCTCCCTGGTGATCGATCGCGGGGAGATCCTGCCGCCGAGCATCGAAGGCCACCTGCTGATCGCGAGCAACCACGCCGCCGCGCTGGTGCCGCTGGCGACCACGCTCGTGCCCGCGCTCAGCGGGCTCAAGCTCAAGGACGACGGCGTGCCGGTCGAGCTCCCGACCCAGAAGCTCGGGATCCCGCTCCTGTCGTCGACCCACGTCGCGATGTCTGGCGACCGCCTGGCGATCGCCACCGGCACCGACAGCGACCACCGCGCCACCGCCGAGCTCGCCGTGGCCACGCCCCGCAGCTCGCCGTTGTTCACGATCGCGTTCGACGGCAAGCAGCTGCGCGCGCTGTTCGCCGCGCTGGGCGCGGAGAACGAGACCGATCGGCTCACGAACCTGGGCCAGGCCAAGATCAGCCTCGACGCCAGCGACGCCGGGCTGCGGTTGAACGTGGTCGGGACGTGGAGCGAGCGTTCCGCCCCCGCCGCGACGCCGGCCCGGCTCCCGGTCACCGCCGCGGCGCCGTAACCCGCTCCGGAGCTGGCCACCGCGGGCACTCACGTCGAATCGTGCCGCGCGAGCTGATCCGGTACGCTCGCGCGGCCCCGATCGCGAGAGGATCTGCATGTCGCGCCTCCAGCTGATGTTGTCCACGCTCGCCGTGATCGCGACGCTCGTTGGTTGTGGCGGCGATGCCACGCCGGCCCCGGCGCCGCCGCAGATCGTCGACAAGATCGCCGCCACGACCGCCGCGGGGGGAGCGGCGATCACGCCGGGGCTGACCACGCTCGACGATCTCGCGAGCTACCAGGCGGTACGGCGCGACCCGATCTGCACGCCCTATCGCGGCTACACCGTGTGCGGCGTGCCCCCGCCCTCGTCGGGGGGCATCGCGGTCGCGCAGACGCTGGGCATCCTCGGCAGCTTCGATCTCGCCGCCGCGGCGCCACCGGCGCCGGATCGCGAAGGCGGCGTCCCGGGGGTCGACGGCATCCACCTGACCAGCACGATCGAGAGCCCGTTCGGATCGTTCCACATGACCGCCGGCGTGGTGCTCAACAACGAGCTGACCGACTTCTCGGCGGAGCCCGCGGATCCGACCGGCGCGCCGATCGCCAACCGCGTCGCCGGCGGCAAGCGACCGCGCAGCTCGATGGCGCCGACCCTGGTGTTCCGCACCGCCGCGGATGGCTCGCGCGGCGACTTCGTCATGGCCACCGGCTCGCCGGGCGGCGCCGCGATCATCCAGTACGTCGTCAAGACGCTCGTCGGCGTGCTCGACTGGCAGCTCGACGCCCAGCAGTCGGCGGGCCTGCTCGACTTCGGCGCCGCCAACGATCCAACGACCAACCTCGGTGGCGAGAGCCCGAACGTCGACCCCACCGATGACGGCGCTCACGATCCGCGGGTCCAGGCGCTGCGCGCGCGCGGCCACCAGGTCAGCGTCGCCGTGCAGTCGAGCGGCGTCGCGACGGTGGTCCGCAGCGGCGCCGGCCTGGCCGGCGGCGCGGATCCTCGACGCGAGGGCATCGTGCTCGGCGATTGGTTCGCCCCCGCACCCGCGCGTCGCTGACCGCGCGCCTGGGGCAGCGCCGCCCCGGGGAAAACCCGCAGCGCCTGCGTGAAGTCTTCCATTGCAGACTGTGTCCGGAGGTCGCCTCGTCGCGGGGATGGCCGATGCACTTGGTGGAAAGGCTATCCCCATGAACATCTCCGCCACGACCACGTCGCTCAGCCAGGTCAGCCAGGTCAGCTCGGTCAGCGCGACGTCCGCGCTCAACCAGATCCTCTCGACGACCCCCGACTCGACGACCGCCCCGGGCGAATCGTCGGGCGGCAACGACCAGACCCACCTGTCGAAGATGGGCGCGCTGTTCAGCAAGCTGCAGGATCTCGAGACGTCGGATCCGGCCAAGGCCAAGCAGGTGTTGACCTCGATCGCCTCGGCGCTCACCGACAAGGCCAAGGCCTCCGGCAACACCGATCCGCACCTGCAGGAGCTCGCCGACAAGTTCACCCAGGCGGCCAAGACCTCCGACCTCTCGGCGCTGAGGCCCCCGGGCGGCGGGCACCACCACCACCACCACGAGGGTGCCCCGCCCAGCGCGCCGCCGGCGGACGCGTCCGGCAGCTCGAGCGCAGCGACCACGTCGACCACGTCGACCGACGCCACCACGGCCGGCGCCGCGAGCAAGGCGGCGAGCTATTCGCAGAACCGCACCGACCAGGTCGCCCTCGAGTCGATCATCAGCAACGCGCTGTCAGGCGTCGCGGCGTAACCCGCGCTGGCCTGCCTCGCGGCGGTGTCATCTGTGCTTGCCTGCGGTGCGCCGGGCGACGGCAGCGACGAAAAAAATCGGGCAGACTGGCGCGATGACCGTCGAACGCGCGCGCCCCGCGGCCGTCCCTTGCGATCCCGAGCCGACCGGCCCGCAGCCGCCGGCGCTGGCCACGCGCATGGCGAGCATGCCGGTCTCGGCCGTGCGCGAGATCCTGAAGGTCGCCGAGCAGCCCGACGTGCTGTCGTTCGCCGGCGGGCTGCCCGCCCCCGAGCTGTTCCCGGTCGAGGCGATCGCCGCGGCCCACGCCGAGGTGCTCGCCTCGGCGGGCGGCGCCGCGCTGCAGTACTCGACCACCGAGGGCTACGGCCCGCTGCGCGACTGGATCGCCGGCCATCTCCAGCGCCGCGGGATCGCCGCGCGCGCCGACGAGCTGCTCGTCACCAGCGGCTCGCAGCAGGGCATCGATCTGGTCGCCCGCATCTTCCTCGATCCCGGCGACGTCGTGCTGGTCGAGAACCCGACCTACCTCGCGGCGATCCAGGCGTTCGCCGCCTACGAGGTCCAGCTGGTCGCGGTGCCCAGCGACGACGGCGGCATGCAGGTCGAGCACCTGCCGGCGCTGATCGCCGCGCATCGCCCCAAGCTGATCTACCTGGTGCCCAGCTTCCAGAACCCGCGGGGCACCACGCTGTCGCAGGACCGCCGCGCCCGCCTCGCCGAGATCGCCGCCGCGCACCGCGTCGTCGTCCTCGAGGACGATCCGTACGGCGAGCTGTCGTTCGCGGGCCCGGCGCCCCGCCCGGTCGCGGCCCACGGCCTGGGCAACATCCTCTACCTCAGCACGTTCTCCAAGACCCTCGCCCCCGGCCTGCGGATCGGCTGGATCTGGGGCGACGCGGCGCTCATCCGCAAGGCCACCATCGCCAAGCAAGCGGCCGATCTACAGACCGCCACGCTGTCGCAGCGCGCGACCGTCGCCCTGCTGCGCACCTTCGACTACGCCGGCCACGTCGCCCACATCTGCGGCGTCTACCGCGAGCGCTGCCAGACCATGCTCGACGCGCTCGCCGCCCACCTCCCGGCCGGCTGCCGCTGGGTCGCCCCCCAGGGCGGCATGTTCGTCTGGCTCCAGCTGCCCGGCGGCCTGCGCGCCGACGCCGTGTTCCCCGCCGCCGTCGCCCGCAAGGTCGCGTTCGTCCCCGGCCAGGCGTTCTTCATCGCCGATCTCCGCCACGACTTCATCCGGCTCAACTACTCGAACCGGCCCCCGGCGCTGATCACCGAGGGCATGCAGCGCCTCGGCGCCGTGATCCACGCGCTCGCCAGCGGCTGATCGCCACGCGGGAGCTCGTGCTCGGTCCATCCGACCGATCAGCCGGTCACAGCACCAGCAGGAACGCCAGCAGATCGGCCTTCTCGGGCTCCGTCAACTGCAGCTGGAGGACCAGGTTGAAGAACTCGACGGTGTCGTCGAGCGTGAGCAACCGTCCATCGTGAAGATACGGCGGCGACTCCTTGATCCCACGCAGCGTGAACGTCTTGATCGGGCCGTCGCCGTTCGCGACCTGATCGCTGACGACGCGCTCCTTGAAGAACCGCTCGAGCTGGAGATCGTGCATCGAGTTGTCCGTGAAGTAGGGCCCGCCATGACATTCGATACAGCGGGCCTTGCCACCGAACAGCGCCTCGCCGCGGCGCTCGGCGTCGCTGGCCAGCGCGTTCAGCCGTCCGAACCCATCGAGCTTGGGCGCCGGTGGAAAATCGAGCAGCCGCTCGACCTCCGCCATGTTCTGGACCTGGCTCGCGCGATCGAGCGGGTTGAGGCCTTTGAGCGCCGCCTTGCTGATGTCACCATCGAAGTACGCGGCGCGCTGCTCGAACTCGGTGAAATCCTCGATCGACATCAGCGCGCGCTGCGATCCGAACGACCGCTGGATATTCACGCCGCGCAGCGATGACGTGTCGATCCGGTTGCGCTGGTCCTGCGGCCGGATGTCGCCGACCAGATGGAACGCCGCGTTGGTGTGGCCGTTGACGTGGCAGTCGAAGCAGGCCACGCCGAGCTGCGGCTCGGCCGATCGCCGATCGTCGATCAAGTTGAACTGCTGCTGCGCGAACGGAAACACCAGCAGGCGCAGCCCGTCGAGCTGCTTGGGGTTGAGCTTGTCCTCGAACAGGCGGTAAAAGTTGTGGGTCGTGACGAGCTCGCCCTGCGAGACGTCGCCGAGATCGAGCCGCGTGGTCAGAAACATCGCCGGTGGAAACTCGGGCAGGAACTGATCCGGCAGGTCGAACTCGATGTCGAACCGGGTGAGGTCACGCCCGGTCTGTGCGAGGATCTCGTCGATCGCGAAGCGAGGGAACACCATCCCACCCTCGAGATGCCGGGGATGCGGCAGCGGCATGAACCCGCGCGGGAAGCTGTCGGTGTCTCGAATCGCGTCGGGGCTCAGCGCCGCGAGCGAGCTCCAGGTGACGCCATCGGGCAACTTGACGCGCACGCCGGCCTGCAGCGGCTTGCCGCGCGTCATGGTGACCGCGCGCCGGCTGTCGGACAGGTCATATCGGGCGTCGAGCAGCGCGCGCTGGCGCTGCATGTAAGCCGGCTTCTCGGCCTCGAACTGCGCCTTGGTCTGCGCGAACGTGGCGCCGGTGGCCGGCGGTGGCGCCGGCAACGGATCGTCCGGACCCGGCTCCGGCACGGGACTCGAGCTGGCCGCGCGATCGTGACACGCGGGAACGACGCACAACGCGGACAGCAAACCCCACGACATCGAAACTCGAATACTCATGTTATTTCCTCCAGGCTCTCGGGCATGTCGTGCAGTCGATGCGCCAGGTGCCCGGCTCACGCCCAGGACGCTCGCGGCGTCCCGTGGCGACACGCGATGAGCGGCGGCGTCACTGCGATACGCAAGCGCACGAGCCCAACGCCCGCGGACCCCGCGAACGAGCGCCGCACCGGATGGCTCATCGGTCCGCAGCGGGTGGTGCGCGCGCCACAGGCGGCGCCGACATGAGCTCGCGACCACGCGCTGGCCCCGCCAGAATCTTGGATCCGGAATTCATGGTCGACCAGGGGATACGACGATCCAGCCCCGGTGCAGCGGTGCGAGCTTCGCGATGGGCTCGAGGGCGCGGGGCGACAGGCTACCGGTCTCGCGTTCTTGCATTCGCCATGCGAGATGGTTGATGAGTTATTGCCTGTTCCGATCTCCAACAACCATTCTCGTGGGCAGCTCACCGGGTCTGGTGAGTGTGGCCGGAGCTTCTGAAGTAGAACACATCACCGAACTCACCGCGTCGCCCACCCGGGCGGTAGGAGAAGCCGCCTCGCCCCATCAACCACGAACTCGCATGATCATGACTGCGTTGCGCGTCCACAGGGCAGACGGGCCGACCTCGGGGCGCTCGAGCTCGAGCCCTGACCGCGGGCGAGTTGACGCACCCGGCTGTTGGCCGTAGGTGGTAACGAACTGGTTCGACGCCGGCGGGCAAGCGGCGAAGGCCCTTGACCGGAGGGACAGACCGCAGGGACAGTGCGGCGTATGGCAGAAACGTCGAGCACATCCTCGCCTGGCGGCAAGGTCGAGCCGTACATCCCCGCGAGCACGAAGCTCCCAGAGCTGACGGTCGGCGTCGTCATCCTCGGCCTGGTGCTCTCGGTGATCCTGGCCGGCGCGAACGCTTACCTGGGCATGTTCGCCGGCATGACGGTGTCGGCGTCGGTGCCTGCCGCCGTCATCTCGATGGGCATCCTGCGGGCGCTGCGGACCGGTAACATCCTCCAGAACAACGCGGTGCAGACCGCGGCCGCGTCGGGGGAGGGGCTCGCGTCCGGCGTCATCTTTACCCTGCCCGCGCTGGTGCTGATGCAGGCCGCCGGGTGGGCGCGGTTCTCGTACCTCGAGACCACGCTGATCGCGCTGTTCGGCGGCGTGCTCGGCGTGCTGTTCACCATCCCGCTGCGGCGCGCGCTGATCATCGACCAGCCGCTGCAGTTTCCGGAGGGCGTCGCGACCGCCGAGGTGCTCAAGGTCGGGGCCGAGGGGGGCGGCGGCATGGACGTGCTGCTGATGTCGGGGGCGATCGGCGCGATCGTCAAGGTCGGCGCGACCGGCCTCAAGCTGTGGGCCGAGACCGTCAAGACCGGGTTCTGGCTGACGGGCAAGGCCGCGGCAGCGATGACCGCTGGCACACCGGCCTCGGCGGCGACCGCGACCGCCAGGACCGGGGCGCCATTCTACTTTGGCATCAATGCCTCGCCCGCGCTGCTGTCGGTCGGCTACATCGTGGGCTTCAACGTGGCGGCGGTGATCTTCACCGGCTCGGTGCTGAACCGGTGGATCGCGGTGCCGCTGTTCTCGCAGCTCGGCGACCCGAGCGCGATCCTCGCCGGCAAGCAGACGCTCGCGCAGGCGCTGCAGGGGGCCGATGCGCTCGCGGCGGCGGACCTGTATCACAAGCATGTGACCCGGTTCCTGGGGGTCGGCGGCATGCTGGTCGGCGGGGTGTGGTCGCTGTACAAACTTCGGCGCTCGCTGCTCGGCGGCATCACGGCCGGACTCGACGCGTACAAGCAGCGGCGCGCGGGCGGCAGTGACGCGGTGGTGCGCACCGAGCACGACATGCCGATGAACATCATCCTGATCTTGATCGCCGCATCGGTGATCCCGCTGTTCTTCATCTTCTGGCACTTCACCGGATCGGTGGGGGTCAGCGCGGTGATGGCGTTCGTGATGGTGATTGCTGGATTTCTGTTCTCGGCGGTCGCGTCGTACATGGCCGGGCTGGTCGGCTCGTCGAATAACCCGGTGTCCGGCATCACGATCTCGACGATCCTGGTCTCCGCGCTGCTGCTCCTGCTGATGGGCGTCGATAGCAAGGCCGGGCCGGTGGCCGCGATCCTGATCGGCGGTGTGGTGTGCTGCGCCGCTGCGATCGGCGGCGACAACCTGCAGGACCTCAAGTGCGGCCAGCTGGTCGGATCGACGCCCTGGAAGCAGCAGGTGATGCAGATCCTCGGCGTCGTGGTCGCGGCGTTCGCGATGGCGCCTGTACTGAATTTGCTCAACGACGCGTATAAAATCGGGAGCGACGGGCTCCCTGCACCTCAAGCGAATCTCATGGCGACGGTGGCCAAGGGTGTATTCGAAGGTGGGTTGCCGTGGACAATCATCGGCATCGGCGCCGGGATCGCGGCGGTGGTGATCACGATCGACTCGCTGCTGCAGCGCAGCGGCTCGAAGATCCGCACGCCGGTCATGGCGTTCGCGGTCGGCGTGTACCTGCCGTTCGACCTCAACATCTCGATTTTCTTGGGCGGCGTGATCTCCTTGCTCGTCAACCGCACGCTGGATCGCACGAACGCGTCGCCGGAGCGCCGCGGCGCCGTGGAGCGTGGCGGCCTCCTGGCGGCCGCCGGGTTCATCACCGGCGAGGCGCTGCTCGGCATCGGGCTCGCCGTGCCGATCGCGGTCAAACATAGCGAGGACGCGATTGCGCTGTTCGGCGGCGCGTACAAGGAGGTCGCGGCCCCCGCGCTCGCGTTCGTCGTGGTGGTGATGTGGCTCCTGTACAAGCTCGCGTTGCGCAAGGACGAGCGCACCTCCCGGCACGGAGGATCTCGCAGCTGAACGCTCCTTGCATGCGAGAACTTCCCAGGCTGGGGTGGGACAAAACCCTCAGGGTCAGATGTCCACACCTCCTAGGGACGCGGATCTGTTGGTCAGAGGAGAAAAGATCCACAGGCACGAGTCATGCTGTAGGGTCGGGGCATGAAGCGTGCTTTTTTCCTTAGCTTCGGCGCTGCGCTGATGGCCGCTGCTTGCGGCGGTGGCGGTGGCGACAAGTCATTCGAGAGTCTGTGCACGACTCAGGTGCCGCCCCCCGCGGCCTGCCAGACGACGTGTGATTCCACCGCCGGCGCGGCGGGCACCTGCCCGAGCGGCTTCCACTGCGCGACGGGCGGAAAATGCGATTCCGTCTGCACGCAGGGCGGAACCGAGTGCGGTACGGGTTTCAGCTGCACGGCCGACGGATTCTGCAAGGCAGCTGGCAACGGCGGCAGCCCTGATGCCGGGGGCGGCGTTGGCGGCGGCGATCCGGACGCGGCGTGCCCGGACCTGCACTTCACGGCGACCAAGGTCATTCCGTCGATTCAGCTGCTCATCGATCGCAGCGGCTCGATGGCAAACGACTTCAACAACATGGCTATCCCGGGTAACGACACGACGACGCCTCAAAAGTTCAAGACCGAGCTGGACGCGCTCGTCGGCGCGACCGGGGTCGTCACGCAACTGCAAGCCTCGGTGTATTTCGGTGCCTCGATGTTTCCCAGCGCGAGCTGTCCAGGTCTGTTCTCCGCGCCGCGCGCGCTCAACAACAAGGCCGGCATTGCGACGCTGCTCAACGCGCATGGTCCTTCGGGGAGCACGCCCACCTCGGTCTCGATCGACGCCGTGGTCCAGGATTTTCACGACCACCCGGCTCCGGCGGGCTCGCCGCCGGCGATCATCCTGGCGACCGATGGGTTCCCCAATCAGTGCAACAGCAAGGGCGATAATGATCCGCAGGCGCAATCGGATACCATCACGGCAGCGCAGAACTCCTTCAAAGCAGGCATTCCGCTGTTCGTGCTCGCGGTCGGCAATGGATTCGACACCAATCCCACCTTCAAGCAAGCGCTGACGGACGCCGGCCAGGGCATCAAGAACGCGACGACGTACTCGGCCACCGATCCGGCCAGCCTGGCCCAGGCGTTCCAGGACATCATCCGCGGCGTCGTGTCGTGCGACCTGAACCTGACCAACGGCATGGTCAACGCGAGCGACGCGGCCAGCGGCACCGTCACCGTCAACGGCCAGCAGCTGACGTACATGACCGACTGGACGCTCGACAGCACCGGCACGGTCATCCACGTGCTCGGCGCCGCCTGCACGGCGCTGAAGAGCTCGGCGAACCCGGTGGTCGACGCGACGTTCCCCTGCGGCGGCGGCATCATCTTCTGATTCGCGCGGCGGAACACACGCCCTGCGCGGGCCGCCCCCCGGCCGGCGCTTCGTCGTGTGCGCCGCCCGCAGGCTACTTTAGATCAGCGGGCGCGCCATCCGCAGCGCGCGCTGGCCGCGATCGTAGGTCGCAGAGCCATCGACGACGCGGAAGCCCGCGCGGGCGTAGAGCCGCTGCGCCGAGATGTTCGACTCGGCCACGGTCAGGCGCAGCGCGGCGATGTGGCTCGAGGGCGCGACGCGCTCGGCCACCTCGATGACGTGGGTGAGGAGCTTGCCGCCGATGCCGCGGCGCTGGAAGGCTGGCAGGACGGCGAGCGCGAGGAGGTCTGCCACGACCTCGGCGTTGTGGCTCGGAGTCTCCATGTAGAAGCCCAGCATCGCGAACGCCCGTCCGCGGCCCTGCAGGTCGTGGTCGATCCAGGCCAGCACGCCTGGTTGTTCGAGCCACGACGGCAGGATGCGCGTGTAGTCGCCCAGATCGCGGTAAGCCTCGGCGCCAGTCGCGATGATCCACGGATGATCCGCGATCTCAGCGCGCCGAATCACGACAAGGCTCGTGGAAACTGGACTAGCCAGCGAATCCGCCGCCCTGCACATCGCTGTCGCGCGCGCGGGGGGCGGATGGGGCCGCAGCTGCCGGCTTGCGCTGGGGCAGCGCGCTCATCGAGGTAGGGGCTGCCGCAGGACGCACCGTTGCTGCAGCGCCGTCGTTCGCGATCACGAGACCGGCGAGCATGCGCAGCGTGTAGCGGCCCGGCGACGTGCGAACAAACAGCGACGTCTCTCCTTTGCGCTTGATATCCATCGACAGATCGCGCGCGACCACGGTGTCTGGAGTCTTTGACTTGCTGGGCAAGCGCAGCCCAGCTCTCTCGACAATTTCCCGAACAGACATCGGTACCGCTGTCTCGCGCAGGATCTCTTCCACCACAGCAAGCGTACTCATGACCGGCGTGCCTCCCTCGAGAATGACGTTGCGTTCGAAGCGTCGAGACGGTCGCCATCCTAGCGCCGCGAGGCTCCGGAACCAGTCTTGACATGAGTTTTTTTTCGGCGAGCCCTCGCGGCGTCGAGCTCGCGGCGCTCGCTGCATTTTTCTTGGCATCGCCGCTGGTCGGGCCGCCCCGTGGTTGCACGTGCCGTACCTTGGGCGGATGCTGCCCCGGCGGGCGACCGCGCCCGGGAGGAATCATGTCGTTCGGCATCATTGAAGTCATCACGTTACTGCTGGGACTCGCAGGGTTTGGCGTGCAGGCCAATCCCAAGGCGCCCACGGTAGACCAAGCGTTGCGCTATGCGATGGCCGATGCCGATGTCGCGGTCCACGTCGATATCGCGAGCCTGGTGCCCGGGAATTACAAGTTGCTCGGCCAGCTGGCAGACCAGCCGCAAATCAAGGCATCACCCGAACTTCAGGCCGCTGTGCGCCGGGCGGTCAGCGAGGTCGAGGGCGGGCGCTCGGTGGCCCGGATGATGACAGATCTCGACGTCGTGTCGGATCTTTATGACGCGACCGGGTTCTTCCAGCACGTGCCGCACGGAGATCCGACCTTTGTGGTCGCCGTCCACGGCAGGTTCTCGCCGAACAATCTCGACAAGATTGCGAAGCTGAGCGGCAAGGCGGCCGCCAGGGTCGGCGGCGGGCTGTTCGTCGATAGCGGCTCGACCGAGCCCTCGATCGCCCTGACCAAGGAGGGGGTGATGCTGATCGGCACTCCCGACTTGCTGCGCGACCGACTCGCCGATGGCTGGCAGCCACCCGGCCACGATGCGTCGACGAACCTCGGCTATCTCGCCGAGGCGGTGGCCGCCAAGCCGGTGTTTGCCGTCGTGTTGACAATGTCGACGTCGGCGCGCGCCGAGGCGATCAGCCGGCTGGGCACGCAGAGCTTCGCGACCGATATGATCAGCCGGCACAAGGCCGCTGGGTTCTCAGTTTTTCACGACGGAGTCGGCTGGACCTGGGTCGACAGCACCGCCGCCGGGCTCGACTCGATGGAGCTGGTCTCCAATGGCGTGCTCGACGTGCTGCGCGCGGCCCAGATTGCCCCGCGCGGGTTCGCCAAGATCACGATGGGCGCACTCGATTCCTACCGTGGCACCAGCGCGCAGATCGATGACCTGATCAAGCACAAGGTCGATATCCAGAAGATCCTCGATACATACACGGGAGACGGCAACTTCAAGGTCAAGAGCGACAAGAACGCGAAGGCGCTGCGGCTGACCGTCCGCGCCGCCGGCAAGTCGATCAGCGAGGTGCTGCCGGTCGGCCTGCTCATCCCCGGCGCCGCGATCGCCTTCCTGCAGGCGCCGCAGAAGCCCGCGGAGATCGCGGCCCCGCCGCCCAGGCCCGGCGCCAAGCCGCCCGCCGGCAAGCCGCTGGTGCCAGCCCCCGCCAGGCCACCGGTCAAGAAGTAAGCCGCGGTCACGGCGCCTCCCACCGGTGCGTCGCGGCAGGCCGCGCGGGCGCGTCGCCGCGCGCCGACCCGCCGCAGGCTGCCGCGATCCGCGCCACTGGTTTTCAGCTACCCTGTGGCGGTTGCCCTCGACGCGCGCGCTCATCCACGCTCCGTGGTCGGCCTCCAAGGTCTCGACGGCCCTGCGCTGCCCGCGGCTGTTTCATTTCAAGTACGTGCAGAAGCTCGCCGAGCCCGAAGTGATGCCCGAGGCGCGGATCGGCAAGGCGATCCACAAGGCGCTCGAGCAGGCGCTGATGGGCACCGCGCTCGCCGAGGCCCAGGCCGCGGTGCGCGCCGAGCTGCCCAGCGAGACCGAGCAGCGCCGGTTCGACGCGCTGGCGACCGGGATCCCCGCGTTCACTGGCCGGCTCGCCCAGTTCCGCCGCCGCCGCCGGGTCGCCCGCCAGCTGGTCGAGTATTCGCTCGCGGTGCGCGAGGACCTGTCGGCGACGCAATTCTATAGTGGCGACGCGTACTACCGCGGCGTGCTCGACCTCGGGTACCTGTTCGAGGACGATTCGATCGCGCTGGTCGACCACAAGACCGGGCAGCGCATCCCCGGCTCGTCGATCGCCGACCAGCTCGAGGGCTATGCGGTGCTCGCCGCCGCCGCGTTCCGCCACGTGAGGACGTTCTGGCTCGGGATCCACTGGATCGCCGAGCGCGCCGTCGAGTGGAGCCCGGCGATCCCGCCGGCGACGATCCACGACCGCCTGGTGCCCGATCTGTTCGACAACATCGAGGCCGCGGCGCTCGCGATCGATGACGGGCCCCGGCCCAACCCCGGATCGTGGTGCGATCGATGCAGCTATCGCGAGCTGTGTCCTGCGAGCCGCGAGCTACGCTACGAACCAGTCGAGTACGAAGATGACGAAGACGGATGAACGCCTCGCCCTGGTCGAGCGCCAGCGCCGGTTCGAATGGGCGCTGGCGCGCGACGCCCAGAGCCGCGCCGCGTCGCAGTTCGTCCGCGGCAAGACCCATGACCTGCTCAACCTGGTGCAGATCGTCGAGCTCGCGTCGCTCGAGCTGTCGCGGCGGTGCGGCGGCGACGCCATCGAGTTCATCGACGACCTCATCAAGGCCGCCGACGACGCCAAGCACCAGCTCACCGAGCTGATGGCGGTCGCGCGCCCCGAGGCGGTCATCGCGCCGGGCGCGCCGGTCGGCGCCGCGTTGACCGCCGCGGTGGCCACCGTGCGCGCCGCGTCGCCGATCGCGGTCGACCTGCAGCTCACCGCGCGCGCCGAGGTCGCGACGCGGTGCTCGGCCGCCGAGCTCGCGCACCTGATCTACGGGCTCGTGCTCGACGCCGTGGCCGACGACGCGGTCGCCGGCCAGGCCCCCGCCCCCGCCGCTCGCGGGCCGATCGAGCTGGTGATCCGCGAGCGCACGATCGAGGGCAAGCCGTGGCTCGAGATCGTGCGCAGCGCGCGAACCGTGTCGCCCGCCGACGCCGACGCCGAGCACTTCGATCTCCGCGCGGTCGAGGCGATCGCGGTCAAGAACGGCGGCGAGCTGGGGCAAAGCGAGCTGCGCGCCGGCGGCACCGAGCTCGTCGTGGCGCTGCCGATCGTCGCGTAGAGCTACCGGCGCCAGCGCAGGATCCGCTGCGGCCACGCCGGCATCCCCTCGGAGCGCAGCTTCGCGGCGTCGCGCGCGACCAGCCTGGCGATCGTCGCGAGCCGCGCGTGCAGCTCGTCGGGCGCGCCGGTGGCCGCCAGCTCGACGCTGCCATCGTCGCCGAGCGTCGCGGACGCGGCGTACACCGCGTCGGGCACGTAGATCGCCACGCGGTAGCGGGCCCGGCTGCCCTCGCCATCGCCGTCGCGCTCGAGCAGGTAGCGCGCGCCCTCGCTCGGATGCAGATCGCGCGGCATCGCCGTTACTCGCCGAGGTCGGCGGCGAACCGGTTGGTCACCGCCGCGGCGTTGCCCCACTGCGACTTCTTCCACTCGACGTTCCAGCTGCGCAGGATCCACATCGGATCGAGCAAGAGCCGCGCGCCGATCTCTGACGCCGGCTTGCCCCACAGATCGGTGTGCTCGCCGGGATCGACCGCGAGGTTGTAGAGCTTGGGGGTCTGGGTGCCGATGATCTTCAGCTTCCAGTGGCCGATCCGGCCGGCGTGCGCGTTCTCGTACTGCGACGAGAACGCCATCAGCGGATAGCCGACCGCGCCGTTGGCGAGCCCGACCACCGACATGCCCTGCCACTCGGGATCGAGCGGCACGCCGAGCGCATCGGCGAGCGTGGGGACGAGGTCGATGCCCTCGGTGCCCTCGGCGACCCGGACCGCCGGGAACATCGCCGGGTAGTGGATCAAGAGCGGCACGTGGATCAGCGTCTCGCGCACCGAGCCGCCGTGGCCGACCCGGCCGTCCTCCCACTGCTCGTCGCCGTGATCCGCGGTCACGATCAGCATCGTCTGGTCCCAGATGCCCCAGCCCTTGAGCTTGTCGATCATCTGGCCGATCAGATCGTCCTGGTAGCTCACGTTGGCGTCGTACAGCGCGCGGACGTGGTCCTTCTCGCGATCGGTGAGATCCTTGGCGAATCCGCCCGGGCCGTCGTCGCCGAACTCGGCCGCGAACCGGCCCTTGTAGCCGCCGTCGTACCGGTCGAGCCACGGCTGCTTGGCGCGCCACGTGACGTGGGTATCGATGAGGCCGAGGTAGAGGAACCACGGCTGATCCTTCTTGGGCGCGATGAACGAGAACCCCTTGTCCATGATGTCGGCGCCCTTGAGCCCCAGGCCCTTCTCGATGTGGTTGACGAACTTGTCCCAGCCGCCGCCGAAGCCGCGCGACGGCCGGATGTAGCCGTTGCCCGAGGCGCCGGCGACGAACTTGCCGGCCTTCCTGGCGACCTCGTCGATCGTCATCCACTTCTCGGCCAGGTGATCCGACATCTCGATCGCCTTGTGCTTGGCGAGGTAGTTCGACGTCCACATCGACGCGTGCGACACCTGCGATTCGTTGCCTTGCACGTAGCTGGCCATGAACAGCGTCGAGCTGTCGGCGAGCTTGTCGAAGTTCGGCGTCTCGGCGCGCGCCTTGGGGTTGAACGTCCGCACGCGGTCGGCGCGCAGCGCGTCCATGATGACGAACACGACGTACTTCGGCGCGTCGCCCCGCTTGATCGGCTTGGGGTCGCCCGCGACGACGAGCGCCGCGTTCGACAGCGCCGCGGCGGCACACCCGGTGGCCTCGAGATCGAGCCGCACCGCCTTGCCGGCGAGCGCTGCCAGATCGACCGCCGAGCCGGCGCCGGTGAGCTTGCCGCTCTGGGTCTGGCCATCCTCCGCCGTGGCGGTGACCTGCACCGCGCAGCTGCCCTCGGCCAGGTCGCCGGTGAGCCTGGCGGCCGCCGGCACCGCGACGTACCAGCTCATCTGGCCGTCCTTGGGCAGGATCAGCGCCTTGCGCCCCGGATCGTAGAACTGAGCCTGGCCGGCGTCGTCGACCGGGGTGGCCGCGCCGATCTGCAGCCACGCCAGCTCGACCCCCGCGGACTTCATGAACAGCTGCAGCGCGTTCTCACCGTCCTGGAGCTGGCCGGGGGGGACGGTGAGCTCGACGGTGGACCAGCCGCGCGCCAGCTTGCCGTTGATGTCCTTGTGATCGTTGACCCGCAGGCTGATCGTCGCGTCGCTGCCGGCGAACGCGCGGAGCCGGACCTTGGCGCGCCCGACCTGCGCCGCGGTCAAAGGCACGAACACCGTGCCAGACTTGCCGGTCAGCCGGGCGACCTTGACCTCGCCCTCGGTCTGCCGGAGCTCCCACGCCTTCTTCGACGCGCCCTTCATCACGTTGGCGAACCGCACGTACTTGGCGAACCCGGCCGAGCCGGCCGCCACGAGCAGCCCGCCGCCGCGGCTCAGGTGCGCCGACAGCCGGTTATCGACCAGCGAGTACACCGCGTGCTCGGGGCCGCGCGGCGCGGCCTTGCCGGGCGGCCTGGCGGCTGGCGCCGGGGCGGCGGCCGTCACCGGGGTGGGATCGACGGAGCCCCGGGCGGCCGGCGCGGCCGTGTTCGAGACCGGCGCCCCGGCTTCACCGATCCTGGGCGCCGGGTCCTGGGTGGTCTTGCTGCACGCGATCCATGCGGCGGTCGCGAGGACAAGGGAGCTGCACGAGCGAGGCATCCGCGGAAACCTAGTCGCTAACGTCGATCACGGGCAACAACGCGGCGCCAAGAACGCCCGCGCGCGGCCCGCCTCGACGACGACGCCCGGGCGCCGCTTCAGTTCACCGCGGCCGTGAACGACGTGGCCGCGGCGCCGGCGCCGCCCTGCCACAGCTCGAAGCCGGCCTGCACGCTGGTCAAGAACCACGCGGAGCTCAGCACCGGCGCCCCGCCCGACGTGATCGTCCCGGTCGAGGCGCCGCGGCGCATCGCGTCCTTCATGAAGTCGAGCACGTCGAGCGCGATCGACGTCGTCACCGGCGCGCGCCGGTAGCTGATCACCGGCGGGCTCGAGCCGGCGCTGTACCACACCTGCCACGTCGCCCCGGCGATCGTCGCGGTGTCGACCTGGCTGCCGATCGGCTGGACGCCGGCCGAGCCGAGCCAGATCATCATCTCGAGGCCGTTGTTGCGCGTCATCGTGTTCGTCGTGTGATCGAACCACACATCATAGGCGGCGTCCCAGGCGGTGCCGCCGGGCGCGACCGCGAAGCTCGAGGGTACGCTGGTGATGCTGCTGACCAGCTTCGGCAGGTTGCTCGCCTGGGTGCAGGTGCCGAAGTGGCAGCCGCGGACGAACGCGGTGTAGGCCGCCGGCGCGCCGTTGGTCGCGATGTTGTGGTTGGCCGAGGTCACCTGGAAGCCCGTGCCGCTCGCGGACACGCACTGGCTGCCCTGCGCGTCATTGAACACGTTGTTCATCACGTAATAGACATTACCTGTCGAGAAGATCGTACCGAAATTGACGCAGGTCGAGCCGCTGAGGCTCGGCAGCGGCGCGCCCGGCGGCGGGTTGGCGGGCGGCGGAGGCGGCGGCGGCGGGTTGCTGGGCGGCGGCGCGCCGCCATCGATCGTGATCGCCGCCAGCGTCGGTCGCCCGCTGCCGTTGCCGTTGAAGCCCCACACCGCCGTGGTCGCCCCGGGGATCGCGGCGTTGTACGAGAGGTTCGACGCCGTGAGCTGGTCGCCGCTGACCGCGGTGGTCGCGTTCCACGCGTTGACGAGCGTGCTGCCGCCGAGCGCCACCACGGTGGTCCACGCGGTCGTCGTCGCGCCCACGTTGGACATGCGGAGCTCCGCGGTATAGCCGGCGCCCCAATCGTTGATGATCACCAGATTGGCGGTCACCGGGCCCAGGGTCAGCGGCGCGCTGGACTCCGCGAGGTCGACCTCGCGATCCGCACAACCGATCGCCAGCGCGGCGAACGTACACATGGCGGCGCAACATGTCGTCGATATCGATCCGGAGAATCGCATGGATCACTCCCGTGTAGAGGGCACGTGTGTGTGTGTGCCAATACAAGCTGGTCAAACCGCTTGCGGCGACCGGTCTATAGCATGTGCATTGCGGTGCGCGTCAATGGCAATCGCCCTCGGCGCAAATCCCGTCAGGCTGCCCACACACGCGCGCGCGACCCGGCGCGCCGGCCGAGCTCAAGTGCCGATGATCCGCCATGCGTGGGTATACAAATTCATCCGCGGCGGACGCACGAACCCGGCGACCGCGATGCCGAACCGCTCCGCGAGCTCGATCGCGAGCGAGCTCGGCGCCGACACCGCCGCGAGGATCGGCGCGCCGAACATCACCGCCTTCTGCACCAGCTCGTAGCCGAGCCGGCCCGACAGCACGAGGACGTGATCGGCGGCGACCAGCCGCGCACCCAGCGCCCAGCCGATCAGCTTGTCGAGCGCGTTGTGGCGGCCGACGTCCTCGCGCGCCGCGACCAGCGCGCCCGCCGGCGTGAACAGCCCCGCGGCGTGCAGCCCGCCGGTGTCGGCGAACACCGATTGCGCCGCGCGCAGCGCCTCGGGCAGCCCGCCGAGCACGCTGGCGGCGATGGTGGTATCAGCGGCGACCTCGCGCGCGCGCAGCTCGAGATCGGCGATCGCGACCCGGCCGCACACGCCGCACGCCGCCGAGCTGAGCAGGCCGCGCCCGGCGAACGCGGCGGCCGCCACGTCGATCTCGACCGCGTCGTCGTCGATCTGCGAGATCGCCCCGGCGGTGACCGACTCGGCGTGCAGGAGCCCGCGCACCAGCTCGAGGTCGTGGCCGGGGGTGCGCATGATCGTCGCGACCGGGGTGCCGCGCGCCCGCAGCTGCAGCGGCAGCTCGACGACGAGCCGATCGCGCTCCGGGCGACGGCCGGCTCCGTCGAGCCGCTCGATCCCGACCTGGCGGATGGGGTCCACGGCCAAGCCTAGCCCCGCCGGGCCGCTTATGGAAGCGCCCGGCCCGGCGGTTCGCCGTGAAGTCGCGACGAGGCCCGCGGCTGGGTAGTATCTGCGGGTGGTGAAAGACCGTGTGTTCCGCGACCCGGTCCACGGGCTGATCGAGTTCAAGGGGGCCGACCGCCCGATCGCCGATCTGCTCGATACCCGCGTGATGCAGCGGCTGCGCCGCATCAAGCAGATGGGGTTCGCCTGGCTGGTCTACCCCGGCGCCGAGCACTCGCGGTTCGGCCACGCGCTCGGCGCGTTTCACATCGCCCAGCGGGTCGCGCGCCGGCTCGAGCGCGAGCTGTCGCCCGAGGTCGCGCTCCACATCAAGGTCGCCGCCCTGCTCCACGACATCGGCCACGGCCCGTTCTCCCACGCCTGGGAGCACGTGTTCACCGGCCACGACCACGAGCGCTGGGGCGGCCGGATCGTCGCCGACGATCGCGAGCTGTCCTCCGCGCTCGAGGCGCTCGAGCCGGGGCTGCCGGCGACGCTGCAGACGTTCTGGGGCAAGCGCTACAAGCCGCACTTCGCCCGCAAGCTGGTGTCGTCGCAGCTCGACGTCGATCGGCTCGACTACCTGTTGCGCGACGGCCATTACTCCGGCGCCGGCTACGCGACCTACGATCTCGACTGGATCATCCACGCGATCCAGATCGCGAGCGTGCGCACCGGCCAGGACGACCCCTCGGATCTCGTCGTCGACTACCGCCGCGGGATGTACGCCGTCGAGCAGTACCTGTTCGCGCGATCGTACATGTACGCCCAGGTCTATCACCACAAGACCGTGCGCGCGGCCGAGTGGATGTTCATCAAGACGCTCGAGCGGTTCGCCCAGCTCGCCCGCCAGGGCGCCGAGCCGGCCGGCCTGCCGATCGCCGGGGCGATGGCGCGCGGCGCCGAGGTCGCGGTCGCCGATTACCTGCGGCTGCAGGACGTCTCGGTCACGACCGCGCTCGACCGCTGGGCCGGCCACGATGGCCCCGGCGCCGACGATCCGGTGCTCCGCGACCTCGCCGCCCGGCTCGTCGATCGCCGGCTGTTCAAGACGTTCGACCTCGGCGACGACCGCCCGGCCGCGGATCGGCTGTGGCCCCAGGCGCTCGAGGCCGCCGAGCGGCGGTTCGGCGCGGCCGCGACCAGCTACGTCCACCTCGACACCGCGCGCCAGGTCGGCTACCTGGCGTCCGACGACGAGGAGCTCCACGTGATCGACCATCCGCGCTACGGCGCGGTCACGCTGTCGCGGCTGCTCGAGGACATGCCGCTCGGCCAGCCGATGGCGGCGATCCGCCTGGTCTGCGCCCCCGAGCTGGTCGACGATCTGCGCCCGCTGGTCGAGCACGCGCTCGGCCGAGGTCGCGGCCGCCGGTGACGCCGCCGCGCCGGACGGCGGTCACACGCCGAACTTGGCGAGCTTCTTGTGCAGGCCCTCGCGGGTGATCCCGAGCGTCACGGCGGTCTTGGTCTTGTTGCCGCCGTGGTCGCGCAGCGCCTCGGTGAGCAGCCAGCGCTCGACCTGGTCCATCATCTCCTTGAGCGTGCCCTTCTGGGGCGCGATCCGCGTGACGGTGCCCTCGATCTTGCGCAGCCGCGGCGACAGGTCGGTGATCTCGATCCAGTGGCCCGGCTCGGCCTGGATCACGAGCCGCTGGATCTCGTTCTCGAGCTCGCGGATGTTGCCCGGCCAGTTGTACGCCGTCATCGCGTCGAGCGCGTCCTGGGTGAACCCGGGCAGCTCGACGCGGTACTCCTCGGAGTAGCGCTTGAGGAAGTGGGCGGCGAGCGCGGGGACGTCCTCGCGGCGCTCGCGCAGCGGCGGCAGGGTGATCGGAAACACCATCAGCCGGTAGTACAGATCCTGGCGGAACCGGCCCTTCTCGACCTCGGCGGCGAGATCGCGGTTGGTCGCGCAGATGATCCGGACGTCGACCTGCTTCTCGCTGGTCGCGCCGACCGGGCGGATCGTGCCGTCCTGCAGGGCGCGCAACAGCTTGGCCTGCAGCGTGACCGGCATCTCGCCCATCTCGTCGAGGAACAGCGTGCCGCCGTCGGCGATCTCGAACAGGCCCTTCTTGTCGCTGTCGGCGCTGGTGAACGCGCCGCGCTTGTGGCCGAACAGCTCGCTCTCGAGCAGGTTCTCGGGCAACGCGGCGCAGTTCTGGGCGACGAACATCTTGTCGTGGCGCTGCGACTGGTGGTGGATCGCGCTGGCGATCAGCTCCTTGCCGGTCCCGGTCTCGCCGCCGATGCACACGGTGGCGCGGGTATCGAGCACCCGCTCCAGCTGCGCGAACACGTCCTTCATCGCCTGCGAGTCACCGATGATGTTGTCGAACCTGATCTTGTGCTCCTTGCGGCGCAGGTAGACGTTCTCGCCCCGCGCGCGCTCCTCGGCGATGCGCAGCCGCTGCACCAGCGTGGCGTTGTCGATCGCGAGCGAGGCCTGGGCCGCGAGCAAGAGGCCGACCTCGAGATCGGTCTCGGTGAAGATCCCGGCCGACGCGCGATTGTCCGACTGGATCAGGCCGATGATATCGTCGCCGCGCCACAGCGGCAGCGCGAGGATCGAGAAGATCTGGCCGCCGAGGATCGACTCGCTCGACAGCGCCTCCTGGGCGTTGGCGGTGAGCACCGCGGCGCGGTCGGCGAGCACGCGGCGCAGCACGGCGCGGCTGGCGCGCACCGGATCGGCGCCCGCGGCGCGCGGGCCCTTGTTGCGCTCGCGCGACACCGCCAACGCGAAGCGATCCTTGTCGGTATCGGAGCGCAGCAGCAGCGCGACGTGGGTCGCGCGCGGCAACAGCTGGAACGTGGCGGTGATGCACGCCTCGATCACCGCGGCCGGCTCGAGCCGCGCGCCCAGCGGCTGCAGCGCCTTGTAGACCCGCAGCGCCTCGCCCGGATCGCGCTCGATCTGGTCGGCGACCGCCGGCAGGTTCATGATCGACCGCGACGCGATCAACCGGTCGCCGAGGTCGGGGGATTCTTCCACGTCGTCGCCGATCCGCACCGCGATCCGCACCGGGTCGTGGTGGTTGCCGAGCAGCAGGACATCGCCATCGCGCAGCGCGAGCTCCCAGCGCGCGGCCGCGTCGACCGCCAGCCGCTTGCCGTCGCGCTCGACCGCCGAGCCGTTGGTCGAGCGCAGGTCGCGGTACACGTAGTGATCGCCGACCCGCGTGATCTGCGCGTGGTCCCCCGAGAGATGGAAATCGCTCACGATCACCGTGCTCGCGGGCGAGCGACCGATGGTCGTGACTCCCCCGGGGGAGGAGATGCGATGCAGGCGTTGCGTCGCGATGCCGTGGAGGATTTCGAGAACGATCACTGAAACGTGGCGCTGCACCACTCCCTGTTCGAGGTTTATACTGCACACTCTTTCGCGACGCATGCCGGGACTCTCGAAAGTCATCGTGCTCGATCCGGACGCGCGCGCGCAGCGCCAGGTCCAGCTCGGGTTCGAGCGCGAGGGCGTGCCCACCCTGGCGGTGGCGGCAGATCCGGGCGCGCTCGAGCTCCCCGCGGAGGACGCGGGGTTGGTCGTGGTCGGCGGCGTCGATGGCCAGGGGCTCGACCTGGTGCGCCGGGTCCGCGCGTTGCTCGCGGGCCGGGGCATCGATGCGCCGATCGTGTTCACCGGCCGGGGGGTCGAGCGCGGGGCCGCCCAGGCCGCCGGGGCGGACGAGGTGGTGCTGCAACCAGCGTTTCTCAGAGATGTCGTGACGATCGGCCGCTTGTTGCGCGGCCGGCCGGCCGCCCAGCGCAGCCACCTGATCGGGAGCCTCGTGGAGCTCACCGGGGTCTACGCGCTGGTGCGAGCGTTCACCACGCTGGGCCGAAGCGCGACCCTCACGCTGATCCGCGGCCTGCGGCGCGGCGAGATCCGGTTCTACCACGGCGAGGTCACCTCGGCGCAGGTCGGCATGATCCACGGCCAGGCCGCGCTGCATCAGCTGCTGCTGTGGACCGACGCGCGGTTCGATTTCCACCACGAAGACGTCGTGCGGCGCCAGCAGATCCCGCTGACCCACGACGAGCTGTTCGCCGACGCCGAGCGGTTCCTCGATGGCGTGCGCGACTCGAGCGGCGGGCTGTCGCCGTCGGTGGTGCTCGAGCCTCACGCCGCGCGCGTCCAGTCGTTCGGCCGGCAGATTCCGACCGAGGTCTACGGCCTGTTGCGCATGTTCGATGGCCACCGCATGCTGGCCGACGTGCTCGAGGACTCGCCCTACCGCGTGTTCGAGACCCTGCGAGTCGCCCAGCGCGCGATCGAAGCCGATCTGCTGCGGGTGGTCGACAAGCCGCCGCCGCGCGCGCGGTGGCGCGCCGTGCTCGAGATCGAGCACTGGCTGATCGGCGCGGACCACCGCGGTGCCCGCGCGCCCGCCGCCGCGCCCGCCGTGCCCGCGGTCCTCCCGCCCCGCGAGCCCGCCGCGGCGGCGTCGCGCGACAAGTCCCGCAAGCGGCGCAAGAAGCGGCGCCGCGCCAACACGCCGGTGGCGCTGGCGCCGGCGCCTGCCCCGGCCCCGGCCGCCGAGATCGACTGGGGCGCGCTGGTGCCGCGGCCGGTCGGCGCCGAGGTCGGTCCGCTCGCCGGGGTGGTGCCGGCCGCGCATGTCTCGGGCGAGTTCCTGTCGGCCCGGCCCCCGACCGGCCGCGACCGCGCCGAGACCCAGCCCACGGTGGTGTTCGACGATGCCGCCGAGTTCGCGTTGGCCGGCCTGCCCCAGGCGATCTCCGGGGCGGTGACCGCGCGCTACGGCGACGAGGTCGCGCCGGAAGCGCCGGAAGCGCCGGAAGCGCCGGAAGCGCCGGAAGCGCGTGACGCAGGCGGCGAGCGCGAGCCGCCTGGCCGCAGCTCGGCGATCCGCGTCGTCGCGACCGCGGCGAGCCGGGCGGGCGAGCCATCGCACGTCATCGACGACCTGCAGCTCGGAGATACCAAGCCGGAGCGCCGGGGCGCCCGCGTGCAGCGGATCACCACGCCCGGCGTCGCCGTGGCCGAGACCTCCAAGCTGGTGCCGCGCGACGTCGCCACCCTCGACGGCGAGCGCCCCGCGACCGCGGCCTTCCCCACGACCGTGGTCCTCGGCGACCGCGTCCCGGTCGAGACGAGCGGCGCGATCACCGCCAAGGTCGCCGTCCCGCCGCCGGTCGCCGCCCTGGCCGTCCCACCCGCGACGCCTTCCGACCCCGCGCCGGCGGCCATCCACGACGAGCCGTCCGACGGCGTGATCCGCCAGCAGATCATCACCGCCGAGACCGCGCCGGTGAAGCGCCGCCGGATCGCCAGCGACCCGCCCGACGACGATCGCCCCGGCGACGCGACCGGCGAGATCACGATGCGGGACGCGCCGGTCGAGCCGATCATCGAGCCGTCGATCCTGGTCGCCGATCTCGCCGGCGAGCTCCCCGCGCGGCCCGACGCCGCGGCCCCGACGCACGAGATCTCGGTCGCCGCCGCGCGCAGCGACGCCGTGGCGTTCACCGAGGCCGAAGAGGCGTTCTTCCGCGCGGGCCACGACAAGGACCTGCCGCACCCCGATTCGTTCGACGACCTCGACGTTGGCTACCAGCGGGTCGGGTTCTGGGATCGGCTGCGCGGCAAGGCGCCGCTCCGGCCGCCGAGCCACGGCGATCCGCCGATCGCGCCGGCCGACCCGGCCGACGAGCCCGCGAAAAAGCCGTAGCCGGTTCGACCAGGGCCAGGGTGGGCTAGGGTGCCTGCCACGCCAGCTCGAGCCCGCCCCGCGTGCTGCTGATCCGCAGCCGGACCTGCTTCGCGGTGGGGCCGAACAGCGGCGTGGTGCGCGGAAACCGCGCGACGTACGGCGTCGCGAACTCGCCGAGCGCCGGGTACTCGGCCCGCACGACCTGGGTCGGCCGGCGATCCTTGACGATCTCGAGCGGCTCGATCTCCGCGCCGGCCTCGTCGATCAACACGACGCGCCACACGCTCTTCTTGCCGCGATCGAGATCGTTCTCGCGGCGGTCCCACGTCGTCAGCATGACCTCGAGCTCGTAAGGCCCGGCGACGTCGGCGCGCGACTGGGCGAGCTGGCGCTCGCGCGCCTCGCCGGTCAGCCCGCGGAGGTCGGCGTCGTGCTGCGCGTGCGCCGCGCGCCACTCGGCCGACCGGAGCGTGGCGACCAGCTCGCAGACCTCCTGGAACTCGACGTGCAGCTGCGACTTGCGCGTCCAGTCCTCGACGACATCACCGTAGCTGCGGATGGTCGCGGGCCAGTCCTCGGTGAGCCGGACCGTGGCGCGAGGCGTGGCGCAGGCGGCGAGCCACGCGACCGCGGCCAGCGCGACGCTGCGATGTAGCAAGGCGCGGATCACGGGGTCACCCGAGCTCGGGGCGATCAGGCAAGAAGTCGCGCCGCGTGAACAGGGTCGTCAGCGGGACCTCCTTGACGACCGCGTCGCGCCCGCCCTCGAGCCGATCGACCAGCCCGAGCGCCGCGACGACGGTGAGCCCGGCGAGCCGCGCGCGCTCGACCGCCTGGAGCGTGGCCGCGCCCGTGGTGATCACGTCCTCGAGGACGACGACCGGCGCACCCGCGGGCAGCTTGGTGCTCTCGAGCCACTGGCCGGTGCCGTGACCCTTGGGCTCCTTGCGGACCAGGAACGCCGCGCGCGCCCGGCCGCGCTGGAAGCTGACGACCGACGTCGCGGTCGCCAGCGGATCGGCGCCGAGCGTCAAGCCGCCGACCGCCACCGCGTGAGGCGCGATCTCGTCGATCACGGCGTGGAACAGCTCGCCGATCAGCGTCGCGCCTTCGGCGTCGAGGCTGACCTGCTTGCAGTCGATGTAGAAGTTGGATTTTCGCCCCGACGATAGCACCACGTCACGCTCCTGAAACGCGCGGGTCCGGAGCAGCGCGAGCAAGCGCTCGCGCTTGGTGGCAAGGTCGGGTCGGTCGACCAGTAGCTGCATGCCGGGCGAACCTACCACGCGCGCGAGTCGATTGACGGACTGCAGATCACCCCCTAGAGTCCACGAACCTCGTGCACATCGTCGACGAACACGACGCCGTACCGGTCCGCTCGACGGACGACCTGCTCTCGTACTTCGAGACCGCGGGCAAGCCATTTGCCGAGTGGCGGGTCGGCACCGAGCACGAGCTGGTCGGCGTGATGACCGCCGAGCCCGGGATCGGCACCCCGCCGCCGTACGACGGACCGCACGGGATCGGCGCGCTGTTCCGGTGGTTCGCGGCGCGCTCCGGCGAGCCCGTCCTCGAGGACGGTCACATGATCGCGCTGTCGCGCGGCGACGCCCAGCTGACGATCGAACCCGGTGGCCAGTTCGAGCTGGCCGCGCGGCCGGTGGGCGACGATCGCGCGTTCGCCACCGACCTCGAGACCTACATCACCGAGCTGGGCGCCGCGTCCCGCGAGCTCGGGCTCGCCTGGCTGTCGACCGGGCTTCGGCCGTTCGGCACGCGCGGCGACATCCCCGCGATGCCCAAGCAGCGCTACGACGTCATGCGCTCCTACATGCCGACCGTCGGCAGCCGCGGGCTCGACATGATGATGCGCACCGCCACGGTGCAGGCCAACCTCGATTTCTCCGACGAGGCCGACGCGGCCGCCAAGCTGCGCTGTATCAACGCGGTCACGCCGATGCTCACGGCGCTGTGGGCGTGCTCGCCGATCGTCGACGACCAGGTCAGCGGCTTTCAGTCGTACCGCGCGTGGATCTGGCGCGACACCGATAACGCGCGCGCCGGCCTTCTGCCGTTCGTGTTCGAGGACGGCAGCGTGTTCCGGGCCTACGCCGAGTGGGCGCTCGACGTGCCGATGTACTTCGTGTACCGCCACGGCTATCGCCGGGTCGCGGCCGACCTCACGTTCCGCCGGTTCATGCGGGACGGCTTCGAGGGCGAGCACGCGCTGCGCGCCGACTGGGCGCTGCACCTCTCGACCTTGTTCCCCGAGGCCCGGCTCAAGAAGTTCATCGAGGTGCGCGGCTGCGATTGCGGCTCGCTGCCGATGATCGCCGCGCTCGGCCCGTTCATGCGCGGCCTGCTCTACGACGCCACGGCGCGGGCCGCGGCGATCTCGCTGACCGCCGGGCTCGCGTTCGCCGACCGCCAGCGCCTGGCCGACGATGTCCCGCGGCTCGGGCTCGCGGCGCGCGCCGGTGACCACAGCGTTGGCGACCTCGCGGTCGAGCTGGTCGCCATGGCCCGCGACGGGTTGTCGAGGGTCGCGCCGGCCGCGCTGCCGCTGCTCGCGCCGGTCGAGGAGATCGCCGCGACGCGGCGCACCCAGGCCGATCGCATGATCGAGCTGTGGCAGGCCCACGCCGGGGACCGCGCGGCGCTCGTGCGAGCGCTCGCCCATCCCGGGCTCGCCGGCACCGCGCCCTGAGCCCGGTCACTCCTCCTCTTCGAACTCGATCTCCATGTCGTCGTCGGTCGGCGGCCGCGACGCGACGAGCCGGTTGCTCGGCGGCCGCGCTGGCGATGGCGGCGGCCCGGGCTGTCCGCTCTGGGGGCCGGGCGGCGAGCGCTGCGGGTGGGTCGCCGCGTGCGGGATCGACAGATCATCGAGATCGACGTCGAGCGCCTCGAGCGCGTGCTCGAGCTCGTGGTCCTCGACCGGCGTCTCGTACAGCGACGGCGAGTCCTTGACCAGGCGCGGCTGCGGAGCCGGCGCCGGGACCAGGAGCGGCACCGGCGAGCGATGCAGCGTGGTCGGCTCCGGGTCCGCCGGAAACGCCGGCAGCGCCGGCAGCGCCGGGATGACGGACGCCGGCGCGTCGAGATCGAGCGAGTCGGTCAAGAGGCCCGCCACCGTGAAGCTGTTGCTGGTCTCGGGCTCGAAGATCGGCTGGACGCTGGTCTGCGCCAAGGTCGCGTCGTGGTCGTACGCCTCGTCGTCGCTGTGGTCGAACGCGGCGAGCGCCTGGCCCGCGGTGTCGAGGTGGGGCTCCGCCGGCGCGGCGCGGTCGCCGCGCGCCGCCGCGCGATGCAGATCGCTGTCGTCGCCCAGATCGAGCCGCGCGGCGAAGTCGAGCTCGCTCGTCGTGCGCGGCACCGTGACCTCGGGCACGACCATGCCCTCGGAGAGCGCGCTCTCGATCGCGAGCAGCTCGTCCTCGGCGTCCTCGTCCTCGGCGAGGATCTCGAAGTCCTCGATCTCCTCGAGGCTCAGATCGTGCGGTGGATCGGCCAGCTCGTCGTCGAGCGCGTCGCGGACGTAGGCGGCGTCGACGTCGTCGCCGGCCTCGCGATCCACCGCGACCGCCAGCGCGTTGTCGAGCTCGAGATCGGCGTCGGTCATCGCCACCGGCGACGCCTCGGTCGTGCGGTTCAGGTGGCCGCGCGCGCCGCGTCCGGCGAACCCGCCGTGCTCGGTGTGCTCGGCGTCGTCGAGATCGAGCTCTCCGCCGACCGCGTCGAGCTCGCGGGTGAGCCGCTCTGGCTCGAACGCCGGGAGCTCGTGCGTGGCCAGCACATACGCGGCGAGCGGCTCGTGCGGCGTGTCGGGCGGCAGCGCGAGATCGGCCTCGGGTGGCCTGGGCAACGCGGACGCAAAGCTGGCATCGGGATCGGCGACCGAGGCCATCGCCTCGGTGACCGGCCCCTCGACCGGCTCGGCTGCCGCGGCGGCTCCCGTGACGGACGGCGACGACCACCGCGCGCTGCGGTCGCGACGCACGGCGCTGCCGCCGAGCTGGCGCGCGAGCTCGGCCGACGCCGCGTCGATCGAGACCTCGACCGGCGCGGACGCCGCCTCGGTCAACGCCTCGAGCACCGCGTCGATCCCGCCGGCGGGCACCACCCCTGCCAGCGTCCGCGCCCGCGCGATCGCCGCGCCGACGTCGACGTTGTCGTCGAGCCCCGGCAGCGCCGCGACCACCGGCCCCGAGGCGCGCTCGATGAGCTCGCTCACCGCGGTCCGCCGGCGCCGCATCGGTTCGGGGGGAAGCGGCGGCGGCCGCGCCGCGGTGCGCGGCGACCCGGCCGGCTGGCCGGCCGATCCGGGCGATCCCGCGAGCAGCGGCACGGCGATCGCCAGGTCGCTCGCCGTCGCGAGCGACAGCTCGCGCGTCGCCAGGTCGTCGCCCGACTCCGCCGCGATCAAGCGCTGGTACGCGAGCTCGACCTCGCGCGCCTCCGCCACGTCGCCTGCCATCGGCAGCCCGATCTCGGGCAAGCCGAGCTCGGCGCGATATTCCAGCATGCGCAGGATCAACGCGCGGCTCTGCGGCGTGACCCGCATCAGCTCGATCGCCATGCCGAACGGCGCCCGCGGGTCCTGCGGGTCCGGCGCCACCGCGGCCTTGACGCGGCCCAGGCCCACCAGCACCGGGCGGTCATCGGCGAGCCGCAGCTCGAACTTGATCTCGGCGCCCACCGGCTGCAGCGACTTGGTCGGCAGGAACACCCCCGACCTGCCGATGTTGATCGCGAACCGCAGCACCAGCGTATCGAGGTCGTCGTAGCGCAGCTTGATGCGCAGCAAGATCGGAGACGCCGTGCGCACGCCGCTGGTGGAATCGTCTGAGGCCATAACCGGGGCCCAACGAGCCCAGGCCAAGTATCGGGCCCGCGACGGCGACCCGTCAAACCCGCTCGAGGCCAGGTCCCGCGCCGCGCCCGTCAGGCGGAAGGCAGGGCGCCGGCGCGGCGATGGCGGCAGCGCAAAGCGCGGCAAGCAGGGTCGCCAGGCACCCCAGTGACCGCCTGATCTCGAGACGTTGAAGCATTGTGGGCACGCCGCGCTGCGCGTGCACAAGCGACCAAATGCGGCACCTGCCGCCAGCCCCGCCAGGATCGATCGCTTGGTGTCCGGAACTGGGATCGATGGTCCCAACGCCGGACGCCCCACCGGCGATCACCACAGCGTTGTCACCCACTTGGCGCTGGCATGCGGGGTGCTGAAAGTCCGGCGATGTCATCGCTGTGGCTCGACGTCCGCTACGCGCTCCGCATGCTCGCGAAGGCACCGGGGCTGACCGCCGTCCTGCTCATCACCCTGGCGCTCGGCATCGGGGCCAGCACGACGATCTTCTCCGTCGTCAACTCGGTCGTCCTTCGGCCGCTGCCGTACGACCACCCCGAGCAGCTGGTGCGCGCGTACACCGAGATGAAGGGCAAGGTGCTCCATGAAGCGAACGGCGTCACCGTGCCGGGGTTTCGCGACCTGTCGCGCAGCTGCCGCACGTGCGCGCGGCTCGGCGCCTGGTACGCCGGCTCGACCTCGCTGTCGAACGGCGAACGCGCGGTCCGCGTGCAGGCGACCTACCCCACGCACGACCTCCTGCCGCTGCTCGGCGTCCCGCCGATCCTCGGCCGCTGGTTCGACGAGGCCGAGGATCAACCCGGCGCTCCTCGCGCCATCGTGATCGGCTACGAGCTCTGGCAGCGCGTGTTCGCCGGTGACCGCGCCATCGTCGGCAAGCAGGT